>Ga0255047_10000328_pt1 | contig 38163 bp, 55 predicted proteins | sample JV7_2_1_MG_FD_183640 | JGI IMG/M metagenome (GOLD analysis project Ga0255047, IMG submission 183640) | Seawater microbial communities from Jervis Inlet, British Columbia, Canada - JV7_2_1 | ecosystem: Environmental > Aquatic > Marine > Inlet | place: Canada: British Columbia | collected 2016-10-06
GGTTAATAACTAGGCTGGACCAGCACCAGTGCCGGTACGCGTGCAGTTCTACAGGTATCATATGGGTCGCCTTTGACTTTGGGTTGGACGGTTACCTTACCCGCAAAATTTACCGCTTTACAAGCCCCGTGTGGCGCATGTAGGGTGTACGAACGCAACCTAACTAGACGGACCACACCCATGACCTCTTACAAAGACAACATTAAACTATTTGGCGACGCCATGTTAGCCAAGGGCCATACTCCGGTTGTCGACAACTATGGCGACATCGACGGGTTCGCGTACAGCGAAGGGTTTTGCAACGGTCCTAAATGCGAGACATGTGGCTGGGCTACATGCTGGCACTGTTACCCGGATCCCTCCGACATACCCAACTGTACAAACACGAAAGGATAACCCAAAATGAAGACCTTTGAAGACACACTCGCCGAGTGGCAGGCTATTAAAACGCAAGCTCGCCAAATGGCCGAACAGGAAAAGATGCTGCGAACCGCGTTGTTCGAGGCCGCAGTGAAGGACCCGAAAGAGGGCGTTAACACGTTGGAATTGACCGACGGGCGTATTCTCAAGTTTACCCACAAGTTGAACCGCAAAGTGTCCAACATGGACAGGCTCGTGGAGGACCTCGCCAACGCCGGGGTCAATGACGTCGACCAGTACGCCGTACCAAAACGCACACTTAGCGTGGCCGCGTACAAGTCCGCCACAGGCCCGGCCCGTGTAGTCTTGGACAAATACGTGACGACCACACCGGGTTTGTGTGACTTGGAAATCAAGTAGGTCCCGGGGAGAAGGCTGATGACCAAACGTAACATTCCGAACATTAACCCGGCGGGAACACGTTACAGGCGCGTTCGCCTGCGTGAGACCGGCAGTAACAGATTCACACAGGCCGGTAGAGCCGTATTCGCTGTGATAGGTGAGTACATCAAAGCAGATTACGCGGTGACCGTAAAGACTTACCACGAAGACGGTTATGAGGTCGTGGATGTAACATGTGAACCGCCATTGTTTGAGGGTATGTTGCCATGAAGATCGAAACAACGGATGTCCTCGGGCAGTCGCACGGTATCAAAGTTCTCGTTTACGGTCGCAGCGGTATGGGCAAAACCACTCTTTGTGGAACAGCCCCGGCACCGTTGATTATTAGCGCCGAGGCCGGGTTACTTTCCTTGCGCCACAAAAGAATCCCGGTCATACAGATTAAACAACTGTCTGATCTGGAAGACGCCTACCGCTGGCTTACTACGAACCCCGACGCAAAGCACGTACAGACGGTGTGCATCGACTCTATCAGCGAAATCGCCGAGGTTTGTTTGAACGCTGCCAAGCGGGCCACAAAGGACGGGCGCAAAGCATACGGCGACTACGTCGATAACATGTTGCCTGCGATTAAGGCCTTTCGGGACCTGTCCGGTAAACACGTTGTGGTCACCGCCAAGCAGGGTGCCAATAAGGACGAGTTTACCGGCATGACTAGCTTTGGTCCCAACGCACCCGGTCAACAGCTGCCGAAGGATTTGCCGTACCTATTCGACGAGGTGTGGAACGCGAACGTCGGTGTCAACGCGGACGGCACGCGGTACCACTACATCCGTACTCAGGCCGACTTGCAGTACGAGGCCAAAGACCGAAGTGGTGTCCTCGACGAAATAGAGTACCCGGACCTCACCAACATGTTCGGCAAGATACTGGCGAGTGCACCATGACTACTTGGGAACGACGTTTTGTGACCCTAAGTGCCTCCCATTTTAAAGGTATGGTCATAGTGTTTGCCATCGGTGTCGGCTGGTGCATGTCGTTATCGACCTACCTAGTTACATTAGTTGTGTGCCTCATCTGGCCCAACTTGTGGCCCTATTCCAGCTTCGCCTTGTTGCTGGGACCCGTTGTGCTGGCCTTGGACTCTACGCGCCGCACAGCTCACAACCGCCATCCATCAAACGGAGACAAATGATATGGTTGCTTTTAACTTCGACGCGAACACCGTTCGCCCTAACGCTGGTGCGGCGGATGTGTTGCCGTCCGGTGTGTACACGGTGCAGATTACGAATACCGAGATGAAACCGACCAAAGACGGTGCCGGGGCGTATTTGCAGGTCAACATGACCGTTCTGGACGGTGACCACAAGGGCGCGACGGTTGTCGACCGCCTGAACCTTCAGAACAACAACTCCAAGGCCGTCGAAATCGCTTACGGTACGTTGTCGGCCATCTGCCACGTTACCGGCGTTCTCGCTATGTCTGACACCGGCCAACTGCACGGGCGTCCTTTCAAGGTGAAGGTTCTGTCGACCCCGCGTCAGGACGACCCGACGAAGATGGGTAACGAGCTGAAAGGTTACTACGACGTGCACGGTAACGAGCCGGGCGCGGGAAACGCTGGCCCTTCTGGTGCCCCGGCCCAACCGGCCGCACCTCAGCAGCCCCCGGCCTCCCCGCCACAAGCGGCCCCTGCCGCTCCGGCTTCGGCCCCTGCGGCGGCCCCGGCCCCGGTTGCTGCGCCGGCGGCACCCGTGAATGCACCACCTGCTCAGGTCCCTGCCCCTGCCCCTACAACAGCGTCCGCACCACCGGCGACGCCACCTTGGGCCTCCTGAGTACGAAGAATCCCTAACCGGGTTGGTCTCTGGTTAGGGCTAGGTCGGCCCGTGACGCTTTGGGTTGCTACTGGCTCCGGGCCGACCGCCATAACAAACATGTAAAAGGAAATACAATGTCCGACGTTGGCAACGCTTTGGTACGTGCCATAGACGCGCACTGGTCTGAGCAGCAAGGGTCCGGCCACCGTTACCACCTCGGGGCCAGTATTCTGGGACGGTCGTGCCTACGCGAAGTGTGGTTCAAGTTCTGGTGGTGGCACGCTCCAAAACACACAGGACGAATCTTGCGCCTCTTTAACCGGGGGCACAGGGAAGAACAACACGCAGTAGAAAACCTGCGTAGACTTGGGGCTGTTGTTGAAGACACGGACTCTAACGGACGGCAGATTAAGTTCTCGCGTTTGTGGGGCCTCATGGGTGGAGAACGAGACGGTGCGGTCAGCAACCTTGAGGACTACGGTCTGGTGGGTGCGGGTCTACTCGAAATAAAGACCCACGGCGAAAAGTCGTTTAAACATGTCTCTGACAAAGGCTTGTTGTCCGCAAAACCAGAACATTATATCCAGATGCAGATGTACATGGCGTGGAGCGGTATGTCTTGGGGCCTGTACTACGCCGTTAACAAGAACACGGACGACCTCTATTGTCAGGTGGTACCCGCGCGCCCGGAACTCGCCGAGCAGTACACAGACCGCGCCACCAGTGTGATCCAGTCCCGTACACCGCCAAAAGGTGTTTCCGAGGACCCGTCGTGGTTTGTGTGTAGGTTCTGCGACTACAAAAGGCATTGCCACGGTGTACCGGACGAAAAGACTGGCGAGTACAGATACGCCGAGGCCGACAAAAACTGCCGCACATGTGAGCATGTAGAACTACGCCTTGGCCCAGACCCCGAGGACACCGAGCACGGTCATACGTGGGTTTGCAACCTGTGGGGCGGCGAGGTGCCACGCGATTACCTACCGAAAGGGTGCGACAGATGGGTGCAGCGACATTTATCATAGAACTAGGGGCTGTTGCCGGCATAGTAGTCGGCATCTTTTGCTTAGCGGTCTTTATGGGGTGCGAAAAATGATACCGATGCGTATTGAGGGTTTTACCCGAGAGATGGGTAAACACCAAGACGAATACTTTACCGTGGCGATCCGCGACGTGGTAGACGAGACTGGCACACCTTACATGGTCAGTGCGTGGGAACCAACACCGCAAGAGCTTGCTACTCTGCAGGCCGGCGGGTCCGTGCAACTGTGGATTATGGGTACACAGTTCCCGCCCGTGGCACTTGTTTGTAAGGAACCGCCCGAGTGATCCAACTTCGCCCGTATCAGGACCAAGCTGTTCAGGCTATTTGGCAGTACTTTATGAACGGAGGACAAGGTAACCCGGTGGTCGCCATGCCCACAGGTACAGGCAAATCCCTCGTTATAGCCGAATTCATTAAGTCCGTGTTTCGGGCCTACCCGGACCAGCGGATTCTAAACCTCACACACGTCAAAGAACTCATCGAACAGAATTATAACCAGATGGCTTCCCTGTGTCCGGGGGCCCCGCTAGGGGTATACTCTGCCAGTCTAAAGCGGACTGACGTGGCACCTGTTACGTTCGCCGGGATACAGTCCGTTTACAAACGTGCTAGGTTATTCCAACACACGAACATTATTTTAATAGACGAGTGCCACCTCGTTTCGCCTAACGCGGACACCACATACAGGACCTTTATATCGGGTTTACGCGAATTTAACCCAAACCTCAAAGTAATCGGCCTGACGGCGACACCTTGGCGACTAGGGCACGGGCCGCTTGTCCAGCCTAACGGGTTGTTTACGGACATCTGCATAGACCAGACCTCGCCAGAGTGGTTCCGGTATTTTATTGACAATGAGTTCCTCGCCCCGCTGGTACCAAAGCGTATGACTAGCACGCTCGACGTAACAAACATTAGAACACGCGCGGGGGAGTTCCTGGCCTCGGACGTGGCTTTGGCGCTGGACTCCCAAAGGGTCACACTTGGCGCGTTAACCGAAACAGTTGAGGTAGCCGCCGACCGCAAGAAGTGGATGGTTTTTGCGTCGTCTATCGACCACGGTCTAGAGTGCCGGGAAATACTGTCCACACTCGGCGTTTCCAACACCATCGTGCACAGTAAAATGAGTACAGCCGAGCGCGACAATAACGTCGCCTTGTTTAAATCCGGGCAGGTGCGCTGTATCATAAACAGGGACATCCTAACCACGGGCTTCGACGTGAAAGACGTGGACTGTATTGTAATGTTACGTCCAACACAGTCCGCCGGGTTGTGGGTACAGATGCTAGGACGCGGTACGCGCCCGGCTCCGGGCAAAACTGACTGTCTTGTACTGGACTTCGCCGGCAACACCGCCCGGTTAGGGCCTATAGACAACCCCCATACACCGCGTGTGCGGGGCGCTGGCGGGGGTGAGGCCCCGGTTAAGGTTTGCCCTACCTGTTTAACGTACATACATGCCAGCGTTACGCTGTGCCCCCACTGCGGCCATGAGTTCCCGCGACAAACGGAACCAACCTTAACACGAGAGGCTTCCCACCTATCGTTATTGTCCTCGAACGACATGCCGCAAATGGAAGTTTTCCCGGTGCAGTCTATGGTGGCAGAACCCGCGTCGTCGCGAAAAGACGGGACGCCTATGATGCGGGTAAGTTACTATTGCGGCAAGCAAGGTGTGCGGCGGTTTAGTGTATACGTTTGCCCCGAACATAACGGGTACGCGGGAAAGAAGGCCCGCGAGTGGTGGCGGGACCACGCGTACAAGGACCAAGGGATGAAGTCCGATCCACCGGACACGGCCGCCGAGGCTATCGCGTACTTTAACGAGCTGTACGTGCCTACGCATATCCGGGTATGGGTGAATAAGCGTTACCCGGAAGTCATGGCGTACGATTTTACAGGCACGGCTTTCGGTACCACCACAGGAGGACGCGCGTCGGTTCGTACGGGCGAAACACCAAAAGAGCCGGAACCTGCAGAAGTTTTCTACGAAGACGATGAAATCCCGTTTTAGGTGTTGACGGTGTCTTGGGATGGTGTAAGTTAGGGACACCAAGTGAAGCAACCCACCCCGGAGAACAAGACCATGACCAAGACATACAGCACCAAAGCCAACGCCCAACGCGCCGCCAAGACTCTGATTTCGCGCATCCCCGATGAGTTTGTGGTTAGCGCGCCTTACGCTCTAGGTGACGACGCGTGGACCTTCGACGTAACCACAACGGTCGCCGAGGTCACTGTCGCCCCTGAAGTTAAGGTGCTGCTGGAACCGTTTACCGTCATCTACCCGGCGCCGCCCGCAACGAACAAGCCGGCCATCCGCCGGAACCCAATGAAACCGTACGCCAACTGGGACTTCTCGGATTGTGATACGCCTGTTGCTGTGGCACGCGAAATCTTTGAGTACTACTACACAGTAGGTCGCATCGACGAACGCAAGGAAGTCCTCGACGCAGCCATGCAAGTTGGTGTCCAGCGGAATACCGCACACACACAGTACCGTCGTTTTCGCATCGCCAAAGGACTGCCGGGCGCTGTAGGTATTCGGCAAGTAAAATAAGGGTTGACCCCACCAATGTGCCCGTCGTAACCTCGGCGGGCACACTACTTTTAACCAGCCATATAGGAGAGCAAACCATGGCCAAGAAATCCAATACAGCAGAAACGGGCGACGCCGAACCCAAGGCGCCCAAGGTGGTTCTTGTCGAGCAGAACGGGGTGACACAGCCTCGTGAGGGGTCCAAGACCCGTCGCATCTGGAACATCGCCAACGAAGTCAGTACTGCCAAGAACGCCCCGGCGCTTTTGGCTGAGGTGAAGGACCTTGCACTGGCTGAAAACCTGAACCCGGCGACCATCCAGACCCAGTACAACCGCTGGCGCACCTTCCACGGGTTGCCCCCGCAGGGCCGCGCGAAGTCCGCACCTGCTGCGGAGCCGGTGGTTGCAGCCGAATAACTGTTACTGCCCCCGGCGGAGTGCCCCTGCCGGGGGTTTTACCCAACACCCAAGGAACACCAATGAACCTCCCAAACAAGCAAGCGCCGGAACCCCGTGTGCTGTCCAACGGTACGGAACTGGACGTGCATTCGGTTTTTCGTACTATACAAGGCGAAGGCCCGCACAGTGGACGTAAAGCCGTCTTCGTTCGGTTGGCTGGGTGCAACCTACAGTGCCCGCTGTGTGACACGCAGTACACGGACGGCAGACAGACGGTTGGTCTACGCGACTTGTGTGAATCCCTCTACAGTACGTGCCTTGACTACGACTGCGATTTCGTAGTTCTTACTGGCGGTGAACCGTTTCGTCAGAACATCGCGCCTCTGGTGCAGCAGTTGACGCAAATTTACGACCTAACCGTGCAGGTCGAAACCAATGGGCGTCTTGCACCACAGGATTACGATAAGCTTCTGTTGGCCCGCAACACCGGTCGCTTCGACATCGTAATCAGCCCGAAGACGTCTACTGTTAACCCGGTTTGCGCCAGTCTGGCCACAGCGTGGAAGTACGTTGTTTGTTATGATGACGTGGACGAGGACGGTCTACCCGTACAAGCTCTTGACCACCCTGTGCCCACGGGTGCCACTGTGGCGAGACCTCCGGAGGACTTTACGGGCTTGGTCTATGTACATCCGGCGGACGAACAAGACGTGGACCTCAACACCCTTAACCTCAACGCGGCCGCCATGGCCGTTCTGGACTCAGGCGACAACCGGCGACGGCTTGGACTCCAGATTCATAAGTACGCCGATTTGGAGTAACCCAACATGTCAATTCCGGAAATGATGTCTGTTTTAGACCGGGCCTTTACGCCTCTGACGGACCAGAAGGGCCTTGTTGTTTTGAGTGGCGGCCAAGACAGTGTGACAACACTACACTACGCCATGGCACGACACACGCCGGCCAATACGTTGGCCATCGGCTTCAACTACGGCCAACGACACCGGACCGAGCTGGACCAAGCGTTTAAGGTTGCCGCAAAGTATAACGTTCCGTACAAGGTCCTCGACTTGTCGGCATTGCGCGACGTGGGTCATTCGGCGCTTACAGGCCCCGGTGACGTATCTAAACCGCACGAGACCCTCAAAGACGTACCGGCCTCCTTTGTCCCGGCGCGTAACGCCATGTTCCTGACACTGGCACACAGCTACGCCGTTCACGTCGGTGCGGCGCATGTGTATGCCGGTATGTGCCAAACAGACTACAGCGGATACCCGGACTGCCGTGCCGAGTTTGTGGCACAGCTCAACACCGCGTTGAATACCGGGTACCTGCAAGATGTCGTGTTTGACACGCCTATCATGCATATCGACAAGGCCGAAACGTTCGCCTTGGCCGAACACCTTGGCGGGCTGTCCGACGTGTTGGAACTGTCCCATACGTGCTACGAAGGAGATCGTTCTACGCGGCACCAATGGGGCTACGGCTGTGGGAGCTGCCCGGCATGCCTGCTGCGCGCCAAGGGTTGGGAAGACTACGTAGAACGTTTTGTTGGGGGTGAGGAGTAATGTTTTACGTCCTGAAACGATACGGGCACGAACAGGGATTTAGCTGCTGTTTTCGACAGTACAAGGCGCAGTCCCATTGCAACACACTGCACGGGTACGCACTCGCCTTTGAACTGGAGTTTGGTTGTGCCTTCCTCGATCAACACAACTGGGTTATAGACTTTGGCGGTCTAAAGCCGGTGAAAGAGATGTTAACCCATAATTTCGACCACACACTGGCTGTGGATCAGAGCGACCCGTTGGCCGACGTCTTTGTCCAGCTACAGTCGAAATGGAAAGTCGCAGATGTTCGGCTGTTTGACAATGGTGTAGGCTGTGAACGGTTCGCGGAATTCGTCTTCACGTGGGTAGACAACTGGCTGTCCACACACCCAGACAACGTGATACCAGACCCCCACCCTAACGCCGGTCAACCGCGCGCGTGGATTGAGCGTGTGCGTGTCTCCGAACACAACGGCAACCACGCGGACTACACAGGAAGTGCTATATGACCGAGTATTCACAGAAGGACCTGTTCCGCGCAGCGGGAGAGGGTATACTACGCGGCGCGTCCCAGTTTGGTCGCCCCGGTACCCTCGAAACCCCGGACCGTGTGGCCAAGGCTTGGGCACACTGGACAGCCGGTTATGACGTAGACACGAGTGTCCTACTGAAGACGTTTGAAGACGGTGCCGAGAACGTCGACGAGATGGTGGCTGTCGTGGACATACCGTTTTACAGTCATTGCGAACACCACCTTGCGCCCTTTTTCGGTACGGCCACTGTTGCCTATATCCCGAACGGTCGTGTCGTCGGCCTCAGTAAGTTAAGTCGTCTTGTCGACGTCTTTGCGCGGAGACTACAGGTTCAAGAACGTTTGACGCAACAAGTGTCCAGCACCCTTATGACCGAACTCCAGCCCTTGGGCGCTGCGTGTAAAATCCGTGCCCGGCACCTGTGTATGGAATCACGAGGGGTCTGTCAGCAGGGTCACCACACGGTGACGACCTCGTTGCTTGGGCGTTTTCGTGACCCAGAAGTCCGCGCCGAGTTTCTGGCTTTGTGATCGACTTTTCGTTTGACACTGTTGTGCCCCGGCTGTAATGTTGGGGTACAAACTCGAACACAGGAGCAACCCAATGACCTTCGAAGACCAGACCATCCCTACCGGCAAACGTACCATCCGTATCACTGTTCGTGGCTCCATCATGGGTTACATCGGTCGCACACGTTGGGAGTGCTTTGGCGAACGTTCCGATCCGGCCGCAGAAGCCGCAGCGCAAGAGTGGGTGCAGCAATGACCTACGACTATGACCTCGCTACAGACATAGCAGACTGGCTTGCGGCCTCGCAGTTTGGGACGCAAGCGAACCAGCTCCGTTGCGCGGCCATGTGCGCCATAGAGGAGGGCGTTACCGTGTCCGAGTTTGTTGCCGCATGTGAGGCGCTGGGCGTAAACCCCGGAACGGCGCGTAACCGCTGGTACGAAGTTCGCCGGCAGTACGCAGCGTGAAACTATACCTCGCCGCCGGCTATAACTCCGCAATGGGCCGCTTTCAGGGTGCATACAAACGGCTCAGTCCTCAAGCCAAGACTGCCTTCGACTACTGTAACCACAGGTTGGAATCTTATCACTACTTGCATAGTGAATCCTTGTTGGAACACATACGCCGGGACGGTCGCAAGGTGTTTTTAGATTCGGGTGCGTTCTCCGCCTTTAGCTTGGGGGTTGATGTGTCACTAGAAGACTACGCGGCCTTCTGCCATAAGAACGCGGACATTATTCTTATGCCGTCGGTACTGGATGCCATCGGTGACCCGGACGGCACGTGGGTGAACCAAAAGAGACTCGAGGATCTTGGGGTGGCCTGCTTGCCGTGCTACCACTTCGGAGAACCGGAAGCCGTGTTGGAATACTACTTGGAACACTACGACTATATCACTATTGGCGGCATGGTTCCCATCTCCAGTCCTAACCTGAAACGATGGTTGGACCGTATATGGCCCGACCATTTGCTGGACAGTAATGGTCAACCTCGGGCTAAGATACACGGCTTTGGCCTTACCTCCCCCGAACTTATGGAACGGTATCCGTGGTACTCTGTTGACTCGTCTTCATGGGTGCAGATCGCGTCTTTTGGTGCGGTGTTTGAACCGGACTACGGTGCGTTGCATATATCGGAGAAGGCACCCAACAGGAAATCCTTTAACCAACACTTCGACAACCTTGCCCCGGTGGTACAAGACAGGCTCCGCGCAACGTTTGAGTTCTACGGGTTCACGGCGGACCAGCTCAGGACCTGCTACATTCATCGACGCGCGTACAACGCCCTACGGTATACGCTGCTTGCCGAACAGATCGAAAAGCGCCGTGACCCACACGTTACGGAACAGAGGTACTTACTATGATAGAAGCCCTACGCTTTGTCCAAGGTGCCGTGGCTACAAAGGACTACGTCCCGGAGTTGACACACTTTCGTATTGCCGCCGGGCACATTATGGGATTTAACGGGCGGCTCGCACTTTGTAGCCCTATTGACTTGGACATCACAGCTGCCCCCAAGGCTAGCGTATTTGCCAAAGCCCTTTTATCCTGTGGTAACAGTGTGTCCTTAAACCTTACGCCTAACGGACGGTTGGCCGTTAAGAGCGAGGGGTTCCGCGTGTATATAGACTGTATTGAGGACTACGCTTTCGACTACTACCCCGTCGGGGATACGTACCCGGTGCCCGCCGGATTTCTTGACGCCATTAAAACCCTTGCCCCGTTCATGGGAGAGGACGCTTCGCGCCCGTGGTGTATGGCACTACACCTCAACGGGCACAGCGCCTACGTCACAAACAACATCATTGCGGTAGAATACTGGATAGGCGCGGACGTTCCTACCATCACTATTCCACACAGCGCCATACGCGAGGTACTCCGGTTAGGTCTGGAACCTATTAGTCTTCAAACCGACGGGTCCAGCGTTACGTTCTGGTACGGTACAGGCAAGTGGTTACGCTCCCAACTTGTTGAGGCCGAGTGGCCCTTGGCCCCGTTCGTCAAGATACTAAACAGCGGTTCCTTCGACAACTGTGTGCCGGCGGACCAGTCCTTGTTCGAAGCCCTTAACAGGCTGAAGCCGTTTATGCCCTCGACCAGTAACCGTGTATTGCTGTTAACGGACAAGGTAGCCACAAGCTCCGTAGACGGTGACGGGGCGGAGGTGGACGTGCCGGGTATACCGACCGATAGGGCTTTCAATCGCGACATGCTGGCCCTTGTGGGTACCGTGGCAGAGGCCTACGACCTACAATCCGAACCGGGCTTCTTCACCGGGCAAAAGTTGCGGGGCGTGATTATGGGAATGGCTCTATAAGTGTCTCAGTCATTGTAAGGAAGTAACACATTGCGGTTCGATAATATTGGTCTGTTTTGGGAAGACCATCCTGAGACAAAGGGTAACCGTGTACGGACGTACATCCAGCCGGACATACCGGACACGGGCTGGACAACGCCCGTAGACTTCCCAAACCTGACTGCAGCCACGGCTATAAGCTACGACGTGGAAACGTACGACCCAGAGTTGAAGACGCACGGGCCGGGTTGGGGTCGTGGTTCGGGGCACATAGTCGGCGTGTCTTTGTCCGTACCGGACGGAACAAGTTGGTACTTCCCAATGCGCCACACTATCGAGCCAGAGTACAACATGGAACCGGACAATGTACTTCGGTTCCTACGCCACACACTGGAAGACAACCGCCCGAAAATAGGTGCCAATCTATACTACGACATGGGTTGGCTTATGTGGGAAGGTGTTACCCCCGGCGGCGACCATTACGATATCCAGTACGCCGAGGCGTTGTTGAATAGTGAGGCGCCAAATATATCGTTGGAGCACTTGTCGCAGTCCTACCTTGGTGAAGGTAAAGACTCGCCGTTTCTGTACCAGTGGCTAGACGATTTCTATGGTGGCGGAGCAACCGAGAAGCAGCGCGCCAACATATACCGTGCACCACCGAGACTAGTGGGGCCTTACGCCGAAAGCGACGCCTACTTGCCTACACGCGTGATCGCGGAACAGTGGTCGAAACTACACGATTGGGGGCTGCTTGACTTGTACCTAACGGAGTGTCGACTAATTCCGTTACTTGTTCGTATGCGCCTGCGCGGGGCGCCTGTGGATCTAAGCTACACAGAACAGTTACACGACGAACTAGCTGAAGACATTAAGGCCGCCGACGCAAAGCTACAATCCACAGTAGGCTTCGAGGTAAACGTAAACGCCAGCACCAGCCTAGCCCGTGCGTTCGACCAGCTAGGACTTACCTATCCACGAACGGTACCAACGAAAAAGGCCCCTAACGGTAATCCCTCTTTTCGTAAGGACTTCCTGGAAAACCATGGTCACCAGTTCGCGCAGATGGTTACAGAACGACGCCAAATGGAAAAGATACGCGGCACGTTCCTTGAGTCGTATATCCTGAACAGTAACGTGAACGGCCGGGTACACGGTGAGTTTCACCCGTTGAAAGGCGATGGCTATGGTGCCCGTTCAGGGCGCTTTGCCAGCCGTAACCCCAACCTGCAAAACATTCCCACCCGGTCAATACTCGGTAAACGAGTTCGTAAGGCCTTTAAGGACCAGCACCGACCGTGGCGAAAGTATGATTACAGCCAGATTGAGTACCGCCTGCTGGCCCACCACGCAGTCGGTAGGGGGTCCGACGAAATCCGCCGGCGGTACAACGCGGACCCTCACACGGACTATCACGTCGCAACACAAACTATTGTGCACGACTACACAGGTTTGCACGTAGAGCGCAGTCCAATTAAGAACATTAACTTTGGATTTATCTACGGTATGGCACAACCCAAACTGGCCCGCATGTTGGGGCTGGATGACGCGACAGCCAAAACGCTCTTCGAGGCCTACCACGCAGCTGTTCCTTTTGCGCGGGAAACAATGCAGTACTACATCGGCCTAATTGACCGGCAGGGTTACGTATCTACGTTTGCGGGTCGCCGGTCTCAGTTCCCAAAGTGGACAAGTCGTAAATGGCGGGACGACGCCGAGGCTAAGGACTTCGAGGACGCTGTTATGGAGTACGGTTCTGTGAAAAGGGCCTTTAGCCACAAGGGTCTGAACCGGGTACTACAGGGCGGGGCGGCCGATATTATGAAACGCGCGATGGTCCAGTGCTACGAAAGTGGTGTATTCGACCAAACAGGTATCCCGCTGTTAACGGTACACGATGAACTCGACTTTGTGGACGATGGTGTGGCGCAGGTTGTGTGGGACGAGATGGCTCGTATAATGGAAACATGTGCCCCGGAACTAACTGTCCCGGTACTCGTCGACCAGGAGTTGGGACCGAGTTGGGGTGAGGTAACAGAAATCACGCGTTAAACCCCCCAAATCCGCGCGTACAGCGGGGTCTCCGTGTACCGGGGTACCTACACCCCACATTGGTGCTGTAGGGGGAACCCGGTGTAATAAACAGGGGGCGGTATTTTTCGCTTGAACCGTGTTCCAGAGTGTGGTTTAAGGTGTGTAGCAACTCAACGGAGACCACCCCAATGACCGACACTTTTGACAACTTTATCGACAGTCTCATCTCAGACGACGTGGACCAGTTGAAGGCCGCCCCGACCAAGCGCGAGAACAAGGTGACGTTTACTTGTACCGCGTGCAACGGCTCGGGGCTGTGGAACGGTGGTCGGGTTAACCGCCACGGGAACAAGAAGTGCAACACGTGCATGGGCTCCGGCTCGTTGAAGACAGACCCGCGCAAGTTACGCCAGCGGCGTCTGGCTGCAGCTGTACGCAAGGAAGACCAGCGCAACGCCGCACGCGAACAAAACCTCGGACACGACGGGCTTTTCTCGGCGCTGCGTGACGCGTCGGACTGGAACAGCTTCGCGCAATCGCTGGTACAACAGCACGAGGAAGGCAAGGTGTGGACCGAAAACCAAGTTGCAGCCGCGCGCCGCATGGTCGCCAAGATTGAAGCCAACCGCGCCGCACGTGTGGCTAACGCACCCAGTGTCGACCTACAGCCAATCCGCGACATGTTTGAAGCCGCGCTGGCTAACGGGCACAAGCGCCCGACGTACCGGGCTGAGGGCCTTGTTATTAACCGGGCACCCGACCACGGTAGGAACCCCGGCGCACTCTACGTTAAGACCGAAGACGGCGACTACCTCGGCAAAGTCCTTGGCACCTCGTATATGGGCAAGGACGACGCGGCCGAAGCGTTGGCGTCTATCGCGTCCAACCCTCTCGACGCAGCCATTCGCTACGGTCGCAAAACTGGCCGTTGCGCCTGTTGCGGTCGTGAACTTACCAACAAACTGTCGGTGGAATTGGGTATTGGTCCCATATGCCGCGATAAATGGGGTTTGTGAATTTGAATAAGACTACTGTGCCGATGGCGTTGGCCCTAGTGGCCACGCACATCGGTCACCCGGTGCAAGCATCCGACCTGCAAGAGTTGCAGGACCGTTGCGAGTGCCATTACAATTCAGGCGACATGTCCGCATTGCGGGCTGAGCTTGACGAGATCGGTCCTGAGCATCCGTGTGCAGAATACATCCTGCGGCTGCTTTTGACCGGAGAACCGGCGGAGTGTCTTCCGCCATATTGAACCCTGAGAGGACTACACGATGAAAAACCTTCTTATTGCCACCGCAGCAACGGCGCTGCTTACTGCTCCTGCGATTGCCCAGTGCGAGCGTGAGGTGACCTACTTCAGCGGCTCGCTCGTCGCCGACCCGGTGTTCTACGCCCACGGCTGCGACGCTTTCCAGTATCATGACCTGTCGGCGCGTCAGGCAGCGCAGCTTATCAGCGCTGGTGCTTGCAGCGTCGAGAGCTCCCCGTCTGGCCGAAACACCTACGTTCAGGTGGCGGTCGAACAGCCTGAGATCGAAACGGTCATGGTCTACGTCGAGACCGACGGAATGTCGATCCGGCCGACCTGCGACTGACACGAACCCCCGCGCTCAGGTGACAGTGTAAACTGTCTGTCCTGCCTCCCTCGCGGGCAACTGGCCCCGGATCGAAAGGTCCGGGGTCCTTTTATGTGCGGAGTAAAAAGGCCCCGGCGTTTAAGCCGGGGCAAGTTCAACAGGGGGACAGGGACCCAACTCCCAGAACAAAAGTAGGGTCTCCATAGAATGCCGGTAAAGCGACCGACGGCGCATAACCACACTGTGTGGCTATCTGTTAAATCGGTCTAAACCGACAACGCCAAATATAGCTACGATGATGGCCCCGGCCCACTGGTCCAAAGGTCCCGGCAGCGCTGCGATGGACCACGACTGTGGGTAGGCGCAACCGGCGCACCACAACACGGAGTATACCAATACAGCGGACCACCACACCGCCAACGGCACAGCAAACATTACCATCAACCAAAAGCCGCCTGCACGCATCCAGTCCGCGCGCGTACGAAGGTGTTCTTGCAGTAGCTCGCCTTTAATCCTGTTCTGGTCTGTTTGGCCTTCTATACGCCGGTCAACAGTATCCAACACCCGGGACAGCGCCCCGCCGGTCAGTACCTTGAGTATCGCGGCCCACATTAATCTACACGACCGATAGGCGTGGTGGTGATAGTCCGCAGGTACGTGTTTACCAAGGCCACGATAAGCATCCAGTACGGGAGCCACGCCGTTGGGAACACGGCGTGCCACTCGGTCAGGGCAAGGATGGGCACAATCGCAGACAGGATGTTAAACGCTATGGTTCGCCAACCTTTCATTTCAGTTCCTCCAGCTGGGCTGTGTAAGCAGCCTGTCTATCTTCGTGGTAACGCGCCTTTCGTTCGGCGCGCCAGTACAAGAGCGCGGCGACGATTACGGCGGTGAGAGCAACCGCCGCAATCGCCTCGATTGACAGCTCGCCAACCGATACGCCCCCAACACTACCGGCCCCGGTAGTGGTGACTTGTGCGGCCCCTGAGCGCCTTTCGTCCTGCGCCTGTTTTGGGGCCTGTGTTGCCAGTTCTTCCAGTTTGCGAACGGCTGTGTGTGTGCTGCCTGCGGCGCGTAGCCACATGCGCGTACCAATAGCTTCCACGTCGGCCACACGCCGACTCCACCCGCGTCCAAAGGCGTCCCAGTGTGAGAGGCCGCGTAGGAACCCCATTCGTCGCGCACACGCGCGCTGTATAACCTCCACAGGGGCGGAACGGGCCGCCGCTATGGTTACCCCACCAACGCGCCCGTCCTGCGCTACACCAAGCGCCCCTTGTAACCAACAAACACCGCGCCTTGGCCCGGAGTTAACCGAACCGTCCATGACTGTTAAGTCTATACCGTACGGCAAGGCGTCACATCGGGCGGCTTGCCAGTAGTTCGCCTCATAAATAGCCGAGGCCTCGTCTTTGGTTAAGGCGCGGACGTCCGACTTCGTAACGGTTTTTCTACGCCACGCGGCAAGGGTTATGTGCGTGATACCCATGTTGGTAGCCCCGCCGGGGTCCCTTGGGTGGTCAACGTAACCGCCTTCGTGGCGAAAGATTACTTCCATAACGTTGGTGAAATTACTCTGTGCCATCTGTGATCCTAAATTGCAGGGGACCGGCAACGGCGGCGTCTATTAGTGGACAGTCCACATACGTGACAGAAATAAACCCGAGGCCGCGGCCCGGACTCACATCGTCGTCCGCCGGTATTCTGGCCGTGTAAGTCAGTATTTGCAATCGCGTTGGGTCTGGTAGAAGGGCGATGCCCCGGTTGTCGGCGGTCAATATGCTGGCGTCTTCAAAACGGTGGTAGCTGCCGGACCCATTTACGAAATACAAGTCGACTGTCGGTACGCCGCAATCCCTCAGCTTGTAACCTGCTGCAGTTATTTCTACCCGGCCCCCAACGGCCCCGTCGCTTATAGACGTGTCCGGAGTGGACCAGCGCCAAGAGGGTGTTGTGTCCTGTTCTTGTAGGGCCGCTAAGCCGGTAACGACTTCTTCGAGGCGTAGGGTGACTTGGTCCAGTCTGTCGAGGTGTGCACCGTTCCGTCGTACTTCTTGTTCGAGGTCGGAAGTAGCCTCTGAAATAAGCCCTGTGGCCCAAATGTTGACACGCGGCCCGACTGTCCAGACTGTCACGGCCCAGAGAACCCCAAGAGCGGCAGACGCCGCGACAACAGTTGTTGCAGCCGTACGAATCCATCGCATTACCACCGTGTCCTGCCGTATCTGTTCTTTCATCGTCATGGCGTGACCCCAGATATCGCCAGAGCCTGTATCACCCCGGATGTGTCTGTAGCCGCGCTAACGTTGAGCTCAATTGCATTGTTGGCCCCCAAAGATACTAGTCTAAAGCGAGTAAGATCGTCTGGGGGTTGCCCCGCGCCATTGGTCGTTGCGGTGACAACAGTGACGTAAGACCCAAAAGTAGACCCATTGTCGGAAGATAAACGGTATCTTACAGTAACAGTTTTTGCACCAGAGCTTGTTGAGGCGGACCGAGCGCTTGCAAATATCAAAAGGTTATCTATTCGATCCAGGTCGGTATAAACACCAGCGCCATCTAAAAACGTCATATTCAACGCAGCAGACACGACCTTTGGCGCGTTTAGCGCACCCTCAGTAATCGCAATCGGGTTGTCCCGCATAAGCGTAAGCAGCGGCTGTGTAACCGGGCTGTCTTGGTCGATGTTCGCGTTGTCGATTGCCGTGTATGTGGTCATGAGATTTTCCCTGCCCTTTCCCCGTCGCTTAGTAGCCCATCGGCGTCACCGATGTAGCAGTTTTTGAATGGGGCAACGTCGTACCCCGGATAATCAGCAGCGTCGTCTGCCATCACGTAGTGAATGCGCCCGTAAAGAGTTGTGTCTTCCGCGGCATACTGGACGATTTCACCGGGTACTGTTTCTTCCGCGCTGGTGATCGTCCACTGGCGGATACGCCGTTCGCCGTACTGGTTCACGTCGAGGAAATGGGATATGTATACTGTGTCACCTACCCAGTACCCTCTGTCTTTCGCGTCCATCTGAAACACGATCTGCGACGGGATATCCACATAACGTGTAATGAGGCTGCTGGCCGTAGTTTGGGCAAGTGCCGCCGATTGCAGCCACCGGGCAAAGATCTTCCGGATGGAAGGCTCGCCGTAAAGTGCGTCAGTCTCGCTTTCGAGGTCGGCAATGACGAATTGTGAACGGTAGTTTGAAGCCGAGTCGATGTCACCAGTTGGGTCAATGATGTTGTAGTATATCCAAACTTGGCTAGCACGTTCGCGTGGCTTTTCGGTTAACCGCAACGAACCCTCAAGGATGTTTAGGTCGTCCGTAACGGTATCAGGAGCTTGGTCGATGCCCCGGATGGCCTTCAACTTCACCAAAGCGTCCCTCTCGTCCCACCAGACATAGAAAAGGCACTGCGTCTGCAACTGCGAAACAAGGTCCTGAACGCCCTCCGGTTCAGTAATTAGGGCACTCAGGTTATAGAACGACTTGTACGCTCCGATTTCCGCCGCCCACTCGACTGTATCCAAATAGGACGAGTCGATTCCACCGTAGGTGGTAAGTAGGTCTTCGAGTATGACGTCAGGCGCTACGCTTGTATACCGCAGGCACTGTTGTACGCTGTCGTTTGTTTCGTGCGAGTCGGCCACAGTTCCGTCTGTGCCGCGCGTAACCCCGGTGAAGTCTACACCGTTTGCGCCGTCTGAACGCCCGGTATACGTCATAACTTCGTCGCCAATGCGGAGCGTACCCGTGGCGTCGTACTCCGACGCTAGGGCGTTGGCTGCGGTGAAACTGGTGGCGCTGTCGTTCAAGTCCGCGTACAGTAGACCCGGCGACGCGATAGGAGCTTGCGCCTTACGTTCCTCGATACGTGCCAAAACGTCCTTACCCTGTATCGTGACGCCACCCCCGCTGTCCGGACCGGATACGGACTGCAGGAAATAAGTTCGAACGACCATGGCACTGAGGGTTTGGCCGGTGTACCCCTCGTAGACCTTTATGACCACATTCTGGCGGTACTTGTTTCGCGTAAGCCACCGTGTCCAGAATGTGCCGCGCCCAGCGTCGTAAGGGTCCCAGCTGCGACCTTCCACGTAAGGGTCCACTCGGCGGTCCGTGTGTGCATGGTCACGGAACTGGATGGTACACAACGCCCTGTTTCCGAGGCCCTGCGCGTCCGGGTTGGCAGATGCGAGGTTGATCCGCGTGGGGCTGGTGGAAACACTCACAAGGGACGGAATGATGTAGGGTGCGCCACTGACACCCATTTCGGCTACGGTACCCTTGGCGAAGAACAGGCTCAACGGCGTGCCACGGGCAAAATTTGCTGTGTCCTGACATGTCGCCCGTGTGTTGTAGCACTTGACGTCCGCCCCACCCGAAGCCGTGCAGGGCGCGGAACCGTACACATTGGTGCAGAACGGTTGCTGTATTTCTACGATTTGGATTGGCTCGCGGCCTACGGTTGTCTCAGTCATAGCCACGCGCCGTCAACTGTAGTCCCACACTCATCAGGTCCCGGACACCCATGTTAGTTGGTATAGGCTGGGCGTTTGTCTGTGCCAACACTACGTCACCCACGTCGCCGGGTCGCCACGCGATAAAGAAGGGACTTTCCTCTATAGCCTTTTGAAACGGAGGCCAGTTTGTGCGGACCCATGCAGCCGTCAAGTTTTGCCAGTCATACGACGTAGTGAGGTATAGCCTCTGGCGAGTACGCCCTAGGAATTCACCAGTCTCAGACTGATTACTCCGCATTGTTGTTTGCCGGCCAAAAGGCACTGGTGTGTGCCCACCGTAAAGAGGCCGTTCCATTTGTAACGCCTTGCCGAACTTGATTACGCCAATCTCGGGCGCGCTTCCTGCCGTAATTCTCAGCCGCCAGCTCTGACGCGTCTTAGGCTCAAATATGGCCATGAGCGGCTCGTCGGTTGTCAGTGTCGTGTATCCTGTTAAGTCATACCAAGTTGATGACGCCGCAGCTGCTGTGGTTCTGATATAAGGCGTGGCCGAAGTACCCTCTTCAAGTTGTGCGCCCCAAGCGTATACTGAGCCTGTGGCAGTCGTTGTGCCAGACGGATAAATTAGTAGCTCTGTAGACCCCCCAAGAGCGGAACAGGTCAGACTAGCTCTATACCATCCGTTTCCTACTGAAACAGCGTTTAAATCTGGATTTGTCCAGTCTATTATTAGGTTTTCTATGTTAGTGGCCGAACCAGGATCGCGCAAAGTTAACCGGGTTTCCGCAGCTGTCCCCATTTTCAAATACACGCTTGCGGTATATGTATTTCCCAATGTGGTAATTCCGCTTTTTCTTACAGCTTCAAATGTTCCACTTGATTTGCTGATTGTATCAGCGGTTGTATTTCCGTCAGGTGCGGTGGTCGTATTGGGTGTGACCGTGATTTCCGGTCCGGTGTCAGTCCATTGGTCGAACTGTTCACTGTAAGACAACAAATTTGTGCGGGATACGCCCTCATACTCTACAATAATTGTGTTCCCGTTAGTCCCCATAGTGTGTGCGCCGATCACACAGTAGTCACATTCTACACTAGACCCGTGGTCATACTCCCAAGTGGCAGTCAGTGATGATGGACTCCATTTTTCGTAAGTCAAGCCAGTAGTTGGTCCATTGGCAAAAAACCCGGTAGCAGTGCTGCTGGCCGTGACCGTGCCTCCATTCAGCCAGTTATTATCATGAGCAATACGCGCATGAGTTAATGGTTGGTCGCCATTTGGTAAAGTGTAGCCGCCTTCGAGTATAACCGTCACGACACAAACCTCACAATCGCGCCGTCTTCGACAGCTTCGTTGATACCGTTGATTAGCGAAATAACGCTGTCCCGCGAGAACATGTCGCCACCGACAAGCTGAATAGCCACATTGCGCGACACACCCCCACCGCTTTGCTCGTCTTGACCACTGGGTACTGACGGTGCCCCGGCTGGTGACCCGCCACCGCCACCGCTACCGCCTATGTTCTTGATGGCGCTTACAGCTCCCATACCGGCGGCGAATACCTGTGCCGCGTAGAGGAACCGGCTAAAGACACCAAGACCCGGTGTGGCTAGCGCTTCTGTGTAAGCAACCCATGCGTTACGTACAGCCTGTATAGCGTCGAACGCTGCGGCGATGCGCCCCATACGCTCCCCTTCGGAACCCATTAGGTTGCCAAGGCTCCGGAAGTAGCTACCCCAACCAGCTAACTGACCGGCGAGACTATTCGACTGAATCATGGCGATGTTGTCGTGAAAGGACTGAATGGCATTGGCTTGTTGTTCTAATGCCCGTTCAAGCGCTGTTTGGCTGTCCTCGCCACTGCCGCTACCACCTTCGCCGTCCTCGCCGCCGCCGACACCTAATAGTTCCGGCAGCGTAAGGTTGTCGTCACGAATCGAGGCCAGAACATCCCGAATGGCCTGCACACTGCCAAGCGGGCCCGCAAGGGCTGTACCTAGACCACCCTGCGCGCTACTCAACACGTCCTGACCCATGGTGCGGATAGCTGTACCGTCCGCGCCTATTCCAGTACTTTCCATCGGGGCGATTTGACCAAAGCTTGTTCCGAAGGTGTTGTTTAAGCCTCTCGCGATAGCGTTGATGCCGCCAGTGATAGACCGATTTAGGTTGACCCATGCAGTTTCTACCACCCCGAAAGCTTCCATTAGAGCGCCCTGTATAATCATACCAAGACCACCGAAAGCTTCCGCCATCAAGTTAACACCCATCCGCAGGCGTTCCCATAATTCGCTGAATACAGCACCGATTAGACCGAATACCTCTCCTAAACCGCCAGCGGCATTCGTCAACCTTGTAAACTGATATACTAGTTCACCGATACCGATGATTAATATACCCACACCTGTCCGGATAAGTGCCGCGCGTAGCGCTACCAGTGAACCGACAAGGCTCATTGTGGCGATGCGAGCAATAGCTATCCCAGCAACCCACCGACCTGCGAACAAGGCTACTGCCACGCCTGCTGTAATAATAATCCTGTCAAGGTTATTAATGACAGCGCCAATGGCTGTAGACGCGAACTCCCGTAACCCGGCAAAAGCCCCCGCGAGTGTATCTACCACAGGCGACAATTCCCCGAATAGGCGGGCCATGGTACCGGCCTCGACGTTCGCCCCGCGCATCACGCGCACAAGTGGAACCCCGATAGCCACAACGGCGCCGATTACTGCGCCCAGTACACCAAAGCCGCCAAGCAACTGCGGTAACTGCTGGCCCAAGGCGATTGACGCAGAGGTGCCTGCGCCAACCTGCGTGGCGAAGTCCGCAAACTGGAACGACGCGTTTTGTAGCGCCATGCTGCCGGGGCTCCGCCGACCCATAGAACGAGAAATTGCCCGGCCTGTTTCGTTTGCACGGTCGCGGACACTGTCAAGCGCTTCGTTTGCCCGGCGCGTAGACCTACGTAGGCTTTCCGAATCGCCAGTAATGACAACGTCTAGTTCTGCTCTGCGTACCATGGTTAGTCCTTCTTGACCTTGGCTGCGTGGGCCTCACGTAAGGCGCTACGTTCTTCGTTAGACATAAAGGTCTTATCGTGCTGGCTTCGTTGTGTCACGTAGTGGTGGTCGGCAAGCCAGTAGTACTCTTGATACGTCATTTCCCAGAACTCCCCCGGCTGGACGCCCCACTGCCCGACACAGTGCTGGTAGAACGTCCGTATAATTGCCGAGGTACTTACGCGTTTCCCGACGCGGCGGCCTTCTTGTTGTCACCCTTTTTAGGTTTAGGCAATTCGGCGCTGGTGCCGGCGACCAGTGCGGCGAGGTACAACCCCAACGGCTCCAGCACGTTAACAGGACCGGCCTCCATCACCATGTCGCCTACCTCCTCCAACGTAAGCGAGCCACCACCGGCCGCGTGTCCTGCGTGGAGAATTTTAACCACGTTAAGGACCGTCATAGGCATAACAGGTGTATGCGGAAGCCCGGTCTTCTGGGCTTCCGCCGCCAACATTTCGTCCCGGGCCAAGACCATCGGGTCGATAACTTGGTCTGTGATCGCCATGTTGGCTTTGAACGTTGTGGCGCAGTCCAAAGTACTGCTACCAATCTTAACCTTGTGTGTTCGCATTGTGCTCTCCAATCGCGAGTAATAAAAGTTAGGCCGTGGATGCTGTGTATGTCAGGGGGCCAGCTGACATAAGGGTTGCGGTGAATTCGACGGCACCGTCGTGTTCGCCTGTAATTTCGAAGGCCGACACAAAGAAGTTGCCGGTAACAGTGCCCGGTGTGGCCAGCGACGAAGGCAAGTTAACCGTGGCACCTGTAAGCGTCCGGCCCGTGATACCGCTCATGATTTCGCCGATAAGTACCTCGTCCGAGGTAATACCACCAACCGAGATGTCCGCACTGCGTACACCGGGATCCGGCAACAAGACGCGTTGACCGCTGTCGTCGTCCGTCGTCACATCCACGGGTTCGGCAGATACCGATAATCCACGAGTCCGGATGCCCACAAGTGTGGTGCTGTCCCAGTCTACGGTTAGTTCCCGTCCGTTAAATCCAGCCATGTCCTAGGCCTCCTGAATTGTGATGCGAAATGTAATAAAGCCGTGATGGGTTACGCCATCCGGGTCCGGGACCACCCCGGAAGAGACGAACAGGGAATCCACCACATTGTACCCGGCCCGTGTAAGTGTTGCCCGGTGGAGTAGGGCATACGTTTGGTCCAGCAGTCCGTCCACCTCTTTGCGCCCTTTGTAACGGCTCCAGACGTGGACCGTTGTATCCACGTAGGCCCCAACATGCGAGTCATTATCAAACGGTACCACGTCTGAGTCACCCACCGTGAGGTAGGGGAATAGGTTGTCCGGCTGTCCTTCCGGCTCAAACGGTACGTGGTCTAAAACGCCTGCTCCAGACACACCCGCCAAGAGTGTGCTGTAAACCATGATTTTGACAACGCTGCGAAAGTCCGTAGCCACGGCTAGCGCCCCCCGTACTTAGCTCGCAAGCGCAGCGCCGCGTCTGCGACAGCTGTGTTGAACGAGCGGAGTAGGAAGGGCCGTGCGCGCATCTTTACGGTACCCAGTTCGAGGTACACACCGTAACGAAGATTCGTGTAAACCTGCCCAACCGGGTTGCGGGAACCGACCATCGGGAGCTGCAACTTGATGCTGCTGGCCAGACGCCCGGTGTCCGACGCCGGGTATTCGCCGGGGCTGGACGCTGTATGTACACGGCGAGGGGCGCTTTTACGGTATGTCCGCCCGGTGGCTGGACCTCGCTGTACACCGCGCACGGCCAGCCGGTGCGTCTCTAGCGTCAGGTCCGTGATGACATCGGTCAAAGCCTCTTTACCGCGCAACAACGTAAAGTTGATGGCGGACTCAGCCGCTTGTGCGCTGGACCGGGTAACACGTATGCCGATGCTTATTGTCACGACGGACTATTCTCCAGCACCATTATTTCCAAGTATCGTTGTTTGTCCTCTACGTCGACGACTGATGTAATCCCCCACGTCCTACCCTTATACAGTACGCGGTCTGCGACTGTAAAGTAGGGAGCGCCGTTGCTATCCCCACGAAAACGTATGACAATACGGTAGCGATTACCGGGCGAAACGCGTTCTGCCTGCCAACGTTGCGACCCGCCTACGGCCCGGACCCATGCCCACATGCCGCCGGGTGGGTCTTCAGCCCACGCGTCCACAAGGCCGCCTTCGCCATCACTGGTCGGCGAGTTCCGTTGGATAACAATTAGGGCCGAGAGTTTGCCCGCTGTTATGTCACAGCACTTCATCAGTTCAGTTCCGGCTGAATTAGTATGCGTGCGCCTTTACGGTCGTTTGGAAATGTCTCCACTTTACCGTTAGAGAATGTTACCTCGAACTCCGCATAGTACTTGCCGGGCGTGGCTGTGTCACCAACCTGCCAAGCGTAGGACACTGTCGCGGTGACCGTACTGACAACGGTTGCGGCCGCGTCGACCACCACTGTACCGTCCTCTTCGGCCATATGAAACTGAACGGTCGCGCCGGTTAATGCTGCGAGGCTACCGGCAGCGTCCGTCAATACGGCAGCAAAGTCCGGGCTCGTGTCGTTCTGTTTAATATAAAATATATCGTCCGACATTAATTCGCCCTCGTTGGTGTCTGCCCCGTAAGGACCGCCCGGTTAGGACCGGGGGATACTACTGCGGCAGTGTTGGGGTTGGTTACGTTGATTGTCAAGACGCTCCGGCTTGGTGCCGCCGAAAGGTTGTTGGAACCGGCGGAAGATACGACCAAAGCGTTCCGGCTTAACGCAGCTGTAACCGTTCGTCCGGTGCCGTCGTTCCCGCCCACGCCTCTCGTAATTAGACGCCCAACACCGTCGACCTGCGTCGTACTGGACCTTACGCGACGGGGGTTTGTGCGCAGACTGCTTCGCCCTCCGAAAATCGTTGTTCTCGGCGACACCCGTATAGGCACCGTATTTAACGCGGACACAGCCCCCGAACTTGTTGTACGTACCTGTACCAACCGGGGTACTGTAGTTACGGTACTGGTGGCTGCCACAGAGGTTGTCCGTACTCGAACAACTGTGGCCCTTACAGTTAACGACCCGGCCCCCGCAAAAGACGTAGCCGCAGAAATGGGCGCACCGGCTGGCGTCGTCGTAAAAGATGACGTACCCGCAAACGCCGTGGAAGAAGTCCGTACCGTTGTGGGCACCGTAGTAAGGGCGCCAGTACCGGTGGTAACTGTTGCTGTATTCTTTACACGGTTGGAGGCCGTCGTAAGAGCCCCAGAGCCAGCGAAAGCCGTGTTCGCGGCACGGACACGATTGGAAAGCGTGGCTACGGACGAAGAACCGGCAAAAACTGTTGAGGCTAGCTTCACAACAGCAGCAGCTTCCGGCGTCGTGGTTAGTGTCCCAGTTGCGGCAAAGACCGTGGATGTTTGTTTCACCCTGTCGGCGGCGATAGTGAGGGTGCCCACACCGGACGCGGCTGTAGACGCCTGTTTCACCCGCGTTGGGGCGACCACCAGAGACCCAGACCCGGCAGCGAGGGTGCTGGACCCTTTCACCCGGTTGGCGGCTGTTGTCGTAGAAGACGTACCGCCAAAGGCCGTGGCTACTGTTTTGACACGATTCGGGGCTGTCGCCAGCGCCCCGGCAGCGCCGATGGCGACTGCGGACGTTTTGACCCTTTTGAAGGCGACGGCGAGCGTGGAACTACCCGCGAAAGCCGTGGCACGATCAAAGGTCGTGCCGCCGCCCGCACTCATCGCGGTCATGTCAACGATTTGAACGGCGTAGTCCAGATTGTTGCCGGTTCGGGAAGCGGACGCGCCGACCTCGGTCAGGCTGTTGAAATAAAAGTTCCGCCAGCCGCGTGAATAAGCATTACCCGTGCCGCTGGAATAGGCATGTCCGACCACCAGCGATTGGGTCAGGTCGGTCAGGCCCGAAGACGTGATGTCGAACGTGGTCTCAAGGGGGCCGCTGTCGGCAGCGGTGTAGCGCGTTACGGCCCATTCGCTGTTTTCAATGACGTGGGCAACGACCCGGTTGGTGCCGTTGCTGTCGTGGTTGGTGTCAAATTCCCAATCAAGAGTATCGTTGTCCGTGAACGTGACCAGCGGCCAGTGGTCGGCGATTGCTTGGTTGGTGCCCGTTGCGGCGGTGTCCCCCCGGAACCCGCTAATGATGAGCGAGTCCGCTTGGTCTGTGACCGCCGTGACGGACCCGGTAAAATCCGAAGCCGCGTAGAGATCGAACGTGCCGGTGTCGGCGCTGAAATCCCCGCTGTCGCCGTGAAGGACCGTCCAGTTAGAGCCGCTGAACTCGACAAGTGTCACATATACTGTGACGTTGTTGCTGATCGTTCCCTTCTCGACGTTCAGCCGGTCGCTGCTGTCGATCCACGCAATCGCCGTGCCGCTGTCTGCACCCGCGCCGCTGTCATCGTTCATGATGCCAGTGATGAACGGCACCACGGCGTTGCGGTCGGTCGGAGCCGTGAACCCGCTGGTGCTGGCGTAGGTGCGCGTCGATCCGTTCAGCGTGACCGCTACCCGGCCAAGAACAACAAACTCATTCGGGCCACCTGTGGCCCCTGTATATTCCCAGATCGAAGTTCGGAAATTCGCGGCGGTCGTGTTGGACGCGCTTTCCCGGTAGTAGGTCAGCGTGTCAACTGCGGTCAGAACGCGACCACCCGCCAGATCGTCGCCATTGCTGGTGCCCGTGATGGCTCCCGCGTGTGTCATGCGGTTGTTGTTGGCCAGTTCGACCGCGTAACTTAGGCTTGCGACCTCCGTAAAGCTGGTATTCGTCCCCCCGCTGTTTGTCACATCATCGCTGATGTGTTGGACCTTCATCGCGGAAGGCTCAGGCTCAGGACCGCCCGTGGGCGTCAGGATGAGGGTTGCTGCCGCCCACCCGTCGTCGCCGCCACCCCCAAAGGCGCTCGGGTTTTCCGAACCCGCCGAAACCGTGGCGCGGATCGCCGCCATGATGTCGCAACCGGAACCGCTGGACCCAAGGTTGCCAAACCCAAGCATAGTATAGCCCGCCGGGGCCGTGATGGGGTCCGTTACATCATCTTCAAGCGCGCCGATGACCAGAACATCATCGCCGGCCTCTGCCGTGCCTGCGGGCGGGTTTGGCATCCCACCCCCACCGCCCAACGTGGTCGTAACATCGCCCCCAACGATGCTGTTGTAACCGCGCAAAATGACCGCCGCGCCCGACCAGTTGGGGCCGCTCGTGGTGGTCGTGACCGTTACAGTCGTCTCCGTGCCATCCAGCGTGGCCACCCAAAGGTTCAGGCCCGGGTCCGTGCTGCTGCTGGATTGCAGGTTGGTGTAGCTATTGGAGCCATCGTCAGAAACCGACGAGTCCGTGCTGTCCGAACTGTCGGAACCCGCGAACACAACGATCTGATCGCCAGAGGAAAACGTTTCCCCCGATACGTCAATCGTGATGGTGGTGCTGCTACCGCCCCCTGTGCCTGCGACGTATGTTTGCGTGGCCATGGCCTAAGCCCCCGTGGGCTTAAAGCGCGTCTGCGGCGGCTGTGGCTGCTGCTTGTGCCGTAACCTGCATGGCGCGGAAGTCGGTGACAACCTTTGCCGCCTTGGCCCCAAGGTCTTGCCACTGCGGATCGTCAGGATTGGCCGCGACCTGCGCGTTGATGAACTGAACGGCAGGCCCCCAATCGCCGACCATTCCGGCCAGCTTCGTGGAATGACGCTGCAAGCCCACGACATCGCGCTTTACGTTGTTAAAATGACCGGTCGCCTCGGCAACGATTGCATCAATGGCGGCTTCGGCGGTCAGGTAATTGTCAGGTGTGAAAGACATTGGTCAGTCCCCTTAATCCAGTGTTACGTCGATGTCACCGACCGGGAAACGCAAGATTTCGGTGTCGTTGATGGTCACGGTAGTGATGCCATCCCACGCCAGCAAATTGCCGGCACTCGCCGCGTCGAAAACACCCGTGGCCACAATGTCGCCGAAGTTGCCGCCGGTAGCTTCGAACTCAACTGCGGCCGTATTGGCGATGGCACCGGAAGCCGCAGCGCCAAAAGTGATAGCCTGACGGGTATAGCCGGAGCCACTGACTTCGGTACCGCCCCCGGCGTCGGTTGGCGCCACGGTAAACAGTGCGAGGTAAACCGTTGTGGGCGGAGTGTACGACGCGTTGCGGAATACGTGGTCGAGTAGTTCGTTTTCGAGGAAGTCACTAAAACTGGACATATGAAGGTTCCTTTATACTTCGATTGAACGATAACGCGTAAGGACGGCCGCCGCACCGCTCGCGGTGTAGGCGTCCTTTGGCTCGCAACCGTCGCCACGGTGCTCGTACATGTACGCGGCCATTTGACGTACAGCCCGTTTAAGTGGCGCGGGAACCTCTGTACTGTCCGCGCCGTATCCGGCCGTGTAGACAATTTCAATAGCGTTGTTTGCGCGCAAAGCTACGGGCCACGTCGCGCCGCGTTGAAGGGTTAGGCGACCTCGGACACGCTGTGTATCGACGTTAAACACGTCTGCGACGGTGACAGTTGTCGGCGTACCGCCCTCGTCGTAGACCGTTACACTGTCCACGCTTACGAGCGGGTAGCGTGGGATGGTTAAGTCGCCGAGTGCGCGCCCCGCGTAAACCTCGCTCATAGCTGTCTGTCGTACACCGTCCCACCAGCGTTCATCAGCGCAAGGCCAGTGATCCAATGTCAGACGCCATACTTGGGTGATAAACGCCAGTCCAGTTGTATCCTCGAGTTCCTGCCGGGCGTCCGCAATAAGGTCGTCCAGCAGGTCATCCTCGTTTGTGTGGGTAATCCGAAGTTGGGCCTTGAGCTCTCGGCGCGTCACAGGCTCTTGTGCGGGACCCGTGACCAGCCGGTTCCCGCGCATCTGGTGCAGTTTCATGGACGCGCGCAAGGGCACCAGCTTACTCCTGATTCAACGACTTGTTTTCCGGGGCGGCGTCCTTGGCCATCTTCATAGTCGCCTTGGCTGTCTTCACAGGACCGGCGATAGCCGGTGCTACCGGGATAGCCACACCGGCCTCGACAAGTGTGTCGGCTGTTGCACCGTACACAGTTTCGCCTTGTTCGTATGTCCCGTAGTGGACAATGAGTTTCGCTTTGGGCATTGGGGTACGTCCTAACTAAATGTGGTCCAGAGGCGGGCTGTACCGCCTCTGGTTTGTTTGCCTCGGTTACGCCGGTACGTTCGAACGCGGCGCCTCTGTGGTGGCCCGTGCAAGGTTACCACGTACGACCATGGCGCTGGCCGCGACGTTGGTTTCACCGCCGACGGTGAAGGTTGCACGCACGTAGCGGGACGTGCCACGGTAACCGAACTGGTATGCCGTATTGGCAGCCAGAGTCGGCTCGGTACCGAGGATGTCCGCGTCGGCCACGTCGGTAAAGGTGGAGTTGTCGTCAGACTCCTCCAAGGTGACAGTCGCGTCGCCTGCTGCGCCAGTGATGGCTCCAACAGTGACCACGACAATGGCGCTGTCTGCGCCACGAAGATCGACGCCCTGACCATCCGTGTCCGCAGTCATAACTGCGGGACGAATGGACTCGTTTGCGTCGAGGTTAGCGTTGATGTCGCGATACATGGGGATCTCCTATTCATCGCAAAGTGGTTGAAGGTGGGCGGCGTAGTAGCCGCCCGCCCATGTTACGCCGAGAAGCGGACGAGCTTCAGCGCGTCAAAGTCTACAACGTCGCCGCCTACACGTTTGGTGGTGTAGAAGATGACATACGGCTTCGCAGTGTACGGGTCGCGCAGGATGCGGATACCAATACGGTCGACGATCTGGTACGCAGAGCGCATGTCGCCAACCGCGATGGACAAGGCGCCCGTGGCGATGTCCGGCATATCCTCGAACGAGGCCTGACCGTACCCGAGTACCGTCGCCGGTTGACCAGCAGCCAGACCCGGTGCCCAAATATACGCACCGTCCGAGTCCTTCAGCTTGCGTACTTCGCCGGTTGTGGCGCGGTTCATGAACCACGTCGCGTTGTTCCGGTACTGCATCTTCAGGCCGTACAGCGCGTCGATGAGTACGTCACCACCGTCCGGGCTGGCCGCGAAGCCACCGTTGACGCCTGTGTCGAACTGTTCGATTGCCCCGAGTTGGAAGGTGCCTGCCGTGGCCCAGTCACCGTAGGTCAGGAACCCGCGAGGCTTGCCCACACCGTCACCGGAGACAAAGGCGGCGTTTTCGACGCGCGACAACTTGTCCGCAATCTTGTTGGCCAGCCATGTTTCCATGTTGACGACGGCGTCGTCCAGCAACTTCTGCGTGGCTTTGGGCGACGCGTACTGCTCGTGAACCGGAATGCGCCACTTCTCAATAGTGGGCGTACCGGTTTCGGGACGCGCGGACGTTTCACCAACCCACCCGGAGTCCGCCTCGTCGACGTCATGCAGACCTTCCAACGCGTCAGAACCGATGGACTGGACCGACGCATACTGGCGTACAGGCGACGTTTCGAACACACGACCGACAATGCGGCCAGAAGTGTCGGCGTCCACCATGTAGCCACCGTCAGTGTCGCTGCCAACGGACAGCGCCTTCAGCTGTTCAGGTGCCAGCATCTTCTCGTCGCCGCGATGACGGATGTAGTTGAAGAACGCGTCTTTGTAGGCGGCGACCGCCTCTTTGCGTTCCTCGAACAGCGCACGGGTCATCTTTTCACCACGAGCTTGCGCCGCACCGGCGGCCCACTCGTAGTGCTTTTCTTCCCGTTCGACGGCCGTTTCACCTTTGGCGTCACCATACATGGCGGCGCGCTTCTGGCGAGCGGCAAAGGCGTCGAGCGTTTCCTGCGTCTTGTCGATGGCTGTATTGATGGCCTTCAGCTCGTCGCGGCGAACAACGTCGTCAAAACCACCCTTGACCTCGGCGAGGTGTTCGTCGTTCTTGGCCTTGAACTCTTCAAAGGCCGACACGTGCTCCTTGTGTACCTTCTTGATGTCACCAACTGCGGCAAGAATGTCGTCGACACCACGTTTAGAGTCCGGGGCGTCGAAGTTCACGCAAGCCATCACACCCATCGTGTGACGCAGCGCTCCAAATTGGATAAACCGTTGCATGTCTGTTTTCCTTATGCACGGATTGCGGTTAGTAGGCGATCCAAGTCGCCCGGTTCCAACTCGGCCTCGCCGTCTCGGCGATCACCCAGTTTTTGCATCGCCGCTTTGTAGCCGTGATTGGCTACTAGCTTGGCGCATGCCGCCGGCACACCCGCGTCACGCAGTATACGCTCGACATCTCCAACACTGTGGAGCCGCTTCACAGCAGTCACCACAGCCTCGGGATTCATGGGGAAGGTCACAAGACTCACTTCCCAGAGTTCCAGTTTGTTGATTCGGCGGACCTTGGCGTCGCCACCTTCGTAGTCCGCGTCTATTGTGCGGTAGCCGATGGACATCGTATCGATGGCCCCCCGGCGCATGAGTTTGTGCAGGTCGCCGCCCATCGTTGTTTCCGTGATGACTTCGCCCTTCACGAACAACCCGTGGTCGTCCTCGTACATTTCTTTCCACACGCCGACGACGTGGTTCGGATTATGCTGCCACAGCATTTTCGGCATCCGGCCTGAGTTACTGTAGGCATTCAGGCTGTCGCGAAAAGCGCCGGCTGCGACAATGTCGTTGCCGCGATCCACAGCGCGCGTACTGGCGTAGCCTTCGAAACCCCCGGCGTCGGAGACCTGTTTCAGCTCCAAACCAAAGTCGATATGCTGCAAATCCATTACTGCGCCCTCACGTAAGTTTGACTGCAACGGCAGTTGATGACGTTGCCGGCGGAGCCTTGTGGGTCGCCCGGATACATGAGCCGTTCTTCGACCCCAAATTTACCCGGCACGAGATACGGCTCTTCGAGTGGAACCGTTTGTTCGTCCATGACCCGATGGTTAAACGCGTCAACAATACCGTCACCACCCTCACCAAAGTCCCTTGTTCGACCGTCCTCTACCGAAGCCCATTGCTTCATCAGTGGAATTTGTGCGGCCTGCGCTACCCGTGTACTCGCGTACATCCCGGCACTATGTGTTTCTGTACGGGCAATAACTGCAGAACGTAAAGCGGAAAATGTAGGCAGGCGTTGTCTTATCTGCCGGGCGATTGGGTCCACACCCAGCCCATCCCGCATACCAGCCTCAATAATACGGTTGATCTGGTCCCGTGTCGCATTACTGATTTGGACCACCCGAAGCGCGCCGTATGTCGCAATGAACTGTTCCCAGACCTGCCGGTAAAACGCCTCGTTGTCTTGTTTGGTTTCCAACTGTGGGTATCCGTCCTTAAACTGGTCCACAACCGAAGCGCCCATACGAACAGTGATGTCCGCGTAACCTTCGTTCAGGGCTTCGGCCACCTGTTGGTTAAAGTCCATGGGCAATCGAACACCGGAACCAAGGGTCCAGGATGTAACGGCTTCGCGCATACCGTTAGAGATAATATCCTCAAGACGGTCGGCCATTTTGGCGGCAACCTCGTCCTGCATTTGTGCCCACAAGGCCAGCTGTTCATCGCGGTCCATAGGCTAGGCGCTCCAACAGGGATTTTTCTTCTGCGCTACCGGGGTCCGGCGCGTTGCTTGCGGGCGTAAGCAGGCGGTTCCCTGTTTCACCTTCGTAGCCGTCCAGTTCTTCGAGTGGCGGGTAACCCTTCATTGCGCGGCGTTCGTTGATTGTGAGGTCGGCAGACTTATCTGCCATCTCCCACATATCCTGTCGCTTGTCTGCGATCGCCGGGATACTGTCGAGGTTAGGGCGTATTTCAGCCCCGTCAAACGGCTCCTGAAACCACATGTTGAACTCACGCAGTAGGTAGCCCATTAGCGGGATGACTGTGTCCTCGTAGAAGGCCAGACGCGCCTCTTTGTAGTTCGAATAGGTGTTGTCGCCGGGTATGTTAAGCAACTGCGGCGGCACACCAAAGGCCAGCGAAATGTCACGCGCGCTGCTGAACTTAGTGTCCATAGCCAGCATGTCCTTTGGACCCATCGACATGGCCTTCCAGTCCAGCCCACCTTCCAGCAACATCGGACGCCCGGCATTGCGCGAACCGCTGTAGTCCTCTTCGATTTGGGCCTGTAGGCGCGCAAACTGTTCGTCGCCCAAAACGTTACCCTCCTTCATCACCAACGCGCCACTGGGTTGCGCGGAGTTCTGGAGTAGGGCCTGCATCCACGTCATGGACTCGTTGTGCTGGTCTACGGCAAAGGCGCCGGCCTCAAGAGGTGACATACCGTACCAGTCGTCACACGGGTTAAACATCTTGAGGTGTAGAATGTCGGAGCGTCCTGTCAACGGGTCCACGTCCCACCGAACGGACCGACCGTCTTTGCTAAACAGGTAGGCCGACGGCAAACCTTCACCGCCCGGCACAACGCGCATACGCTCCGGCCTGTGCGTCCATAACTCCTTCGGTCTCCCGTTGATCGTAACGGCCTCTGGATAACTGTTACCAGAAATAAGCAGGTAACTGATGACAGCCCGCAAAAACTCGCCGTTCGACATATACGGATTAGGACGTGACCACAGTTGGGCCAGTGGATGGTCCACGTTTTCGATTAGTTTGTCGTCCCGCCACAGTTCCCACTGTGCGGTCGACACCGCGTCGGCTACCCTGTTGATAGCTTGGTACGCCACGACGTTCTTCTGGTAGCCCTCCTTGGCAAAGGACTCGTAGTTTCGCGGCGTCCACTGCGCGCGACCGGGGTTCATCACCATAATGCGCCCAGCGGCGGAAGCTTTTGTCTTCAGGAAGTCGAATACGCCCATTGTTAGAGCCTCCTTATGCGCGGCCCGGTCCTCGGGCGTATTAGCGGGGCGCAGGCGTAGCGTGCCGCGTCCATCCAGTGGTTTTCCTTGTCCTCGACAACTGGTACAACGTCGCCGGCCTTGTTAGTCTTGTAGCTGTACCGTCTGGCCTCGCGTAGAAACGGTTGCGCGTACCGGGGGTGGACAACAATCTCGTCGAAGGAACGCATCCACGCTATACCGTCTTCCACGGAACCGGACCACTTCTCTGCCGCTGAGTACTTCCCAGACCCATGATTGTTGAGGTAACTGATTGTCTCCGGGCGTGCGTTATCGCAACGCACATGCAGAGTGTCCCAGTTCGGTATGCGCTCCACCATATACTGTTCTGTGTCGTCTATTTCCAAGCCCACGGTTCCGGCGGCATACTCTACGTAAAGCACACGCCCGTTTATCCACAGGCGAACACCGGCAGTTGGGTCGTTTGCGAAACCGAAGTCCAGACCTTGATAAGGACCGTCCCATGTCTTTGGGTCCGGTGTAAATTCGCGGGCCGCCACCCCGTTGAAGGCCACGTTGCCGTCCTTATCCGGTTTACTGGCCTTTAGAATTTGGGCGTCGCTAACAGTGCGGTATGCCCCGCCCCACACCCAAGACGCCTTTTCCGGGTCCCTACGGTACAGGTCCAGCATCTCTTTGTATAGCACGTCGGGCAACCACGGGTTATCTTGCCATGTGGTCTCAACGAGGATGAAGTCCGACACCGGGTTCGGTCCGCGAAACATGGCGTCTACAGGGTCGTCGGGGAACTCCGGGTTCCAGCTAAACAGCAACTCCGACCCGTCGGCGCGGATTGTTGGAATAAGCAGGTCCAACGAATACTGGGAAGCCGTCTGGGCTTCTTCCCACCACGCCACGTCGTAACCTTCCAGAGACTTGATGTTGGCGGCGTTGAAGTTCTGCATACCCTTGAAGTCTATGCGCCCGCCCTTGGCGCTTTCGATGTGTGTTTTCAGGATACGAAACTGGTCCGCGAGTCCGTGGCGTATAATCTGGTCTTCGATGAGCTGTTTACTGGACTGTTCGAGGGACAGCTGTACCTCACGCAAACACAAACAACGGCTGCCTTCTAGGGCCTTGGCGATAGTGTAGTCCGCGCAGAAGTAGGACTTGGTGCCGCCACGTCCACCGAATAGCGCCTTATACCGCGCCGGGACCAGCGCCGGGACCATAACCTCTGCCACCGGAAAGTCCAGCGCCGGTCCACCGTTATGGCCAATCCCAACGTCCAGCATTTACGTGCCCGGTCCCTCGCGCTTGGGGGCTGTAACCACATTCCACTTGATTTCGGTGACCTCGGCTGCTTCGCCGAACTTGCCGACTTCTTGGCGCTCGGTATAGTCCTGCGGAAACCGGGCGGACATCGATTTATTCCAGATGGTGCTACCAATTTTGGCGTTCGCCGTACCGTCCATGGCTCGACCTTCCCACCACGCCTGTGCCAACGTGTTGGAACGCTCCAGAATGGACCGAAGACGCGGATGTTGTACGGCCCAAGACTTGAGGGTCTTGTTGGAGATACCAATGCAGGCGGCTGTCTGTGCGTAGCTATAACCGGCCGCACCGCAAGACAGGATCAGGTGGTCGAGTTCGTCGGCGGTGTGCTCGTTGTACCCGGAGACGCGACCCGTCTCCGCCAGTGCAACCGGAATACTTTCGTCGGGGTTCAAGGCGCTCATATTGTCGTCTCCTTTGGGTCAACCCCGGCAGGCGACGTTTATGCCGCCCGCCGAGGGAGCTGAACACCCCGTCACGACCCAACACGCTACAGAGTCCAGCTTAGGACGGGACGTTACAAGACGCCCACCGTGAACCACAAGCGCAAAAATTAAGGGCGACCGAAGCCGCCCTTAATCGTCCGTGTAGTGGGGATTAGACCCGCCGGGTTAGTAACCCAGCTAAGTGAACGGCCTCGGCGCGGGTAAGCGCCACAGCAGACGTGTGAGGGCCAATGAGACCTAGCAACTTATCCGCTGCCGCCAACCGGGCCTCCGTCAATGCGGCTGTCTCTGCCTTGTCCTTGGCGGCCTGCTGTTCCTTGTTCCACGACTCGGCAGCCATGGATACGCCGAACCACCCGGTCATAGCGACACCTTCATCATTTCGACGCCAAGGGCTTTCACCACACCCTCAACGGCCTCGGCCTTTTCGGGTCCGTAACTGATAACGGCCAAAGTGGTGGCAGCCTTCGGTGCAGACAGTTCAGCCTCAAGGGTTTCCGCGTAAGCTTCACTGTCGTGCAGAGCTATAGCAAGTTTGGCGGCGGCGATGACGCTCCCTGTGGCGGTACCCCGGTCGATGGCGGCCTGAAGCGTGTTCTGCGCCGTATAACCGACGATCTCCGCGGCCTTGGCCTTGCCGTAGAGGGCGACAAGGTCTGTAAGGGCGCCAATGTCGACTTGTGTCAGCTTGTGGCTGGTGTCCGGTTCTTCCAGTTTCTGTAGCATAGGTAAGTCCTTTCGTTGGGTTGGGTTGGGTTGCAAGTTCAGTTTACGACGGTTACGTCGACCGGGTCAAGGCGGGTCTACCAACCTTTCGACTTGGCGTATTTCGACCACTGGGTCGCCGCAGTAGACGCGTTGATACCCTCGGCTGTACAAGCCTCGATCACTTTACCACGGTCCGCACGCGACGAGGCTCCAACCTCGTCGGCAATGGCCCAAACCCGCGCCGTAGCGCCGCGTACAGGGGCTTGTTTCCCGTTTGGGGCGCTACCACCCCCGGTGGAGCCGGTAACCCTGCCAGCGGGGCGCTGTGTGGCCCAGTCCGCCGGGGTTGGCTTGGGGAACTCCTCGCGCGGAACTCGGACCTCGTACCCGAGCTCCCATGCGTCAGGTACGTTGTGGTAAGCGAACAGGACAGCCACGAACCCGTGATTAGGTTCCAGCTGTACTGAGGCACTGTACACCGTGTCCATCCACGTCTGCTGTCCTAGGTTTGCGTACTGCTGCGCCATGGGCCGTGTCAGGTAGTAACGGCGCTTGTCGCCTTCCATGCGGCCTACCGTGAACGGGGATTGTTCGAAGTCGTCTTCCATAGTGGTCTCCTTGGGTTGCGTTTAACCAGAGTACGACAGGTATGGCGGAGGCGTCAAGCCCCCGCCTCGGCCCACCCGACCACCTCGTCGACATAGGGGGAACCAGCCATCGGCTTGTCCACGCGCTGTAGGGTACCCACAGGGCGCGGCTCAACGTTTGGGATGGTCACGTACACGCTCAGGCCGACCAGCGTGCCAGCGGTGAAGGTCCGGTGTACAAGTTCGTCTTTCATAGTAAGCTCCTGAAATGGGTGGGCGGGGTTTTCCCCGCCCGGTTGGGTTAGGCCTTGCGACCGGCTTGCCACTGGGTCGCGGCTGTGTGGCTGTTGATCCCGTACCGTTCGGCTTGGTCCATGAAGTCCTTGCGGGTGCTGGTCCAGTTCTGGGCAGTGACCCGGAGGGCGGCGCAACGGGACATCGCGTTACCCTCGCGGCAAGCGTTGTACAGGGAAGCGAAGTTGTCGACGGCGACTTCTTCGTCGGCGTGGTGTGCCAGCGCCGCAGCGCCTTTCGCGGTAATCGAATAAACGTAGTGATTGCCGACCACGGACCGTTCAACAAGACCGGGTTCAATCAGCTTAGTGCGCATCGCGTGGCCGGTGCCTTTGAATTCGGCCTTCGGCCCTTCGGCCTGAAGTGTTTCCAAGTTCGCGATGTCGGTTGCGCTAAGTTTGGTCATCTGTCTGTCTCCGGGTTGCTTGGTTTCTATGCATTATACTTACGGCAAGTAATCAGGACGTACAAGCAGAAA
>Ga0255047_10000330_pt1 | contig 38105 bp, 47 predicted proteins | sample JV7_2_1_MG_FD_183640 | JGI IMG/M metagenome (GOLD analysis project Ga0255047, IMG submission 183640) | Seawater microbial communities from Jervis Inlet, British Columbia, Canada - JV7_2_1 | ecosystem: Environmental > Aquatic > Marine > Inlet | place: Canada: British Columbia | collected 2016-10-06
AGTGGTGGGCTCGGGCAAACACCACGATTTCACACAACTTGATGAGTTCCAAGCTCTCGTCACTCTCAGGGAAGCTGAGACGGACGGGGGGGACTTCACGATCTTCGATAACTATGACGTGTATCGCACGATTGATCGAGGCAATGTACGAAACAGGATCTCCACCTAATGGCTTTGCTCTCCAAAGGGCTCGCCAACCTAATTGGCGGTGTATCGCAGCAGCCGGATGCAATTCGGTTTGATAACCAGTGCGATGCGATGGATAACGCCTTTCCTTCGGTTCTCGACGGGCTCACAAAGCGTATGCCTACGGAGCATGTAGCGAACCTGGACGCCGCGACTCCAGGAGCGGATGAAGACTACTTCGTCCACCTGATCAACCGTGACCCTGCGGAGCGGTATGTCGTCACTGTCAAGTCCGACGAGTCAGCGGCCACCATCAAGGTACATACGCTTGATGGGACTGCAAAGACGGTAGATGTCCCGGACGGCACCAGCTATCTCCAGATGTCATCAGCGACCAAGTACGCCGAGACGCAGCTCCGGGCCATCACGATTGCTGACTATACGTTCATCGTAAATCGCACCAAGACGGTGGCGATGGCGGCGGACACGGATGCCGGTGGCAACCCCGATGCCCTCTTCTTTGTGAAGCAGGGGGACTACGGTACGCAATACACAGCCTCCATTACAAAAGGTGGAACGACCTATACAACTGTGGTGGAAACAGACGATGGCTCCGCAGCAGGTGATCGTGAAGACATTGATACCACAAGAATCGCTAAAGCAATCCAGAATGGCAACAACACCGGAGCCCTTTCACTGGTCGTAACCCTGACAAACGGGGGGGTTCATGCCACCAGTGGCGTCACAGTAACCCGCAGCGGTTCTGTTGTCCGGTTTCTAAGCGATGACAGTACCGACTTCACCATTAACGCCTCAGACGGCCTGGGAGACACTGCGCTTCTTGGAATCAAGGATACCACCCAACACTTAACAGACCTCCCCACCTCTGCCCCTCACGGCTTCCGGGTCAAGATTGTCGGGGATGCCACGGATGTTCGAGATGACTATTACGTCAAGTTCGTCGCTGACGATGGCGTCTTCGGAACCGGGCACTGGCAAGAGTTCCGTGGGGCTACGGATGCCGATGATGCCGCTCTCAAGTACAAGCTCAATCCTACGACCATGCCTCATGTCCTGGTCCGCAAGTCGGACGGCAACTTCGTATTTGGAGCCGTGGATGGTGGTCAAACTGAACTGCCCCTCTGGGGCGAGAGGAACGCCGGGGACGATGTAAGCAATTCTGACCCCACCTTTGTAGGGAAGGCGATCAACGACATCTTCCTGTTCAAGAATCGCCTGGGGTTCCTTGCTGACGAGAACGTCGTCCTGAGCGAGACCTCAGAGTTCTTCAACTTCTGGAGAACCACGGTCACGGCTGTCCTGGATACCGATGTCATTGATGTCGCAAGTACCCACAGTTCAGTCTCGATTCTGACCTCGGCCATCCCGGTCTCCAACCAGCTCGTCCTGTTCTCGGAGCAGACACAGTTCATCCTCCACAGCGGGGTGCCCTTAAGCACCCAGACGGTCTCGATGACCAAGACGACCAACTACGAGTCGGTCTCGGATGTCCGTCCTGTGACGCTTGGAAGCTCGATCTACTTCGGGTTCACCAGGGGGGCTTATACCGGCATTCGACAGTATTACGTCGTGGAGGACGCTACGACGCTCTTTGAGGCTGCTGACATCAGTGCCCAGGTTCCCCAGTACCTCGACGGCAACCTCCGGGATCTAGCAGGCTCCTCCCACGAGGACATCCTGTTCGCCTTAGCGGATGGGGACCGAAGCGTCCTTTACGCCTACAAGTTCTTTGATGACACCCAAGATCGGCTTCAGTCCGCATGGAGTCGCTTCACCTTCCCCACTAACACCACCATTCTGGGGATAGAGTTCATAGACACGACGCTCTACCTCGTGGTCAAGAGATCCGATGGAATCTTCCTTGACAAGATGAGGATGGAGTCGGGGTTGGTGGACGCCCCCAAGTCCTACCGGACCCTCCTGGACCGTAGGGTTGATCAGGCGGCTTGTACCCTTTCAGTGGATGGCCTCACAATCACGATGCCCTACAAAGCCTACACAGGCACCACAATGGAGGTGATCACCAAGGCCGGGGCTCGAATACCAGTCACTACCCAGACGAATGACTCCAATCAACTGGTCATGTCCTCTGCCCTGACGGGCGTAGACTACTGGCTGGGTGAAGCCTACGAGATGGTCTACCAGTTCAGTGACGTGATTCTCCGAGAGCCTTCGATGGGTGGGGGGACAAGTCCGGTCACAGAGGCTCGGGTCCAGGTTCGTTATATAACCTTGACTTTCTCGAACACAGGTTTCTTCAAAGTTGAAGTAACTCCAGACTATAGAGACACAAGTACCCACCCGTTCACAGGTAGAATCTTGGGGTCTGGTGGGAACCTGATCGGCTCGGTTCCCTTGGAATCAGGAGCCTTCCGGGTGCCCGTGTACTCGAAGAACAACCAAGTCACTATTACCTGCAAGAACGACACCCCGCTGCCTTGCGCTCTCACCTCCGCTGAGTTTGAGATGTCTGTGAACTCACGGTCTCAACGATATGGTTGAGGTTCGCCCGGCCAAGTTGGAGGACGTTGAGTGGGTAGCTCCTCGACTTCGGGACGCAGATCGTGCCGAGGTATTGGCCGCCAGCGGGCGGAGCCCAATGGAGGCTTTGGTTGAAGGTTTTGAGATGTCAACCAAGACCTTCACCGGGTTCTACGAAGAGGAACCCTTCATCATCTTTGGCGTGGGGACGGTTCAGCCTGATGTAGGCTGTGCGTGGCTCCTTGGCACCGACAAGATCCGTGAGGCCCGTGTGGGCTTCCTCCGTCAATCCGATTACTGGCTCAATGAGCTGCACGAGGGGCACGCCCTCCTGTTCAACTACATAGATGCAAGGAACACCCTCCACATCAGGTGGCTTAAGTGGCTTGGGTTCTCCTTCATTAACCTTCATCAAGAGTTCGGCGTAGGCCGTCTCCCCTTCTACGAGTTTGTAAGGATAACCTGATCATGTGTGATCCTGTTTCACTAGGCGTTGCTGGCCTCGCTCTCTCTGGAACTACTGCGGTGGTTTCAGGTGCTCAGCAAAGCAGCGCCGCAAGGGCTCAGAACCGCTACCAAGGAATGGTGTATCGACAGGGACAACTGCAATACGATCAGGAGTTGGGATATCGGGATCAGCTAACATCGCATCAAGAAGAGATGTTCACTGAGAACGCTCTGTCAGCGAACGAGAACGCGATTGAAAACTACCGCGAGATCCAGGAGCGAATCGGACAGGATGCGGTGGTAGCGGCCATGGAGATCAACAACATCGTTGAGCAGAGCCGGGAGGCCACAGCCTCCACCGTTGCCAATGCAGGTGAGCGAGGCGTTGAGGGGGCGAGTGTCAACGTCCTGCTGGACAACATTAAGAGTGCGGAACTTGGAGCCTCTGAGAACATTCGGATGGAGCAGGGCTGGAGGCTTGATGGCATGATGGGCATGATGGACGAGGTGGAGGCTCAGACCCAGGCAAGGATCAACTCCATGACTCCTAATCCTATACCCCTCCCAGCCCTCCCGGCCCCAATGGCTCCAAAAGCCGGTGGAGGCGAATGGCTCACTGCCTTGCTGAACTTAGGCGCTAACTCGCTGAATGTCATGTCTAATTACTACGACCAGACAAAGATGTTGCAGAAGCCCGCTCCCGTCGCAAACCCAACGGCTGCCAACATGGGCTCCAGAGGTATGGGGCCTAATTGGACTTCTGGTTATGGCTATAAAGGCTATAAGCCGCAATCTTGGGTAGGGGCGTGGGGAGGGAGACGGTAACACATGGCTAACGAACTAACTCGACGGGCAATAGGAAACACCTTGCCCACCGCTCAGGGCGGAGTGACGGACACCTACGTCCGTCCGAATCTTCCAAAACCTCTAGCCCCCCAGGCTCTCCCACAGATTCAACAGCCCTATCTAGGTTCCAATAACGTAAGTAGCGCTCTCCAGGAACTCATCAATCCTATTCTCGGTTTCACGAATGAGGTAATAGAGGCTGATCGAATACAGGTATCCACCCAGGAGGAGCTCCGCGTCTCCAAGATGGCGATTGAAGAGGTCCGTGCGGAACTCATGGGTCAGGCAAGGGACGCTGAGGGTGCAGGGCTCTTAGCTCCGGGTGCCAACCCCTACAGGAAAGTGGTAGCCCAGGAATACCTTGCTGAACGAGTGATGCGAGATGAGTTTGAGAAGGCCATATCAGCTGAGACAGCTAGGTTCTCCAACCCCCTGAGCAACGAAGACCCGGCTCCCTTCGCCCGAGAGAAGTATGGCACACTCACGCATGGCATGGGCTACTTCGCCCAACGTCGTGCTGTAGACCTTTACGACTCCATGACAAAGAACTGGCTCTCCCAGGTCCAGAACACCAAGTCTGCCCGGCTGGTGACGTTGAATGAGGAACAGCTCTACGACAATTCCTACAACGCCTTTCGGACTTATCAAGAAGAGGTTGATGACCCCGACATCACCCACGAGCAGGCTTATCTAAATCTTAAAGCCACTACGGAGTATTGGGATCAAAGGCACATGCAGGCTGTCGGCCCTGGAGGGCGCGAACACAGCGTCAAAGCCCTCGCCGCCTACATCAATGCAGGTGTTCAGCAGGCCACTGATGAGGATGATCTAGCAAAGCTGACTGAACTCTTGACCAAGATTGAAGAAGAGGTGGACGGCCCTCTTGCGTTTAATAATGAGCAGAGGGCTGAAGTTGACGCTATTCGGACTTTGATTCACAAGAAGAGTGAGTCGTTCGACAACACCACGAATCAAGATCATGACGACGCAGTAGCGTGGGGAAGGAGTCAGTATTACCTGATTTTGGATGAGCAACAAACCGCTCCGGCACCTGCCGTACCTCTGGGGCCTGATGAGATAGAGGAAGAACTCCGAAATAGAATGGCTGCGGAGGGGCTCCCCCCGACCGCAATAGCGGAAGTGATACATGAAGAGATTCCGGGTATTGAGGAACGGCGGCACAGTTTAGACAAACGCGATGAGGATCGTAACTACGATAATCACATAACAAAAGTCATAGATGTTTATGGAACGGGGGGCCTGGATGCCGCTTACGCTTATATCCATAGCTCTAATCTTTCAGGAAAGTTTGAAATAGCATTGGAAGGCATCGTTGAAAAACTCGACAGAGAGGAAACAAGCCGAGACAACGACTACAAGCCTCACTTTAAATCTGTAGCAGCCTTAACTCAGCAGAAAGCCGTGACCCTGATGAAAGCGGTAGCTCTAGTGTTCCCGGAAAGTTCGGAAGGCTGGGGAGATAACTTATTCTTAGCTATGACTAAGGCAGTAGACGACGCCGCAAAAAACGCGAGAGCTGAGGCTGACTGGACGCCTGCGTCGATTCAGGAAGCGGCGAGAGCGGAGCTTCAGAGGTGGAATGAAGTCATGAGCCTCGATGAATATGGTGTTGATTTCGATCTTGAAAGGGCTAAAGAACTCAACTTCGATAGTGATACTCAACAAATCTTCAAGGAAATCAGCCAATCGTTAGTAGCGGGACAACTTAAGCCCGCTCCCGGCGAGCCCGGTGAACCCACGCCTGTCCCGGACTTAGGAGCCGCCCCAGATCCTAAGCAGCTTGAGGACGTTCGCTCAGAGATTCAAGAGGGGAACTTCACTGCTGCAATGCGGCTCGCTATAGAGGATCTAGAGTCGAGGCGGTCGCATATCAAAGCGATAAGCGGGGGAGAGCCTTACGGGACTTGGGACATGCTCGACTACTTTGCTGGGGCCAAAAAGAGTGAAGTTAAGCCCGATGGTGTGTATTCGCAATTCACTCACATGGATACAGGGAAAGTTTATAGCGAGACGAGAGACCAGTGGCAAACAGACCGCTACGAACTGGACAAACGATTGTCCGGGCTCACTCTCCAGGAATTGACCCAAGGGGTGACGGCTGAAGGCATGAAGCTGGACGCTTCAACAAACCAAAGTTTCCTCAATCCCTCCCAGACTGTGATGCTCGACCCGGAGAAGTTCGACACCCATCTCCAGGAACTCATTGACGCGAACAAAAACGGCCTTGTGGAGTCAGCCATCCTCAAAGGCACAGAGTTCGGCAAGATCTACAACGCTTACGCCCAGGCTGTAGGCGTCGGCAACGAACTTTCGTTTGAAGACTTCATTATGACCCAGATATCTACGGTTATGTTCGCGGTCCACCCCGTGACTCCTGAACAGATCAAGGCGCTTGAGGAATCCACCCCATGAAGTTCGACTTCTCTCAATACAAAGACCCCACTGGGAACCTAACGCCCCCCTCGGATGAAGACCTTGGATTCTTAGGACACGCTGGTGACATTGCAATGGCTCCTGTCCGGGGCATTGCGGGGGCCGCAGAAGCGGTCTACGACCTAGCTGACTGGGCCTTGATGGACTGGCTCCCGGACGCTGAAGACAACTTCGGCCTGGGACACTCAAAGACTCTCGCCGGAGGGTTGGTGCAAGGCATCTCCCAGTTCATGGTCGGCTTCGTGCCGGGCCTTGGAGCGGCCTCATGGGCCGGAAGGGGCTTAGGACTGGCCGGTGTAGGTCTCAAAGCCGGTAAGATCGGTAAAGCCGTCCACGCCGCTAAGGCCGCAGGTCAAGCCAAGAAAGCCACCGCCATCCAGTGGGGTGCTAGTTTCGGTCGCTCAGTGGCCGCTGGTGCCGTTGCGGACTTCGCGGTCTTCGACGCCCAGGAGGCTAGGCTCTCCAATCTCCTCCAGCAGTTCCCGGCTCTCCAGAACCCGGTGTCTGAGTTCCTCGCAGCAGACGAGGATGACACTGAGGTCGAGGGTCGTCTGAAGAACCTGCTCGAAGGTGGCATCCTTGGCGGCATGATGGAACCGTTCGTCATGGGGCTTCGGGCTCTAAGGACGGCGAGGAAGGCTCGTCAAGGCGGGATGACGCCTGATGAAGCTGCTGAAGTGGCTATGGAGAAGAGTGGGCTACGGGACAAGGGTATTGCCCAAGACATCTCTCCATCATCTAAAGAATTAGATAACCTTTTCGGGGTTCCGGCAGCGCCTAAGAAGATCCCTCCATACTCTGACGATTACCCGGTGCCTAAAGGCATTGACGAGATGAAGAACCGGATCAACCGGGAAGCATCTCAGGGGGATATGTCTGCTAAAGAAGCACAGTTCGCTAATAATCTCATTGACCGCCTGAACCAACAGGGGGGTCTTGAAGACCTGGGTATCCGTTTCCGCACGAACAAGAACATAGGCGGCGAGGGAGTTGCGGGCAACTACGATTTCTATAAACGCATAGTGTCGATTGCGACTCAAACTGTTGAACGTGGAGGGTTCAAAAAAACCTTCACTCACGAGATTTGGCACGCTCTGTCTGAAATCGTGGCTCCAAAGCATCTTTCATCGCTGCGAAGAGACCTTAAGAAAGCCCAAAAAGCCTTCTCTAAGAAGCACGGGCTCAAGCATGAAGATATGTTTGACGAGTTCGGTGAAGCCTCTGGGGCGTTCAGAAAGTTCGTAAAAGACAACGGCATTGAAAAGCAGGAGTCCTATCGGCTCACCAATGAAGAAGAGTGGCTCGCCGAGAACATGATGGAGACAACCTTGAAACGGTTGGATCTTGAAGCCGATACCAAGAGCCTGATCGGGTTCATGCGGTACACCATCCAGAACATCCTGACTGAAATCAAGGCCACCTTTGGTAAGGGGACTTATGACAAGGTAGCCCGTGGGTTCCTGGAAGGGACTTATAGTCAAGGCTCCAAGATGAAGCCGGGGGCACTGTTTGATCCCGCTGGTTTGGCGAGACCGTTCCGGGGTATTGTTGCTGATATTTCAGAAGAAGCATCCACTGGGGCATCTACAACCACCAAAGATGTTCCCATCAACTTCGACCGTGTGAGTTCTGTGGACGCTACGCGAGCGGTAATCGACAACATGAGGGCAGGAACCCACGACCGTCTCCACACTCGTCAAACAATGTCCGATGCGGAACTGGCGGCTGATGCCAACCCTCATACCGCTGAGATAGCAGACATGCTTGGCTGGGAAGATCCAGGGGACTTGGTGGCGATGCTCCAAAGCCACGGTGAGCGGGGCCGAGACTACATACTTCTTCATAACGCCATTCGGGACCATTCGGATAGGTTGTCAAATGAAGCGGTGAAAAGCATTGAAGCCGATATCCGTATTGGAAACGAAGCGGAGTTGATGCACGCCGAGCAACTCATCCGGTTAAGTGAAGAGTTCATCATCGCTACGAGCGAAGGCGCAACAGTCGCGGGCCAACTCCTCCGGGGGCAGAAGCGTATAGCAGGCATTGAGACCATGCCCACCCCCAAGGCTCCTGAAGCCCCTCCGATTTCAGGTCGAGGTGGTGGGGAGGGAACCGGCACTGGGACAGGTAGAGGAGTTGAAGAAGGTACAGGAACCGGGACAGGTAGAGGAGTTGAAGAAGGTACAGGAACCGGGACAGGTCGAGGAGCTGGGGAGGGCACTGAGGAGGGAGCTGCTCGAACGGGTCTTGATCGAATCCTGTCTGAAGAGTCGTATCGCCCTGACACGCCCGAAGCCGCCCAGGTTCGCAGCGATTACTTTGAAGCCGTAGGAGGCGGGGACCGCACCCGGGGCGTGAAGATTATCAAAGAACGGGTAACTCGTTGGAAGGCTGTCAAGGATGCTCAAGGCAATATCGCCGCCACGAAAGCGGCCCGCGACTTCGCCACCAAGCCCCAGATGCTTGTTGAATACTGGCTCAACGCCATCCTCTCTGGGCCTCTGACGCACTTGGTCAACGCCACATCCAACACAGCCAACACGCTCTTCCTGCCCTTCGAGAGAGCCCTGGGGCAAGCGGCTACCTTGCACTTTGGCGAAGCCGCCAAGGAACTTAGTTTCTTCTTCCACCTTGGAAGCCAGTTCCAAGATGCCATGACATCGGCGGGTTCTGCTTGGAAGAACTGGGGTGATCCTCTTGACAGCCTCACAGCCTTTGACACCGCAAAGGGCGGGGGATTCGACCGGGCTATCTCAGCCCGTAACTTTGGGAAATCCACTGATGACGTTGGTGGAGCGGCTATCGACTATATCGGCAAGGCTTTGAATCTCCCTAGCCGTTTGCTGCTGACCTCCGACTCCTTCTTCAAGCATCTCAACTATCGGGCGACAGTTCGTGCTGGGCTATTCCGTGAAGGTGCAGCGGCGGGCATGACAGGTCGCCAACTCGCTGATCACGTCGAAGAAGGTCTACAAAGCATGATCAAAGACGGTCAGCACTACTCATACAAGAATGTACGAATGGCCGCTGAAAAAGAGGCTCGTGCGAAGTTCGGGGGCATGAAGAACGGAGCTGAGAAGACCCAGGCAATCAAATCCCACATTCTCAAATACATGAACGATAACTGGGATAAACACGTTGATGATCTCACAGGGGTTAATAGCCGGTCACTGCTCGCCAAGAAGGCCCTCCACTACGGACGTGAGGTGACATACACCCAGTCCCTTACCGACCCCAACCGTTCAGCGTTGGTGAAGGCGGCAGGGAAATGGAACACCTTGGTCAACGAGGCCCCGGTCTTCCGTCTGGTAACACCCTTCGTCCGAACCCCTACCAACCTGATTTCGTTCTTCCTGAACCGAAGCGTTGGAGCGTATGCGGATCTTGCAAAGATCGGCGTCCGCAAGGTCCGTCACCTGAAAGCAGCTGACAAAGAGCTCGCAGAGGCGATGGGCAAGAAAGGCCCGGAACTGCAAGATGTCCTGGGTCGGATGGCTACAGGAGGTATGTTCTTCTACGGAGCAAGTATGGCTTACAGCTCTGGAGCCCTAACTGGCGGTGGTCCCCGTGACCCCCACAAGCGTCGGCTTATGGAGTCCCAAGGTTGGCAGCCCTACAGCTTCCGAATCGGGGACACATGGGTAAGTTATCGTCGCTTTGATCCATTTGCTTCCTTCTTTGGAGCTGCCGCTGACATTGCAGAATCAATGGCTGAGGCTCCCCCGGAGGAGCGAGGAACTCTGGAAGCCTTGATGGGTGCTGTCGTCACTTCAGCCGCTAAGAACATCACGAACAAGAGTTACCTCACAGGCATGGCTCGTGTGTCCAGCATGCTCTCTGATCCAGATCGGTACGCCGCTTCCTGGTTGGAGCAGACGGCTGCTTCCATGACCCCCTTCTCCTCGCTCGCTGGTCAGACGATTGGATCGAGCGAACACCAGAAGGAACTCCGAGGAGCTCTGGACGCTATAAGGGCCAAGTACGGCTTAACCGGCGATAGCGTCATTGACTTTGATGCCAAGGTTGAGGACCGCCGCAACGTCTTCGGAGCGAAGATAGCGCGTCCAGATGTCCTATGGCCTGCCCCGGCGTTCTACACCAAGGTCAAGGACGACTTCGTTCTTGGAGAGCTCAACAATTTAGGACACGGGTTCTCCCCACCCTCCAGGATTGTCAACGAGATTGACACTTCCCAGCATCTCAACAGTACCGGGCAGAGCTTCCACGACCGATGGCAGGAGCAGCACGGGACCGTAAGAATTGGAGGCAGGACGCTTAAACAGGCGATGAAAGCCTTGATGAAGTCTCGTGGATATCAAAGGCTTCCAGCAGACCACTTCGAGGGCAACAAGAGCCCCAGGATCGGAGAAGTACAGAAACTTATCAGGAAGTATCGAGCAAGGGCCTTTGATTTAACACTTCGGGAGTTCCCGGATGTCAATGCTCTCTACAAACGTAACTCTCAAATCAAGTCTTACCGGAAGGCTGGGCGAGACATCCAGTCCTTACTGGACTATTGACCGAGGTAAACACACATGGCTCTCACATACGTCACCTACACCGCTGTTGCGGATCAGACAGATTTTGTATTCGCGTTCCCCTACCTAGATACCACCCATGTCAAATGCTCCATTGATGGCGCTGACACCACGGCATTCACGGTAGATACATCGTCGGGGACGAAGGTTGTCCTGACCAGTGGTGCAACAGCAGGGGAAACGGTCAAGGTCTACCGTGTCACGCCTGGACGGTCGGCAGAGGCGGGAGCCACGCTTCTCGTTGACTTCCAGGACGGGTCGGTGCTTTCCGAAGCCGATCTCGACAAGGTTTGCCAGCAGTTGCTCTATGTTGCCCAAGAAGCTGAAGAGACCGGAGCCTCCAGTCTCCCTATTGATTGGGATGGCAACTACGACGCCCAATCCAAGCGGATCAAGAGCCTCTCCGGCACGGTCTCGGCGGGCAACGATGCCACCACCAAGGACTACGTTGATGGGTTGAGCCTCTACGGTGGCAGTGTCTCATTGCCCCAGTCTTGGGCCAAGGTAGGCTCTGACTTCACAGGTACAACAGGCAACTGCACCCTCATCCTGACAAGCCCAATTCCAGTTAGCGACAACGAAGACTTATTTGTCGTGTCCCTCAACGGACTGCTTCAGAGGCCCACTACGGACTACACCGTCGTAGAGTCCTCCGGGGCTTACACCATTACGCTCATCATGGGTGGAGCAACCTTAGCCTCCGGTGATGTCGTCAACATCATGAACTTCGGTGTCTCCCGCCAATGGATCAAGCAGCCCATCAAGGGCGATTCAGCCTCTGACGTAGCCCTCACGGTCCAACGTCACACGGACGGTCAGGCGGCGAAGCTCCAAGAGTGGGTCACGGAAGCGGCGACCCCGGTGGTCTTGGCGTCAGTGAACGAGGATGGGGATGCCGCCTTCGTGGACGTAACGGCTTCTGGCAACGCGGCGGTGACTGGGAACACCACGGTCGGTGGGACGCTCGGCGTCACAGCAGCCACGACACTTAGCAGCACCCTGGCGGCTGGGGCCACAACGATCACAGGGACTACCACGTCGAGTGATAAGCTCACCGTGTCCTCCAACGGTGCGGACATTTCTGGAAACCTGAACCTGCTGACCGGGGCGTTGCAGTTCGTGGGAAATACCGGGAAGACCATCCGTCAAATCGTGGCGTTCACCGATACGTCTGGCAGCGACCTGAACATCAACGACTCCACTGGTAACTGGGAACCCACGGGCCTGAAGATCGTCCTGACACCCCAAACGAACACCTCCACCATCATCTTCTTAGGATCGCTGTATTGCCAAATTATAGGCGATAGTTCCTCTGGGCAGGACGCGATGGAAGTTCGGATCGAGAAGGGAAACACCGCTGCGGTGGGCTCGACATCAAACGGCACTACCGTCGGAAGCAGGCATCGCGTTGGGTGGAACTCCTACGGGGCGAACACCTACCCAAGCGTTGGGCTTGTTCAGACCTATACCTTCAACGCATCCCCTGCTTTAACCACCTTCGATCTGGTTTGTCAGAGGGGCGTTTCATCCACGGATTCAGTTGGCGTATATGGAACCGGCGGCGGTGGAACTCAATACACAACATGGATCGCTATTGAAATAGCCTAGTCCCCAACAATAAGAAGCCAATAATGGTCACTGTACTCCCCTCAACAGCTCTCACCGGCAAGACAGCCACGATGACTGGCATCAACGTCGGAGAGGATGATCTCACCGTTTACGATGAAGGCACCTGGACTCCCCAAGTCAATATCGGTGTCACCAACATCACGATTGCCGGAACAACCGTAGGTAAGTTCACTCGGGTCGGTAACGTCATGCACATCATGTGCCACGTCTACTTCAACCGAGTCGCAAACACCGGCACCCTTTCGATCACAGGTCTCCCAGTGGCTTCAGCGGCGAGCACTCCTTCAGCTCTAGCTATCCGGGTAGACAACTACATTGATACTTCCCCGGCACTCGGGGCAAGTGTGAACGCTGCATCCTCTACCATCTCCTTGTACGTCCAGCCAGACAGCACAGCTGGAACCTTGGCAGGCATGGCGGATGCTCAAGTTGCGGCTAGTACCGCTGTAAACATGATCATCACCGGCTTCTACTTCGTTTGAGGGATCTAATGGACGATACACGCGAAATACTACTGGCCCTTGGTCGCCTGGAGGGCAAGGTGGAATCTCTTATCTCCATGCAGCGGAGCCACGATGAAGAGATCAGCCGCCTCGACAAGCGGGTAAGGCTTTTGGAACAAGGCAAGGCTGCACTGTATGGAGGCGCGGCGGTCATCGGAGCGATTGCCGCCACCCTCATCTCATGGCTATTCAAGGAGTGGTCTTAATGGCTGACTTAAATGACACCCTCTCTCAACTCCACCAAGGCATAGCCGAGGAGTTGCTCACCAGGGTTCAATCCGGGGAGGCAACGGCGGCTGAATTAACAGCTGCTATCAAGTTTCTCAAGGACAACGGGATTGATGCCCACATCACGGAAGACTCTCCGTTGCTTAATCTGGCAACAATCCTTCCATTCCAAGACCCGGATTCACCGATAAAGTCGGTGGGATAATGACTGCATGGAATGTGATCCGCGAATACGCGATTTCAGGAACTTCCTGTACCTCGCTTGGGAACAACTGAGGCTCCCAGAGCCTACACCGATCCAATACGATATCGCGGATTATCTACAGAACGGCCCCCGCCGTCTGTGCATCCAAGCATTCCGAGGGGTCGGCAAGAGTTGGATTACATCCGCTTATGTGTGTCACCAGCTCTTGCTCGACCCCTCCAAGAACATACTGGTCGTCTCGGCCTCCAAGCAACGAGCCGACGACTTCTCCACGTTCACCTTAAGGCTGATCGAGGAGATGCCTATCCTCAAGCACCTTAAGCCCAGGGAAGGCCAGAGGAACTCAAAGATCGCTTTTGACGTTGGTCCTGCTCCGGCGAGTCACGCTCCTTCAGTGACTTCCCGTGGAGCCCAATCCCAGATCACCGGGCAGCGTGGCGACCTGATCATCGCTGACGATGTGGAGTCTCTGAACAACTCGGCCACCATGGGTATGCGTGACAAGCTCACCATGTCCACCAAGGAGTTCGAGGCTGTCATCAAGCCTGAAGGCCGGATCGTCTTCCTGGGGACTCCACAGACCGAGATGTCCATCTACGCCCAACTCCCGGAGCGTGGGTACGACGTTCGCATCTGGCCTGCGAGGTACCCAAACGAGAAGATCAGTAAGAACCTTGGAGGCAAACTGGCTCCCAAGATTCGTGAAGCTATTGAAGCCGATGAGGCTCTCGTCGGGAAGCCTACAGACCCCAAGAGGTTCGACGACATCGACCTTATGGAGCGTGAAGCTTCCTATGGTCGTTCAGGCTTTGCTCTCCAGTTCATGCTGGACACAAGCCTCAGTGACCAGGACCGCTATCCGTTGAAGCTCAGTGACCTCATCGTCATGAACCTCAACCCCGAGAATGCCCCTGAGAAGGTCATCTGGGCAGCATCCCCGGACCTTGTAGACAAGGATTTGCCCAACGTGGGCTTCAACGGGGATAGGTATTACCGCCCCATGGCTACCCAAGGCGAGTGGCAACCCTACAGCGGGGCTGTGCTGGCGATTGACCCGGCTGGCCGGGGTGCCGATGAGACTGCCTACGCGGTGGTCAAGATGCTCAACAGCCAACTCTTCGTCCTTGAGGCCGGGGGTCTCCAAGGGGGCTATGACGAGGATGTCCTCAAGTCCCTGTCGGTCATCGCCAAGCGGCAGGATGTGAAGCAGATCATCGTTGAATCCAACTTCGGTGACGGCATGTTCACCTCCCTCCTGACGCCTGTGTTGGCTAAGATCCACCCATGCACGATTGAGGAAGTTAGGCACAATATCCAGAAAGAACGACGCATAATCGACACCATTGAGCCGGTTTTGTCGTCACATCGCCTCATTGTGGATCGCAAGGTCGTCGAGCAAGACTACCACTCCACCCAGAGCTTAAGCCCCGAGAGGGCCTTGAAGTTCCAACTCTTCTACCAGCTCTCCAGGATCACTCGCCTCAAGGGTGCCCTGGTCCACGATGACCGCCTGGACGTGCTATCGATGGCTGTTGGGTACTGGGCAGAGCAGATGGCCGCTGACCGGGACAGGCTTATCACGTCCGCTAAGGACGACAAGATCAAAGGTGAGCTTGAGAACTTCATGCGTCATGCCCTTGGTCGCCCTAAGAGGCCCACGACCTGGATGCAAACATGATTAACTACAAGAAGGCTGTCAAGCTGCTGGAGTTCTACAAGGACTCCTACTGCTCCTTGGTTGCCAGAGCCTATATAATCTGTAACATCTACGAGAGATACTTGCTAGACGAAGCCTCCCACCAAGACCTTGCTGAGAAGATGCAGGAGATGCTGGATTCATTGCCAGAAGACATCCTTGCCACTCTGACATCAGAGATGCCACTGAGAGACCCAGAGATCCCTCCTAAGCCCTCCAACGAGGACTACTAGAGGGAAGCCTCCCCAGAGACCTAAAGTCTCTGTATGGCTCCCTGAGAGCCTCTGAGAGAAAGACCCCTCCTTAAGACGGGTGCCCCCCCTACTGCGACTCCCCCCAAACGGCCAGTATTGCGAGGGCACCCACTCTTAAGAAGACGTGTCAAGACCCCCTCCGGGGAAGACGTGTCTAGACCCCGTTAACAAGGCATTGAATCTTAAGGGGGAGCCCTAAGCGCTATAAGAGACTTAAGAGACTTAAGAGACTTAAAGCTCTTTAAGCTACTAAAGCTTATTTAAGTTATTTAAGACGTTGTAGGTTATCTAAGTTGTACATAGAAGTCTCTCTTAGTACCTCTTGATCATATAGACAATATAGCTTGTAGGAACTACTTGCAAGGAAGGAGCTAGAGATGGCTGAAAGATCCAAGACTGTTATATCTGGCAAAGGGACGACCACGGTAAATTACACAGTTAAGAGGGGGACAAGTGATACCAGGCGACGGCGTAAAAAGGCTTCCAAGCGGAAGGGCGCTACAACCCTTATGGACCCCTATGGACTGAAGATTAAAAACAAGTAAAGGGCTTAAAGCCCCCATGGAATGGAGCGAACGATGGCTATACGAGAACAACCCGGTTCAAAGGGTCCAGGCTCATCGACTACCTACACCGTCAAAAAAGGGACGAGTGATACCCGGAAGCGGACGCGACGGAAGCGTAAGAAGTCTTCACGCGCTGTCGCTGTAGATCCCTACGGCCTGACCATCAAAGCTCGGTGAGCCTGGAGGGCCTTATGGCTACTAAGGATCGAAGGCTAGTCGTCGTGACGTGGTTGGATATCGTAGGGCATGAAAGGCCATGGTATGAGCCTGAAGAGGCTGAGGGGCTTAGGCCCGCTGAGATAACGTCGTTGGGGATACTCGTCGATGAGAAGGAAGACTACATCATCGTCGCCGGGAGCTGGGAAGACGATGGGTGCCTCCTGGGCAATGTGAGTTGTATACCCCGTGGGGTCGTTAGGAGCATTAAAAGCTTTGGTAACACTTCTTCTCTGGCCGAGACTATTAATCCTGACTGATGTAGTGCATGGGGTCTTGTGCTGACCCTGGATAATTAGGCACAAAAATCTGATTGGGTATACGTATATCGTTGATCGCCAGCCTCCCCCAATGGGGGTCGGTCGATCTCGCCACAGTTTCATGCCACCCGGGGCCGGGTATCGTGGCCTGATATAGTAGGGGTCTCGATCTCCTCCAGACTGTCAATCTGATGGCATCCTCCCGGCTCGGCGGCTCCTCGTTCATCCGTTCATCCGGATGAAGGCAGCGTCTCTCTTTGATGCTGCCTTTTTGCGTCCTTCATTCTTTTTCATTTTCTACTCATCAGCCTGTGGATCTTTTGCCGAGAGACTGTAGTGTCTCATGTAGATCGGCAATCGTTGTCGGACTGGATTGATCAGGAGAAACACAATGAACATCCTCGAACTACTCACGCAAGGATTTGCGTTCGGCTGGATCGACAACTCGATCGTGGTCGGTGGAATCATCTCAGCAGCATGGATCGCTACACGTCGCCTCACCCCGGAAGCCAGATCTTCAGCCATGAAGATAGCCATCGGATGTGCTTTCGTCGCTTCCCTCTCCAATGCCGCTTCCGATTTCGTCGGTGCGTTGGGTGATCCTACGATGTGGGACTCCATCACCGGGATCACGGCAGGCTGTCTGTCGTGGTCGATGTTCCTTGCCTGCTTCCACGGCCCAACCATCTCATTCTTCATGCCTCGCCGTCGGACGGCGTAACCAACCCCAACCACAGGAGAAACACCATGAACCGCAAGCCCGCAACCATCGACGCGTTCCATGCCGACGAGTACGCTTTCCGAACCCCGGAGGCATGGAACTACGACGGCATCATTGTCAGTATCGCTCAGGATGCCATTGACCCTGAAGGCAACCGGATCGAGGACGGCACGTGGCACGTCCTCGTAGACGGAGGCTGTGAGGGGCAGGCGATGACCCGCGAGGAAGCCCTTGAACGTGGCGAGGAAGTCGCGGAGGCCTTCATCGAGGACATGGAGGCCGAGAGTATCACGACTGAAGACGGCTATCGGTTCTATGTGCGGCCCTGTGGGCGGGTGGTCGATCATCTCGACCCCGATCTCGTTGACATATCGTGGCCGTCAGTTGAAGCAGCATACACCGATGGAAACTTCAAGCGTAAAGAACGATACGACCGTAAAGCGTGAACGACCTTCCACCTGCCACCTCGACCCCGGTGAAACCACGGGAGAGGTGACGGGATGGACGGCCCTTCAAGGCCTCAACCCTAGGAGAAACCATGGAACGCCCATCAGTCAATACAGGCGACCGCGTGCGGGTCTATAAGAACCTCACGACCGGGAAATGGTCGATCACCGTCAAGGTTCCCGGCAAGGGCTGGAGGCTCTCCAGACACGCCGATACCGTCGTGATCCTAAACGCTGTACCACACTGTTCTACAGCCGGAGCCGCCCGCATACGCCGCACCAGGAGCCGTGAAGTCGTCGCACGCATCGAGGGAACCCTCGTAAACGTCGATGCCTCGACCTGCTCAGGTACGCCGATCCGATACAACCCCTTCCGATCCGATCACTTCACGACGCCGGACGGTGACACGTTCACCGGATGCCGTGAGGCTCATTTCCCGCTGAAGGCGGGGCATTTCGAGGCGATTCAGTAGAGTTTAAACGCGAGTCCAGGCCCTTCAAGGCCCAAACACAGGAGAACCAACCATGCCAACTACACTCACCATCGGAACCATCGTCGCGGGATCATGCCACATCCGCGATACTCTCCCCGCCTGCCTATTCACGATTGAATCGGTATCTCAGGAAGAGGGTACACGTTTCAATCAAGAACTGAGCGGACTGGGATTCGGCTACTCGCAATGCGGGGTAGGATTCGGTCCAATCGAGGATTGGCCGATTGATGCGGATGAAGCATACGAGATCCAGGCGGAGATCCTCGAAGCATTGATCGACTACGCTCCACCATTCACCTACGTCGGCACGCATCCAGGCGATGGTGCAGACCTGGGATGCTGGCCCGATCATGATGCTATTGAAATGGCCATCCATGATAAGGAAATGCTGCGCATCGGAGATCTTGCCGATCTCCCTGCCAACTACACTGGCGGATACGTTCTAGTCAACGACCATGGGAACATGACGCTAGGACATGCCATCAATGGTGAATCGGTACAGGTTCACTGGGCTATCGTCTGAACCAACCCCAACCCCAGGAGAAACCCTATGAAACCTACAACGACCCTACAGACGTGGACCCGCCCAGACTCCTACATGGGCCGCGACTGGCATGGATGGCTTGTCGCACCCGTGTCTCGACACCGTGATTCTGATATTCTCACGGTCTCCAACTGGGACGTCTGCACGGACTGTCTCGACTCGATGCTGGAGCATGATCCTGCCTTGCCTGGCGAGTGGTCCGATCCGGTTACCGGCGCAGAATGCGGTCCATTCCATATCGTCCATGAACGACACTGCCTCGTCGGTTGGGTTGAATGGATTGCCATTCACCCGGACGCTGCTGCATTGATCCAATACGCCGAGAAAGTCGCCAAGTCCCTAGACGCGTACCCCGTTCTCGACGAGGAGGCCTTCAGTCAAGCCGAGTACGATGCCGCCTATGATGCCTTCACGGGTGAGGCGGAAGACTTCCGTACCCGTCTCACGGATGCCATGCCTGAGCATGAACACGACATCGAGTCGCTCACCGTGGATCAACTGTGGAGCCTGTACTGGCTGGCTGACTTGCCCGAACCCTACACTTCAGACAATGGCGGAACCTACCTGTTCATCGAGGATGCAGCGTCGTCGGTCACCCCTGAACATATCGCGACCTTCTGAAACCTTCACCTCCAGGAGAACCTACCATGCTCACTTCCCTCTACATCGCCTTCCTGACCCTCGTACTCCTCTACGTTCTATTCCGACTCATCGGGCCATTCGTCGCCCTACACGATGAGATAGACGGTGAGGCCCGGCAGGAATCCAATCGCCGTCGAGGCTGCTAGGCTTCGACCTGAACCATCCACTCAGGCATTCAATACCAGGAGAAACCAGAATGCAACGTATCACCAAAGCCGACCTACATCGACAAGCCGACCACCTGAACAGGCTAACAGGCTCACCCGCTGAAATGCACCGCCCGGAGCGGAGAGCCGATGGCAGCCTCTCCGCCAACCCCGGCCACTACTACATTGACCACGCCTACGGAGGCGTGGAGTTGGAGCGTATCTGCTCAGACGGCCACGGATCGACCACCCCACTGAACACGGGCCACATCCCAAAGCGAGAACTGCATGGACTCCTGAGAGCCTTCATCCGTGGCATCGAGGCGGGCCATTGCCGCTCAGGGTCGGGTATATGATTCCCGCCCCCACCGCCTGGACTGCCCACGTTGGCACCCAGGCGGCTTCCGGCCCCGTGACGTTCACGGGACCACGACAACGAGGCTCACACGACAGGAGAATAGAGCCATGAACATCCACGACCACTACAACGACCTGCTGCACCTGCTCGACCTGACCGGCTACCCGTCCTCGAAACTGGACGGGCCCGTGCCGGAGTACGACGACCCGGATGGTGTATGGGGAGCGGATCAGACGGCGGACTGCTGCGCCTACCTGACCGGCATCCTTGTCGCCCACATGGAGCAACTGGCCGAGAATCAGCCGGAGCACAAGGACACGCAGGCCGATGTGGATCAAGCGATCCGCCGCCTGAAGGAAATCCAATCACGAGGAAATGGAGGTGCAGCGTGACTGAATCTACACACACACCGGGACCGTGGCACGCTGGCGGGAGGTGCGGGAGCATGCAACCCGATAGCGTAAAGCAATACAAGGGTCAGCCATACCAAGAAACCAACTGCGCGCAGGCTATTACGCCGGATGGCTTCATCAAGAGGGTGGCCCACATATACCAAGGCGACGGTGGTACAGGTAGCCCGCAAGCCCTCGACGAGCAGGCCGCAAATATGGCTCTCATCTGCGCCGCGCCTGAACTGCTGAAGCAGTTGAAGGCGGCGAGGCAGTACGTCGCCAAAGTGGCTGCCGATCATGCCGCCCCTAATCTGCTGTTCGCAAGCCGTCGCTTGGACCGCATGAATGCAGCCATCGCCAAGGCAGAAGGAGGTGCAGCATGATGCTACAGCCCTTGACGCCTGAAACACTCCTCGAAGCCCTCTCAGCCCTCCACGCCCGGTACGGCCTTGCCATCGACCAGTTGGCAGATATCCGCCAAGCCGAGCCTAAGGAGCGTGACGAAGCGTGGTTGCTTGCTGGCCGGGTGCTCGCCCAGGCAGCAGGTCGTGATGACCGGGAAGGAGGCACGCCATGATGACTAGCATATTTGCTCTTATCGGCGTAGGGGCCGTCGTGCTGATGGTTGCGGGTATACTGCTCCCGGAAGAATAGGTTTCTCCTGAATCCCCCGTCGATCTTGGACTCCCCTTGATCGGCGGGGGTTCTTTGAGTAGCCGATTCCCGGCAGCCCCCACTTTCAGCCCCCCAGGGCCTTTTGAAGTTGCAGTTTCCTGCTGGCTAGACCAGTTCCCCTATAGGGGTCAGAGCCTCCGGGATTGACTCATCATGAAAAATAAACTCTATGGACTTCGAGGGAGGAGGAAGCATAAGGAGCGGTGTATGTTCGTGCGTGTACCTTTCGACCTTGGGCATCTTTGGTTTGACTTTACCCATCCACCGGCGCATCTATCCGCCTGGAGGGATGATGGAGAGTTCTTCCTACGTTGTTGGAGAGGCAACCTGGTTTGGACACCCAATGAAAAACTTACTCGCTTGCCTGGAAGTCTTCAGGCAACTGGACCCGGAGATGCAGGCCCAGACGATGGTGACATTCATCCTTGTAGCCGAGGCTCACCCGGAGCCGATCCTGATGACCGAACTGGGGAAGCGTAGCGGGCTTGCTCAATCGTCGGTCAGTAGGAACGTAGCGTCCTTGGGAGCTTGGAGCCGCCATCGTCGGCCCGGACTTAAACTTGTAGAGGCCCATGAAGACCTCATGGACCGCAGACAAAAACTCGTCTCCTTGACGGTATCAGGCCGAAGATTGAAGGGGACATTGGAGAATCTACTATGAGCATCAAAGCAAGAGGTAAGGGCTGGCAGGCCACGGTCAGCCACAAGTTAGACAGGTGGCGCAGGCAGTTTGAGAACTACGAGGAGGCGGAGATATGGGAGGCTCAGACCAGGGCCGACGCTATCGCGGGCCGCTCTCCTGACATGGGGGGCAAGGAGCGGGTGTCCAGCGAGAAGCCTCGGACCCTCCGGGAGATGATTGACTACACATCCTTGACGGCCTGGGTAGACAAGAAGGCCGGGGACTCCTTAGCCCGGAACGCGGAACTTGTCGGGGAGGTCATTGGTCTGGATATAGACATTCGGAAGATCGATGCCTTTGTGATCGACAAGGCTGTTGTGTCACTGAAGGGTCTAGGCAACTCCAACGGCACGATCAACCGGAAGATGGCGAGCCTGAGCAAGTGCTTGTCAGTGGCTACGGAGCTTGGGATCATCAAGGAAAAGCCCAAGATCAAGAGGCTCCGGGAGGGGGTCAATCGTATCCGCTGGTTTACTGATGCGGAACTTGAACGCATGGTGGGCTTCTTCAATCACATGGGGCATCCAGACCTTGGACACTGGGTACGCTTCCAGGCGGATACTGGCTTGAGGGTCAGCGAGACTCGCGGGGTTGAGTGGCGGGATATTCAAGGGGACTTTGTGGTCTTGGCTGATACCAAGAGCGAGAGCCCCAGGGGGCTACCTATGACGCTGGCTGTCCGGGACGGTCTTGAAGCGATGAGGAGACACGAGAAGGGGCCATGGGTTTGGGCGGATAGTAATCACATCAGGAGGTGGTGGGATCGCTTGAGGCTTCACATGGACTGGGAGGCTACGGGAGATGATGTTCCCCATGCCCTGCGTCACACGTTCTGTTCCCGGCTCGTCCAGCGGGGGGTTCCTATTCTCACGGTGAAGGAACTTGCCGGGCATAAGTCGATGGAGATGACGTTACGATACGCTCACCTTGCTCCTCATAATCTAGTGAACGCCATCAAGTCCTTGGAGCCTCACAGACAACCTAGTCTGGTTGTGGACGTTGTGGCATAAAGCGGTGCCCAGGAGTAGCGGACGTGGTGGAACAGGTATACACAGCAGACTTAAAATCTGCCCCCTTTCAATGGGTTGTGGGTTCGAGTCCCACCGTCCGCACCAGTCTTAAAATCTTTGTATGATCTATCCACTTCCACATGATCTTCTTTCTCTTCAAGGAACCCAAGGGCTTAGGCTCTTGGGTTTCTCTTTGGCGTAAACTATCCACTAAGGCAATGGACTTGCTGATATCTAGGCTGTGGCACGGGGCGGTGCCACGTTTCAGGGACGAAACGGGAACATGCGACAATCAGACCTTGAGCGCGAGATGCGCGAGACGGGAATCGACCGCTACTGGAAGAAGGTGAACCGGGTATCCATGCACGGTATGGAAACCCAGCACCCGGTAGGGCGTCGGCTTCTTACCGAGTCGGTGAATCTACTCTCCGATGCTATCCGGGAATGGAAGCGGACGGTGACACTCAAGCCTGTAGGCCAGCGGTCAGCTGCGTATCCGTACATTGATCTTATCGCTACTGATCTAGCGGCGGCGATTACCGCTCGGACTGTTCTTGATTCGATCTCGATGCATGAGAAGATCACCAAGATAGCCTTCAAGGTGGCCCGGATGATTGAGGACGAGGTGAGGTGGAGGGACTTGAAGGCAAAGGAGCCAGACCTCTGGCGAGATCAGATGAAGCTTGTCAAGAGAATCCCCGGCTACACCACCAAGCGTCGCTTCCTGGCGAACACTGAGAAGTTCACAGATCAGAACTTCGCAATATGGCCCAGGACCGAGAGGCTTAAGGTCGGGATGGTCTTGGTGGAGCTGATGAAGCAAGCGACCGGGCTTATAGAGATCACCACGAGGACAGGGCTTCTGGGGAAGAGGGCTACCTACGTTCACCCCACAGAGGCGTTGCTTGAATGGATGAAGGGGGCACACAACTACGCCGAAGACTTGTCCCCGCTGTACCTTCCTCTTGTTGAGCGGCCCGCTGACTGGACCGACGTGTACAACGGCGGCTACCTCACCGAGCATGTTCACCCCCGGCCTTTGGTAAAGACGAGGGACAAGACGCACCTGGAAGAACTCAACGCCTTGGATATCCATGAGCCAAAGGCTGCGGTTAATCAGCTCCAACGTGTTCCCTGGATCATCAACTCCAACGTCTACGATGCAATGACGTATTGCTGGGAGAATGAGATCGAGATTGGGGGGCTACCTTCTGCCAACGGCCAGGAGATACCCAGCAAGCCTGTGGACATCGCGACGAACGAGGAAGCCCGGCGGAAGTGGAGGAAGCTTGCTGCCCGGATACGCTTTGAGAACAACGCCGAAGCCTCGAAGCGCTTGCAGATCACGAAGATACTTTGGATGGCTAAGAAGTTCATCAACGAGGAGATTTTCTTTCCTTGGTACATGGACTTCCGAGGCCGCAAGTACCCCCGCGTTTACTTCCTCCAGCCCCAGGGGAGTGACGAAGCTCGCTCTATGCTGATGTTCGCCCAGGGCAAGGCCATTGAATCTGACGAAGGGGAGAAGTGGCTGACGATCCATGGGGCTAACTGCTGGGGAGAGGACAAGGTATCGCTCGATGACAGGGTGCAATGGGTTCACAAGAACCGGGAGATGGTGGAGGCGGTAGGCAATGATCCTATGGGGACAACTTCACTCTGGGGGAAGGCGGACAAGCCTTGGGCCTTCCTCGCTTGGTGCGCAGACTTCACCTCATTCCTCAAGTTTGGAAGGGGCTACGTCTCGCATCTACCTGTCTCAATAGACGGCTCCTCCAACGGCCTTCAGCTCTACTCACTCTTGATGCGTGACCCGGTGGGAGCTGAGGCCACCAATGTCCTGCCTAACTCTGTGCCCAGAGACATCTATCAGGATGTGGCTGATGGGGCTGTGAAGAGGCTCAAAGCTTCTGAGGATATCATGGCTCGTATCTGGCTGGAGTTCGGGGTGGGCCGGGCAGTGGCTAAGAGGCCGACGATGGTTGTGCCCTACTCAGGAGTCCTCCACTCCTGCATCACTTACACAATCGACTGGTTCAACGATGAGAGGAAGAAGCGAAAGGTTCAAAACCCCTTCGGGTGGGAGGAAGTCTTTAAGCCGAGCGCCTTCCTGGCTAGGCAGATATGGGATTCTATCGGGGATGTAGTGGGGGAAGCCCGGAAGGCTATGGACTGGCTCCAAGCCATCTCAAATATATGCATAGCCAACGACACCCCGTTGAGGTGGACAACCCCTAGCGGCTTCCTGGTCAAGCAAGCTTACGAAACTTGGCAGGGTCAGTCGGTGAGGACAGTCATCGGGGATGTGATCAGACAGCACCGGGTCCGTGTTGGTACAGGGAAGTTAGGTAAGGTCAAGAACCGTAACGGTATAGCACCAAACAAGATCCACTCGCTTGATGCGGCCATTGGTGACTTAACGATCTTGAAGAACTCCTCTCAGGGGATGACATCTCAGTGTTCAATCCATGACGCTTACCTGTGCCTGGCTGAAGACATGCCGATGATGAGGGCGAATGTTCTCGACAGCGTGGTCGAAATCTTCGAGGAAGATTTGATGCAAAAATTTCTGGAGGAGATCACCCACTACTTGCCGATGGGAGTTACATTGCCAGAGCCTCCCGCTCGGGGGGAACTGGACATCCAGCTCGTCAGGGAAAGCGAGTATTTCTTTTCCTAAATCAATCCACTTAGGCATCACAAGGAGATGACCATGCCAAATATGAAAGCCCGAGGCATAGCGGTATTCCCGCACCTTAACGAACCGGACACGAAGTTTAACGAGGATGGTGTTTATCAAACCCAGCTACAGTTGGACCCGGAAGCTAGTGAGAAACTGATCACAGTCTTGGAGAAGATTCGGGACGACGCCTACAAGGCGGAGTGTAAGGACAAAAAGAAACCGAAACTTAAAAAGGCTGACCTCCCGTTCACGGAAGAGACGGACGAAGAGGGGGAACCCACCGGGAACTACCTATTCAGGTTCAAGCTTCCTGCCAAGACCAAGCGGGGCCTGGAACAGCGGCCAGTCTTGGTTGACTCGAAGGTTCAGCCGATGGTTGAGAACATCGGGAGTGGCTCGCAACTTCTTATCGAGTTCGATCCTTACACTTGGTTTGTCCCGGCCCTTGGTGTCGGGATGACGCTTCGGCTCAAAGGCGTTCAGGTGCTTGAACTTGTTGAGTACAAGGGTTCCGCCCGTTGTAGCTTTGAAGCCTCTGAAGGCTTTGAGACTGCTTCTAGGGTGCTCAGTGCTAAAGAACTCACAGACTTCGAGGCCACTGACTTCTAATGTTGTCACTGCGTCTCAACGTCAACCCTGTGCCAGCTTCCCGCCCGCGTGTATCGAGATTCGGTACGTACTACGGGAAGCGGCATCAAGCCTTTCGCTCGGATGCGGTGGCTCTCCTTAGTGAAATGCGGGAGGGGGGATTTCTCCCCGCCGTACCACTGAGTGGGAGGCTACGGGTCTGGGTCGTGTTCTCGGCTAAGAAGCCTAAGACCACACGACTCACGGCCCCCAGGGGGGACATTGATAACTTTCTGAAACTGCTTCTCGACTGCTGCACCGGGTACATCTGGGAGGATGACCAACAGATAGATCATATCTGTGCTCATAAGGACTTTGCACCAGGAGAGGGCTTTATCGACCTGTTGGTCGAGGAGAACGACAATGGTGAAACAGATGGAGTTGTTCGCCGGGACAAGAAAGAAACTCTCCCAGACTCAGTTGATTCTGGGACACCTCGAAATGAAGGGTTCGATTTCTGCGCTGGAGGCCATGTCTCTTTACCGCATCTTCCGCCTCGCCGCGAGAGTTAAGGATTTGCGGAACCAAGGCTACGAGATTGAAACCAATATGAAAGAGGACACGACGGGGAAGCCGTATGCTCGCTATGTCCTTGGATGAACAAGAAAGCGATTTCGTATCGCACGAACCTTGCCCGTCATGTGGGAGCAGAGACAACCTCGCTCGATACACTGACTCTCATGGGTACTGCTTTGGCTGTGGCTATTACGAACATGGAGGTGAGTCCGTGGAAGTTCGGGAAGAGTTAGCTCCGACCGGGCTAATCCCCACGGAGTATGGGCCGCTGGCAAAGCGACGGATTACCGAGGATACTTGCCGAAAGTTCAACTACGGGACTGGCATCCACAACGGCCAGCCAGTCCAGGTCGCCAACTATCGAAACGCAGAGGGCGTGATCGTCGCCCAGAAGGTGCGGACCCGTGACAAGTCCTTCTCCGTTCTTGGGGAAGGGCGTGGCCTGGGACTCTGGGGGAAGCACTTATGGGGCGAGGGGGGAAAGAAGATCGTGATCACTGAGGGGGAGATCGACGCACTATCGGTCTCGCAGGCTCAGAACAATCGTTGGCCCGTGGTCTCTGTTCCTTCAGGGTCTTCGGGTGCTGCCAGAGCTATCCGCCAACACTTAGAGTGGTTGGAGAGTTTCAACACCGTCGTCCTCATGTTCGATCAGGACGAGCCGGGACAGAAGGCGGCGGTAGATTGTGCTTTGCTCTTATCGCCAGGGAAGGCGGCGATTGCGTCCCTCCCCCTCAACGATCCCAACGAGATGCTGGTTGCTGGGAGAACCAAGGAGTTGATCTCAGCAATCTGGGAGGCAAAGACCTATCGGCCTGATGGCGTGGTTCCCGGCGAGGAACTTTGGGAACGCATCATCGAGGAGTCTGATCAGGAGAGTGTTGAGTATCCATGGATCGGACTGAACGATAAGACCTATGGGATTCGTCAGGGGGAAGTTGTGACGCTCTCAAGTGGCACTGGATTAGGGAAGAGTAGCGTGTGTCGAGAGTGGCAGTTCTGGCTGCTGAACAAGGGCTACCGTGTTGGCATTGTCTCCCTTGAGGAGAACGTCAAACAGTCCGCTCAAGCGTTGATGGGTTTGCACATGGAGATTCCCCCCTTTCGGTGGCATCAGGAAGAGATCACCGAAGAGAGCAAGAGGGAAGCCTTTGAAGCCACGGTGGGCAATGGTCGCACGGTTTTGTACGACCACTGGGGCTCGTTGGACAGTTCCAATCTCCTGAGCCGTATTCGATATATGGCTCGGGGGATGGGCTGTACCCATGTGTTCCTGGATCACTTGAGTATCGTGGTCTCAGGCATTGGAGATGGTGACGAGCGGCGACTGATAGACAACACCATGACCCGCCTCCGGTCATTGGTCGAGGAACTTCAGATCGCCCTCGTCATCGTCTCACATCTCAAACGCCCGGAAGGACGAAGCCATGAAGAAGGTGGTCATGTATCTCTTAGCCATCTGCGCGGTAGCGGTGCTATTGCTCAGCTTAGTGACATTTGTATTGGACTGGAGAGGGATCAACAGGACGAAGGGCGGAAACATATTACATGCCTTCGAGTCCTCAAGAACCGATACACCGGGGACACCGGCGTTGCTTGTCACGTTAAATACGATCCAGTCTCAGGACGCTTGCATGAGTGGAATGAAGAAGATGTGGATAGCGTTCCCTTTTAGTCTCTGCGAAGCCATACGGCTTGTGGAGACTGGAGGACACCCCGACCCGGCGAACGCGGTGGGGGACGGGGGGAGGTCTATCGGACCTCTCCAGATATCGCGTGCTTGCTGGCAGGATGCCTGTGAACACGACCCAGCGATTGGAGGGCGCTACGAGGACTGTAAAAACTTGGAGTACGCAAAGAGAATCTTCTGGGCGTACCTCGATAGATGGGCTCCAAACGATGACTACGAAACGATGGCAAGGACGTGGAATGGAGGGCCGCGTGGCTCTTGGAAAGCTGCAACAGACGCCTACTGGGTTCGAGTCCAGGGGCGGCTGGAACTGGGAGCAGATCGCTCATTACCTGAAGGTAACAACTGGGGAGACGTACTCTCGCCAGCACCTTCAGAGCGTCTGCTATCAGGCTTTGAGGAAACTACGGAAATCGTTGATTGACGATCCCGTGATTCGTGAGTGGTTGTGTGAGGAGGGGCTGTTGAGCCCGGATGAACTGTGAAGCATAAAGTTCTTGATCTCTTTGCAGGCATCGGGGGTTTCAGCCTGGGACTCGATAGGACCGGAGGGTTCGAGACGGTTGCGTTCTGCGAGCTGGATGAGAAAGCCCAGTTGGTTCTCAAGAAGCATTGGCCCGGTGTCCCTGTATATGGGGATGTAAAGGAGTTAACGGTTGAAAGATTGCAATCAGATGGGATTGTTCCAACAGTCATCGCGGGTGGATTCCCATGCCAGGACATCAGTTCCGCCGGAAGGGGTAAAGGAATCATCGGGGAGCGTTCCGGGCTCTGGTCGGAGATGTTTCGACTCATCCGAGATGTACGGCCAGCGTGGGCAATTATTGAAAATGTATCAGTCCTTCGATCTCGCGGGCTTGCCTTGGTCTTACAAAATCTCAGCGAGATCGGGTATTGCGCTGAATGGCATTGCATACCCGCTAGTGCCGTTGGCGCGCCTCACCAGAGGGACCGGATCTGGATCGTGGCCTACCCCAATGACCTCCGATGCCAAGAGCGATACCAAGAAGGTGCAGAACCGGATCGACAAGAAACGACAGATCATGTTGTGCCATGCTGTCCGTATGTGGCCGATGCCAACGAGCCGCGACTGGAAGGATGGCTCCGCACAGGCTTGCAAGAATGTCCCGCCCAACAGCCTGCTGGGGAGGGAGGTTCACTCACGGGAAGACTATCAGACCAGTGGTGCATTGAACCCAACGTGGGTCGAGTGGCTAATGGGGTTCCCAAGCGGGTGGACCGACTTAAACAGCTCGGAAACGCCGTAGTCCCCCAGATACCTCAACTGATTGGAGAGGCTATTCTTGCAGCTGAAACGATCCACAAGGGCAACCAATGACCCCAACCATCTTTGACATCGAGACCACGGCTATTGATTGCTTCCGCACCTTGAAGGGCTTGGAGTCCATCCACTGCCTGGTCATTCGTCAAGGCTCTGACGTGACCTACTACACCAAGGAGAACATGGTTGATGGGCTGAAGTTCCTGAAGAATCAGGATCTCCTGATTGGACACAATGCGATGGCTTTCGATATTCAAGCCATCCGCAAGCTCTATCCGGGGTGGACTCCTGGGGGGTTGGTACGGGACACGATGGTCATGGCGAGGCTGGCCTTTCCAGACCAGAAGGACCGGGATTTTCAGAACTACTCTTCGGGGTTCCCTAAGAACCTTGTCGGCAGTCACTCCCTCGCGGCCTGGGGTCACCGCCTCGGGGAGCATAAGGGGGACTACAAAGGCGGGTGGGAGTCCTTGAACGATGAGATGCTTGACTACTGCATCCAAGACACTCTGGTCACCCAACGGCTTTGGGAGAGGGTGGCAGAGCAAGACATAGATGAGCGGGCTGTCCAGTTGGAACACGAGTTTGCATGGGCAATCTACGAGCAGGAGCGGAAGGGTATCGGCTTTGACATCCAAAAGGCCATAGAGTTGTACGCCGAACTGTCCACAAGTCGTGAGACGTTGAAGACCCAGCTAGTCTCCGCCTTCCCCCCTGCTGTGAAGATCATGAAGACCCCGGCGTACTGGCGAGTTGAGGATCAGAAGTACCTGACCAAGACGGCGGCGAAGAAGGCGGGCTTCAAGGACTCCCAGATAGCGAAGGGTCCAGCCAAGCGTAAGGAGATTCCGTTCAACCCGGACAGTCGCCAGCAGATCGCTCGGTGCCTGATTGAGAAGTATCAATGGAAGCCTGAAGTCTTCACGCCCAACGGTCAGCCCCAGGTTGATGAGTCGATCTTGAAAGCCTTACCACATCTCGAAGCGAAGTTGCTTGTGGACTACCTCACGATCTCCAAGCGGATAGGGCAGTTAGCGGAAGGCAAAGAGGCGTGGATGAAGCTGGAGGATCATGGCCGCATATATGGCCGGGTCAATACGAACGGCACTGTGACCGGACGATGTAGTCATTCCCGCCCGAACGTGGCCCAGACTCCCGCGTCCTACGCCCCTTATGGCAAGGAGTGTCGTGAGTTGTTTAGGGCTCCTGAAGGCTCCATCCTGGTGGGCGTGGATGCCAGCGGCTTGGAGCTCCGATGCCTTGCTCACTACCTCGCGCCGCTTGATGGAGGGATCTATGCAGAGATCATTGACAAGGGGGACATCCACACAGCGAACCAGAAGGCGGCGGGACTGAAGGATCGGGATGAGGCGAAGACATTCATATATGCATGGCTTTACGGCGCTGGTCCCCAGAAGATTGGCAGCATCGTGGGCGGTGATGTCAAAGACGGCCAGCGGTTGATGGCCCGGTTCCTGAAGAAGATGCCTGCCCTCAAGCACTTGAAGGACTCCATCACCAAGACGCTGGAGAATCGGGACTATCTGGTTGGCCTCGATGGCCGTCCGATTCCTATTCGATCCAAGCATTCAGCGTTGAATGCCTTGTTACAATCTGCCGGTGCCGTGTTGATGAAACAGGCAACGGTCCTCGCCCGCTACTGCCACCGAGAAGCGGGTCTACGAGTTTGTCAGGTGGCCCATATTCATGACGAGATCCAGTATGAAGCCCACAAATCAGATGCAGAGATGGTGGGAGAACTGGCTGTGGATGCGATTCGAGCAGCAGGGACGTTGTTCGAGTTTCGATGCCCCCTGGAGGGAGAGTTCAAGGTAGGCAAAACATGGGCGGAGACGCATTGATGAAGGGATTCAGATGCACCCAAACGCCCGAACGGGCTCTGCTAGTGAGTACAAAGCTGCGGCCTATTTTGCCGTGCAGGGTTGGGAGGTCTTCTGGCCTCCCACCGGGAAGAGCCCCTGTGATTTCGTTATTGTTCGGTCGGGAGAAACTCAACGAGTCCAGGTCAAGACGGCCTCGAAATGGAAACAGAACACCTCTGAGTATTTACGATGTGCCCTGCCTAAGACCTACCAGCCCGGAGACTTTGATCTACTCGTGGCTGTCACGAAGGGTGGACGGATGTGGGTGATCCCTGAAGAGGAGCTGCCTCAGACGGCCTCGCTGTATCTGGAGAAAGAGGGCGGGCTGGACCGAGACTATGGATGGGGGAAGTACGAGGTGAATAATGACGCTTGAGTTCGTCCCCACCGGGAAGCTGCTGGCTGAGATTCAGAAGCGAATGGACACGATGGTCTTCGTAGGTACGGCCAACCGTACAGCGGATGAGGACGCCATGTTCTTTGCATGTTGTGGCCCATTCCATGGCTGTTTAGGCATGATTGAATTGGGGCGGTTAATGGTGATAGCCAACGAAGGAGATGAGTAATGACCCGCCTTCTTATTGATGGGGACATTTTGCTTTACCAAGTTACCTCTGCTGTGGAGGAACCTATCCACTGGGGCAATGATTGGTGGTCGCTAACTGCGGATGCAAAGTTGGCAAAGGAGATGGTGGCCCAGGAGGTGGACGATCTGAAGCAAACTTTGGATGCCAACGCTGTCACGATTACCCTTTCGGACCCGGAGAACAACTGGAGGCATTCAGTCCTGGATTCCTACAAGGCCAACCGCCGGGGCAAGCGGAAGCCTGTGATCTACGTCCCCATCCGGGAGTGGCTGGGTGAGGTCTATGAGACCGTATCGTTCAAGACTCTCGAAGCTGATGATGTCATGGGGATATTGATCGACGATGACTCGATCATCGTCAGTGACGACAAGGACATGCAGACTATTCCCGGACGGGTCTACCGTCCCTGCACGGGGCAGCTTCGAAAGATCACGAAGATGGAAGCTGACCGGCAGCATCTCCTTCAAACCCTGACAGGGGATGCCACGGATGGATATAGCGGATGTCCGAGGGTCGGGCCTGTGACGGCTGAGAAGATCCTGGAAGAAGGCACATGGGATGAGGTGGTGGGAGCCTACGAGAAGGCAGGCTTCGGAGAGGAGTTCGCTCTTGCCCAGGCTCGGGTGGCCCGGATTCTCCGGTTTGGCGAGTGGAACCCAATGACAGAGGAGGTGAAGTTATGGCAACCAGACGCCCCGTAATGACCCGCGAGGGGTATTTCAAGTTCCATCGGGAGATGTGCAAGCAAGCCCTGGAACTCTCGATGCGTAAGAACCACGACTACTCAGGAGGCGAGGACGGCTCGAACCCCTTTCAAAACTTCATGTTCGTAGAGTCCATGGCGCTGGGGGTGACGACGGAACAGGGCTTTATGGTCCGGTTGGCCGACAAGATTAAGAGGCTCTCCGGGTTCTGTAAGACTGGGACGTTTCAGGTCTCCGATGAGAGCTTCGAGGACACCTGTATTGACGTGATTAACTACATCTGTCTGCTCGCCGCTTATGTGCGTTCTCAGGGTCAAAAAGGGAGGCATTGAATCTTATGGAGACTTTGCCCTCGATCCCAACTGTTCTTGTGAAGGCTCTGGATGAGATGTTTCCCGTCCAGTGCCCCCGGCTAGACGACACGGAGCGCATGGTCTGGTTCCGTGCAGGTCAACGGGCGGTCGTGGACTTCCTTGTCGAGCATCACAAACGTCAAAACGAAACAATCCTTGGAGAGTAAATATGTGCGTCTTCAACCGCCCTTCACCCCCACCACCACCACCCCCTCCTCCGCCCCCGCAGATTATCAAGATGCCTGAGATGGCGGCTCCGCCCCCACCCAAGGCTCCACCTCCCGCCTCGGATGCTCCTGAGAGCGTGGCGGCTGCCCCCAGGACTAATACTGCTGAAGATATTGCGGCTCGTACTCAAAGCCTTTCAGCTCGCCGTAAGCGTGGGAAGTCGAGCCTCCGAATCCCCTACACAGGATCGGGTATGAACTACCCGGCATAACATATGAACACCACTGGAGCGGCTCAAAGTCTGTACACCAAGCTATGTGCAGACCGTGACCCCTACATCCAACGGGCCCGGGATGCGTCCAAGTTGACCATTCCCACCGTCATGCCGGATGAGGGTCACTCACATCACAGCAAGCTGCCAACGCCCTACCAAAGCGTAGGGGCCAGGGGTGTCAACAACCTTGCCAGTGCCTTGCTCCTGTCACTGCTGCCGCCTAACGCTCCCTTCTTCCGTTTGGTCATTGACCCGGCGGCTATGAGTGAGCTGGAAAGCCAGGGCGGCGGTGCGGACATGAAGACTCAGATCGAGGGAGCTCTTTCCAAGATCGAGCGGGCTGTCATGTCGGAGGTTGAGACCCAGGCTTACAGGGTTCAGGCGTTTGAAGCCCTCCGACACTTGATCATTACAGGCAACGTCCTTCTCCATCTCCCTGAAGATGGAGGGATGCGGGTTCTTCACATGGATCGTTACGTCTGCAAGCGTGATCCCATGGGTAATCCTCGCATGATCATTACCAAGGAATGCATCTCGATTGACTTGCTTCCAAAGGCCGCAAAGGAGATGGTAGCTCCTCATGCCGATGCCCAATCCAAGGATGGCACGGTTGATATGTATACCTGTATCAAAACCCGCGATGACGGGAAGATTGAGGTATTTCAAGAGATCAGTGGGGGTATTGTCCCCGGATCAAAAGGCACCTTTGACGGGGAGAAGAGTCCGTACATCGTCTTGCGAATGAACCGCACGGATGGTGAGGATTATGGCCGGGGCTACGTCGAACAGTACATAGGGGATCTCGGAAGTCTTGAGAGCCTTATGATGTCCATCGTGGAGGCGTCAGCCGCCGCCGCGAAGGTTCTGTTTCTTGTGGCTCCTAACGGCGTTACCCGCCCTCGGGTACTCGCGGAGGCTCCCAATGGTGCGATTGTTGAAGGTTCGGCGGGGGATGTATCGGTACTCCAACTCAATAAAGCCTCGGATCTCTCGATTGCATTCCAAACAGTGCAGACGATTCAAGATCGTCTGTCGTATGCGTTTCTTCTAACTGACAACGCCATCCGCAACGCTGAGAGGGTGACGGCTGCGGAAGTCCGGTTGGTGACGCAGAGTATCGAGCGCCAGCTCGGTGGTATCTACAGCGTCCTCAGCCAAGAGTTCCAGATGCCTCTCGTGGAGAGGTTGATGGATCACATGCAGCGAGATAACCGCCTTCCGACACTCCCGGATGATCTGGTACGTCCAGCTATCATTACAGGCATCGAGGCTTTGGGTCGCGGGAATGACCTCAACAAGATGGATGAGTTCCTGGTCGGCATTGGACAGCTCTTAGGCCCTGAAGTCCTGGGGCAGTTCGTCAACATGCGTGAATACATGGATCGCCGGGCTATGGCCTTGGGAATCGACACTGACGGGCTGATCAAGTCCGAGGAACAGATTCAGCAGGAACAACAACAAGCACAATTCTTACAGGCGGCACAGCAGTTTGGGCCGCAAGTTATAGACTCCCTGAGTAAACAGGGTGTCGAGTCAATGAAGCAAGGAGCTTAGGGACATGGCAGAACGTATAGAAGTAGCAGGTGAGGTGGCTGGCCCGAATGCGCCAGATCAACCCCTGCACGAGGAGTACCAGGATGAGTCGGAAGCCTCGACGCAAGGGCAAACCGAACAAACTCCCGAGGAACACTCCTACGAGGTTCCCGACAAGTTTATCCAAGAAGATGGGACCGTCGATGTTGAAGCGCTATCGAAGTCGTATATGGAACTGGAGCGGTTGCGATCAGGTCTGCCTCCAGAGGGCGGCGAGGTGTCCGAAGACGATGAAGTGTCGCCGGGGCCGGAAGGTCAACTCGTGTCTCAAGATGAATTGCAAAGCTATTCCGAAGCTGTGTTGCAAGACGGCAACCTTTCCGATGAGACTTATACCGACTTGGAGGCCCGTGGTCTTCCTCGTGACCTTGTGGAAGCGTATGTGTCCGGGCAAAAAGCCCTGATGGCTCAGTCCCGGTCTGAGTTCCTGAACGCTGTTGGCGGTGAAGAGGCTTACGAGTCTCTTTCAGGCTGGGCGGGCGAGAACCTCTCGGACGCGGAGCTTGACGCCTACAACGATGCCATGAACTCTGGAGATCACAACTCCATCATGATGAACATCCAGGGTCTCTACGCTCGCTACCAGCAGGCCGAGGGCAGGCCCAACCTCCTCGCCGGGGAGACAGGCTCTATAGGTTCTTCAAATGCTTTCCGGTCTTGGGCAGAAGTTACATCTGCCATGAAAGACCCTCGCTACAACAGTGATTCAGCGTATCGGTCGGATGTAACCAACCGCCTCGCCGTTTCAAACCTACCTTAATGACTATCAAAATGTTCGCCATGATGGCGATGTGTACGGTCTTGACCGGCTGCATGTCGTCACACAAGGCGCTGACGACCCCGCCTCCCGGTCTGAGCATTACTGATTGGGAGCATACCAAGCAAGCAATGGGAGCTTTGGATCTTCTCAGTTGGCTTGGGGGGCTCTGCATCCTTGGCGGCGTTGCTGCCATGGTGATCACGCGAGGCGCTCTTGGCCTCAGAGCCTTGGGCGTCGGACTTTTGCTTGTAATCCTGAATTACACGATTGCTCGCTACGCGGATTGGATCTTCATTCCTGTCCTGGTGGCGTCAGCTGCAATCTCTATGGCATATGCCTACCGGATTGTCCGGCAAGCTCTTAATAAGAAGAAGAAGGAGCTCACACAATGAGCACTATCTGGTTCTGCATTCTCGTCGGTGTTGTTTCATTCGCTGCCGGTGCAGTGCTTCGGCCTGTCTTGGCTAAGGTACTCCCAGGCATGCGTTCTTGAGTTGAAGTTAATAAGTCGTCGTCCCTGACTTAGAGGGACTTGTGAGATTTGGCCCCGTTATTCGGGGTCATCTCTATTTCTGGAAGGGCTCCTTGTGGGAGCTGTCCAGTAACTCGGTAGACCCCCCGGAAGGTGGGTGTACCGGGTCGATTAAGTCGCAAGAGTAACTACGAATTAGGAATCGGCCCGCTGCGGCGGACAACTGATGGTCCGAGGCGTTGTGAACGCGACCTACGTTCTAACCCTAAACCATTTGAGGCTACCACTATGGCTATGCAACTTTCGCGGTCAGGTATGCTCGACAATGCTGGGGATCAAAATGTTCTTTTCTTGAAACAGTGGGCCGGAGAAGTTCTGGCTACCTTCGAGGAAGCAAACGTGATGATGCCCTGTCATACAGTGCGTACCATTTCTAGCGGCAAGTCAGCCCAATTCCCGGCTGTCGGAACCGCTAATGCTCGTTACCACACTCCTGGTGAGTCGATCATCGAAGATCAGGATGCCGGTTCTAACGATTACCTTACCCCAGTGGCCCACGCTGATATCACAGTCACGATCAATGATCTGCTGATTTCCGGCGTGTTCGTCGCTAACATTGATGAAGCTAAAAACTATTATGACGTGCGTTCCGAATACACGCGTCAGATGGGGTTCGCCCTGGCTAATTCAGCCGATACCACATTGATCAATTATGGTCTTTCGGGTGCTCGTGCTACCACAGATCGCTTTGCGAATACTGGTGTCGCTAAGTACCTCGGTACTAAGATTGATATCGGAGATGCCGCTAACGGGGCTCACCTGTTGGCTGGTATCGTCGATGCGGCGCAGACGTTAGATGAGAAAAATGTACCATCTAATGATCGCTTCTGCGTCCTTGCTCCGGCAGAATACTACCTTCTGGTCGAAGAGAACAAAGATGCTATCAACCGTGACTACGGTAACGATGGCAACGGTTCTCTCGCTGGCGGTGTTGTTCTGAGCGTTGCTGGTATTCAGATCCTCAAGTCCAACCACCTGCCATCGGCAGACTGGACCCCGGATGCTGGCGACCTCGGCTCCGCTTCAGGTGCTCACGACTTCGTAGGCACTGCGGGCAGTATCACCAAGGGTCTCGTCTTCCAGCGAAGCGCTCTTGGCACAGTCAAGCTCATGGATCTCTCAGTCGAGAGTGAGTATCAAGTCGAGCGTCAGGGCACCCTGATGGTCGCTCGATACGCAATGGGCCATGACATCCTTCGCCACGAAGCTCTCGTGGAACTGGCTGTCTAATTCTAGGCCAATGTCCCGGCCACATCGGGAGTGGCCCCCTTCGGGGGGTCACTCCTATTTCTTTTAAGGAACTCCCATGGCACTCACAGCTACCACCAAACTGGAAGCCGTCAACACGATGCTCAGTGTGATTGGTGAAGCCCCGGTTAATACCCTGGACGCTGCATCACAGACTGCTGATGTCATCATGGCTAAGACGGTTCTCGATGAGGTTTCCCGAGAGGTTCAGGCTGCTGGGTGGAACTTTAATCGGGAGTATAAAGTCTCATTAAGTCCGACGACGGACAACGAGATTGTCTTACCGACGAACACAGCCCGGATTGATGTCGAGAAGGCAACAGCGGGAATCACAGAATACATTCAGCGAGGCGACAAGCTCTACAACAAGACTGATGGGACATACACGATCAATGATGCCCTGAAGTGTACTATTACCTACATGCTTGAATGGGACTACCTGCCTCAAGCAGCTCGGTACTACATCATGATCCGGGCGGCTAGGAAGTTCCAAGATCGAGTGGTGGGCTCGGGCAAACACCACGATTTCACACAACTTGATGAGTTCCAAGCTCTCGTCACTCTCAGGGAAGCTGAGACGGACGGGGGGGACTTCACGATCTTCGATAACTATGACGTGTATCGC
>Ga0255047_10000331_pt1 | contig 38095 bp, 56 predicted proteins | sample JV7_2_1_MG_FD_183640 | JGI IMG/M metagenome (GOLD analysis project Ga0255047, IMG submission 183640) | Seawater microbial communities from Jervis Inlet, British Columbia, Canada - JV7_2_1 | ecosystem: Environmental > Aquatic > Marine > Inlet | place: Canada: British Columbia | collected 2016-10-06
AGGTGAACTTGCTTGCTTTTTAAAAGGTGAAACAGATGTTAGAGAATTTCAAAAGAAAGATGTTAACTTTTGGAATGCTGATTGCTCTAAATCTTCATGGCAAGAAAATCCTCATTGTAAAAATGAATTTGACCTTGGAGAAATTTACGGCTACCAATGGCGACGTGGTTTTGGATTTGACCAATTGGAAAAGATCATTCATGATTTAAAAACAAATCCCTCTTCTAGGCGACATCTTTTAATGACTTTCAACCCCGCGAGTTTAGATAAAGGCTGTTTACCGCCTTGTTATGTTTCCCATCAATTTTATGTTTCTCATGGAAAGTTTTTAGATATGATGGTGCACCAAAGAAGTGCTGATCTTTGTATTGGTGTTCCTTTTGATTTAGTTTCTTTTGCTATGTTCCAACATATTATTGCAAAAGAAACAGGATTAATTGCACGGGAATTAAAAGTTGTTTTCGGTGATGTTCATATTTATGATTCACACGTTGAACTTGCTCAGTGCCAAAAAGATCGGCCACATAAAACTTTGCCTTTCTTAACTTTAAATACAGTATCTGGAATAAAAGATTTTAGACATGATAAAATAAAACTTTACGGCTATCACTATCATTCACCTATTAAATATAATTTTGAGGTACAGCAATGAAAAAAGATATTTATTTTATTGACTTTGAAACTTTTTCAAGACAAGAAATTAAATTTGGAAGTTTTAGATATGCGATGGATGAAAGTACAGAAGTTATTTGCTTGGCATATTCTTTGAATGGAGAGGAGCCAGAACTTTGGTATCCTGGATTAAAAAATCCTATAAAATTATTAAACCATATTAAAAGAGATGGCTTGATTCGTTCTTTCAATGCGACTTTTGAATATGGAATCTTAAACTATACCTGCGCTCGTTTGTATAAGTGGCCAAAAGTTAAACCAAAACAAATGCGCGACACGATGTCAGACTCTCTTGCTTTATCTCTTCCCGGCAGTTTAGCTGGATGCGCCGAGGCTTTAGGAATAACACAACAAAAAGATAAAAGAGGGCGCCAACTTATTACTTTACTTTCTAAACCTAGAAAACCTACCAAGAAAAAACCGTATGATAGAAACACAAAAGATTTAGAACCAGAACTTTTTGAAGAGATGTATTCGTATTGTCTTCAAGATGTCCGAACAGAAATAGGAATTTTTAATGCTCTTCCTAGATTTGTTAAAGGTAATGAGCAAAGAATTTTTGAACAAACTTTAGAGATTAATCAAAGAGGGGTTCCAGTAGATATTGCCCTGGTCGATTCAATATTGGAAGCAAAAGAAATTTATCAAATTAGACTTAATAAAGAGATTGAAAAAATTACGAACGGTGAACTTATTTCTACTGGATCAAGGCCAAAAGCTTTAGCCTGGTTGTTAGAACAAGGCGTCACAATGGATGGCTATACAAAAGGCGACGTTCAAGCCGCCTTGAAAAGAACAATTTCTAAAGAGGCTAGAAGATTTTTAGAAATTCGTTCAGAGCTTTCAAGAACTCCAATTAAAAAATTTGATTTTCTTAAGAATGCAATTTGTCCTGATGGTACTATTAAAAATAATTTAATTTACCATAAAGCAACAACAGGAAGATATGCGGGTTCAGGTTTTCAAATTCATAATCTTCCTAGAGATTCATCTGAAAATCCTGAAAAGCTCATATCTCAGTTCTTAGACAAAAAAGATCTAGCTAGTATGAACGTTTACAATGAAGCCATAAAGCTCGTTAGAACAGCAATTACTGCTAAGAAAGGATATAAATTAATAGTATCTGACTTTAGTTCTATTGAGAATAGAGTTATCGCTTGGCTTGCTGGTGATTATGAAACTTTACAGGATTTTGTTTTAGGCGTTGACCAATACAAAACCGTGGCCAGTTCTATTTATTCTGTTCCGTATGACAGTGTTTCTAAAGATCAAAGACAACTTGGAAAGATTTCAGTTTTATCTTGTTGCTTCGGTGGCGGATGGAAAACTTTTAGAGAAATTTGTAGAACTCAATGGGGTATAAATATCTCTGAAGAAGAATCTCAAGATATTGTTGACGGGTATAGAAAAAAATATTATAAAATCGTTAAGTTTTGGTACGGGTTATATAGTGCCGCGATGACTGCCGTGACAGCTAATGGAAATATGACAAAATTTAAAGCCATACAGTTTAGAAAGATGGGAGATTTTTTATACATGAGACTTCCCAGCGGAAGATTATTATCGTATTATAAACCTGAGCTAAGAAAAGTCATGACTCCTTGGGGTCAAGAAAAATTGGCACTTACTCACATGGGGACGAATACTTATACAAGAAAATGGGAAAGACTAACTGTCATCCCTGGTCGATTAACAGAAAATGTTGTTCAAGCAACGGCGAGGGATTTTTTAACAGAGTCTATGAAAAATGTTGAAACAGAAAAATACACGATTGTCGGGTGTGTGCATGATGAAATTATTTCAGAAGTTTCTGAAGATTTTGGAAGTATAGAAGAATTTAATAAATTAATGGAAGTGCTCCCAAGTTGGGCAAAAGATTTTCCATTAGCTGCAGAAGGTTATGAAGCTAAACGGTATAAAAAATAAGGAGAGAAAAATGGATGAGGCAGCATTAAAATTTTTAATAGAAGATTTATATTTTATTTCAACAATTTTAGCAGTCAGTACAATTGCTAATATTTATTTAACAGCAAGATTTTTAATTAATGAAATAGGAGGAAATTAAATGGATACATTAATTTTAAAAGAAGGAAAACTATCGGCGGAACAAGTTACAAAAATTCAAGAAGAACTTCATCAAAGCTATTTAACAATGGCGGAACAAATGACTTTGTTAAAAACACAAGAAGAATTACTTGAAGCATCGGCAGTAGCTTTAGAAGCTTTACAAAAAGCCAATAGATTTTGTAATGAAACAGTAAAAAATATTTTTACAATCTTAGGATCCAGAAAAGATAAGTTTAAAGGTGATGCGGAAATGGATGTGCTAATGACTGCTCTTGCGGAGTTTGTTATAAATACAACTGAGGAGTCGTTAAAATGAAAAACTTTTTTTATAAAATTCTAGGAGCTTTCATTGTTTTTGTTGGAAACAGTGTCGGCCGCATAGTCCATTTCTTTAAAGGTTGTAAAGGATTCTACAAGCATGAGGTTGGAGTCAAAGGAAAATTAAAAAGGCGAGTTTGTAAAAGATGCGGCAAAAGATGGGATAGAGAAAACGGAAGATGGAAATTTTTAGGAAGATATAGCTTGCAAGGAGTTAGAAAATGAATCAGATAAATAAAAAATCTAAAGAACTTCAGATGAGATATGTTACCGGAGAACTCAAAGGTTTAAGAAAAGTTTTAACTTTTTTATGGGACGGCGAACAGGAAGCTTTTAATATTTTATATTTTATAAAATCTAATTACAAAGAATGGCCAGATATGATAAACTGGTTAAAAAGAAATAACTTAAAAGGCAAAGCTCTTGTACAGATGTTTCAAAATGAAAGTCCTGATGGTGGCGGTTACCACATGGGCGCAACTTATATTTTAAATAAATTAAAAGGAAATGTTTTCCAAACAGATTCAGTAAAAATAGGGGATTTATTATGAAAATTGAATGCAAAGCCTGTTATAATATTCATGATATAAAGGAAAACTTTTGTCCTGGTTGTTCTAGTAAACAAGGCGGCTTTCTTCAAGTACCAAAAGCTAAAGAATACGGCGGAAAACTTTTACACCTTAGAGAAACTCTTGTTCATACCAAATCTAAAAACGAGTATATCATAAGAGAGCTTCAAACAAAAGGTATGATTGTGACAGTTAGTAAAGGAATTTTATCTTTAGAGAAAAAAAAGTGCTACATATCAGAAAAAAATATTGAAGAGTATACAGTCAAATCTGGAGCTCCAAAATGAGTTGCATGGAACATGAATGCAAAGATTGTGGCTATATAATCTTTAGTAATACATTTAAACCTGAAAAACCTTGTCCTAATTGTGGTGGATTAAATTTTTATTCTTTTTACGATGAGGAGATTTAATCATGGTTAAAATAAAGAAACGTACAAAAGCCGAAAATAAAATACGAACCAGGTTGAATGCTTTGGAAGATGAATGGCTTTTAAATAAAAAAGATTTTTTAGGCTACCAAGATTTCTTACAAATGAAATTAATCCAGACACAAGATGTTGTAGAATTATTAAAGAAAGAAATTGGAGTAGCAGAAACTTTTATAGACATTACTGGAAAGATCGGTGATTTTTTACGATTTAAAAATGGGAGTAAATAATGGAAGGAATACTGATTGCTAGATTAATTTTTCAATTAAATATTACTCCGGCTTTAAAAACTACGATTTCTCATTGTACTTTTTACGGCGTTCAGGCGGGCACAGTAGATATTTTAAAAAGATATAAAATATGCAAATGGAGATTTTTAGATAAAGTACTAGTTGCCAAAAAAGATAAAAAATAATGAAAAGATATATTCTACCAATTTTTATATCTATTCCTTTTTTACCTTTAACAATTCCTTATACAATTTTTATTTTTTGTTATTTATACAGAACAAGGAGAAATACAAATGGATTCAAAATTAAAACAACTGATTGAAGAAAGAATTGCAGAACTTGAAGACCAATTAAAAAATTATAGCTTTATACCAGGAACACGCAAAAAGGTATTAGATGCTTTGGATAGAAATTTAAAACTACTAGGAAGAAAAAGAAATGAAGAATAAAATAGAAGAACTTATTTTAAAATCGAGTACTACTTGCGATCGTGGTAGTACTCATTTCCCTCGATTAATTTTGGCTTTATTTGTAGTAACCAGTCTCGCATTGAAAAGCACATCATGTTGGTAGGCGCTTCATGTAAAGGAATAAAATCTATCTCATCAATCCACTCGCCAACGTTTCCGTCAGAAGTAATATCTAGATTTTTATATCCTTGCCCAGCTTCAGAAAATCTTAGGCCGACAGCGTACATTTTTATAGGTTCTTTTATTGTTGGCGGTTTACAACTAAGAATCCCTAACAGCATCCCGCCAGTCATTATCATTTTCAGCATTCTCAATCCTTTCTAGTTTGTGTTCGCCGTCTTGTATATTGTATCTTAAATTGTGCTTCCGGAAATAATGTTCCATAAAAGGCTTGGCAAACTCGTCGAATAATTCTTCTAAAATATAGGTAACAATCCAAACTTCAAAACCTCCAACGATAAAAAGTTTCTTTAAAAGAAATTTAATACCTTTACTTTTTAAAAATTTAATTAAAGGAGTTTTTAAACTCCGCCAAAAATTAATCTTCTTCGCCATCTAAATCAAGTCCTGTTTCTTTTTCTACAACATCAACCCCTTTTTTCAGGGCTTCTAAAAATAAACTTCTAAGATTTTCTTTTTGAGAAGCCAGGAGTATATCATCGAATTCTGTTGGGATAACATCGGTCAGCTTTTCTAAAACTGGCATGACTCCAAGGTCAAAAAGTTTATTTGCCAAAGCTTCTTCATCAATTTTTATTTCTACTTTAATTACTTCTTTTAATTCGTTAAAAATATTCATAAAAATCTCCTATAGTTTTCTAATGTCCGCATGGACAAAAGTTTTATAAAATAATATAAAAGTAAATCCACTTTGTTTTAAAGCATGAGTAATATCATCATCAGTAAGATGGTCTAGACTAGATAATGATATATCTATTGCTTGGCCAATTGTATGACGAGATAAAACGGAACCACCTATTTTAAAATTATGTGCTATGCATCTATAAAGAGAATTAATTTTCAAAGGTTTTCCAATTAAAATTCTAAACTTTTCATAAGCTATAATAAAATCATCATCCAGAACAGTAGAACGACAAAATTCATTTTCGCAATTACATCTGGCTTCTTTAGATGAAAGCCCTAAACAAATCGGAACCTCTAACTTTTTTTTAATAATCATAATTAAATACCAGATTTAGGAAATAAAAGTTTGATTGCGTCTCTTTTTGCTTTGTACTCGGCCATTCCAGCAGTATCATTTTCAATTAACATTTCTAGGTATTTATTTTTATTTAAACCTTGTTTTTCATATTCTGCTTTTCTATCTTTTCTATATTTTTTTGCTAAGGTTTTCGCAGCCTTAGCTTCTACTTTACTTTGGTCTAAAATAACTTCATTGTTTTCAATTTTAGAAATAGATAAATCAATTTCATTAGGATCGAATTCAATTTGATTTTCGTTTTGCCTTTGTACAAAAACTATTTTTTCTGCGTCTTCAAAAAATGTTTTACTAATATAATTTTTCATTTAATTCTCCTTATTAAATATTCCAATATTTAAAAGCTTTAATATCTGTTTCGCTTAAGTGCATTGTAACTGTATTATCTGCATCGAGAGCTGAACCACCATCTGAATCAGTAACTGTAACAAATGCCGTTGCTGTAAGAGTTAAAAGCATTGAAAAGACATTTCCGGTATATCCTTGAGCTGTTGCTTGAACAGAAGTAGGGGAATTTTTAAGACCTAACTTCGTATAATCGTAAGTTACTTGCCCCGGGGCAGTTCTAACAACAGACGTAAACCAAGGCTCACTTATATTATTTACTACGGCTGTTCCACTACTACTGGCTACCTGAGCAGAGTAAGAATGATTAAATTCGATATTTTTATTATACTTGGTATTAACAAAATAATTAGAATCCGCTGTGGTAAAATCACTACCGGAGTTATTAAAGTATTCAGCAATACATCTCCAAGGATTGTGAGGGTGGTAGGCACCTCTTAAGTCTGGCCTATAGTGCGGAGAAATATCAGAGATAATAGTTTCACCTGTACCAGCAATATATAAATAATAAACTGTACTTGATTGCTCAGTTGCATTATACATATCTGTAGCTGGTGCCAGGTCTGTAGTTATATTCCAATTTTCTTTATTATAATCAAAGCTTATTTTATTTCCTAAAATATTTACCTCATTCTTTATATTTTTTAAATCTATAACAGAAGTGGAATTGATTTCTGTTTCTATAGAATTCGCGCTATCATACTTGGCATAAAAATCAAAAGATCTTGCGCAAACGCAATTTGCAGAATCAATACCAACAACACCGATAAGTGTTCTAGAAATTACCTGCCAACTTGCACCGTCATATCTTTTCCAAACACCCAACGATAAATCTTTCCAATAGTCTCCCGCCGCTGGTCCAGTTGGAGCTGTGAAAGATTGAACAGGTGTTATATAAGAAACATCAATAGTACTACCATCGTCTTCAATAAATATCCATCCGGTGGATAAAACTGTAATCACATCGTTATTAGTATACGCAGTTCTATTTATTGGTGTGTCCGCAGAATCTGTAAAATATCCTCTGAAAACATTTGTCAACTCTGTTGCAGATTTAACAAAAGCCAAAGCGTATTCTGTAGACACGCCCGCAATTTTTATCGCAACCATTTGTCCTATGAAAGCTTGAAATTCTGCGCCCATAGTATCAACTATTATTGATTCATCTTCTGCTCCGTATTCCCCTGCAGTTCTTGTTTCAATTCCATCGGCCGCACTTGTGTCGTCAACTAAACAAGTTGCTGTAGTAGAAGGGCCAACAGTTAATCCTGATTTAGTTACATCAGCTGAAGCAGTTACGGCCACTCCATCAATATCCAAAATTAGATTTGTTGTTGTTGCTTCTAAAATAAAACTTGCTGCCGCGCCATTTGGCTTTATAAATTGCGGCTGATCTGATGTCGCTCTTGTTTGACCAGAAATAATTCTATTTTGTGGAGCAGTTAATAAAGAAGCATCAACAGCCGATCCATTTAAAATTAAATTGGTGATATAACTAGTACCCCAAGGAATTGCTAAAGTTCCTAAAGATTGTAGTGGTGTTGGAATTCCGTTTGCGTCTCTCCCTACAACGGAACCTAATAAGGCCAAAGTCAGTTCATTGATATGACTGGCGTCGATTATGTCCCCGTTTGCATAGGCGACCTCGAGGGTGTTTGTGCTCATACTTTTTCTCCTAATGTTGTTATTAAAATTTTAATCATATATTCCCATAATGTACAGTACCAAATTTGGCTGCCCCGTAATGACTCTTAATATTTGGATCAATTCTATCTGCATCTGGCTGGTACACATTTAAACCATAAATTGCAGAACCATAAAAACTTCCTATCTGAGAATAATACCCGTCAGAAATATCTTTGCCTGTTTGTCTTAGTTTAACCATAGTCAAAAGTGTTTTAGGATTTTCTTTTATACCTATGACTTTAAAAGCTTTGTTATCTTTTATTTTTAAATTGCCAAATACATAAGGATAAACTGCCGTCCCATATTTAGATGAGCCATAAACCGGAAGTTTATTATCGCCGTATGGTTTTATTCTGTAAGGATAATCAACAGACGCCAAGTCAAAAAACTTAAGATCTTTTACGTCTGAAGTTTTACATAAGATTTCAAGTTCTGTTTTTGGAATTTTCCAATTGTCTAAAATATCTGTCGCAATAACTGCTTCAGTTATAGGATTAGTTATAAAACCAAAGTCTAAAGTTTTTGGATTATCTCCAAAAGTATCTATGGCCCCAGCATTTGATTTAGAGATTGCGCCGATGGTAATAGTATTAAAAGCTCTTTGTAAACCGGTATTATAGTTTTTAATGTCAAGAATATTTTCTCTACCGAAAACATCACCGTGGCCATAAAAATTAAAGACGTCGCCTGTAGTAAAGTCTCTACTTCTTACAATCATATTATCAGTATCTTTTTCTACAAGTAAAATCGAATTAGAAACGGAGAGAAGTTTATCAAGTCCTTTTTTAACTGTTTTATTATCAAAGAAAGAACCATCATCAATTATATAATCATTTTGAACATTAATATTTGAAGCAGAATAATTTAATACAGCGACAATATCTGTTAACTGTAAAATGGTTTTAATAGCTGAGGAAACTAAAGTCGCATTTGTAATTGCTCCAGCAGGAATCTTCACTCTATTTATAATTGAATCATTGGAAAGAATTTTTAATTTAACTTCGTTCTTGCCAAAGTTGATCTTTGATGCTCTATCGTCTATCAAGCCTCTAAAACTTGAGTCAGGTGTATTCGTAATTCCGTTAAAAAAGTTTATTGTGATTTTGGCTTTATCTCTTGAATATTTAAACAAAGACCGGGTATCATCTGGATCAGAAAACTTTCCATCAAGATTTAAAGCTGTGAGATTAATTGAATCAAAAACAAAAACACCAAAATCAAAATCGCCATTATCGACTTCTCTTTTTATTGTTGAGATTCCTTTATCTTTTATAAAATCATCCAACACAATGTCTTTAGAAACATCTGTCACAGTCCCATAAACTCCCTTAGAGACTAAAGGAGTAATTAAAACTTGATAGGATTTGGGTCTTATTAAACTCATATATGCTCTACCATTGTTATTGATTTATTGAAGCCAAGTGTATAGACTCCTTTTTCATATTCATTTTTTAATCCACCAGTTAATTGAACATTATAAATATCTTTTAGCCGCCAGTTCTTTTGCTCAACTTTAAAATAAGTCGTTCCTGTTCTTCCACCGCAAGGATAAACTAAAAATGATTCTTCCCGGTCAAAAAGTGTTTCAATAATATCTAGATCACTTTGGTAGGGATGAGTTTTAAAAGTTATTTTTACTTTATTTGTTTCATAACTTTTTTGGATAACTGCTCTTTTAGATAGCGCAATTTTTCTTGTTTCATTTCGATTAGCGACTGGCTGAACTCTTGGAAAACCTTCAAAGGTTCCTATCTCTTCAGTGACAACAAATCCGCCTATAAATTTTTCAGCATCAACAACTTGAGATTTATTTGCAAGGATTTGAAGTTTGTTTGTTGTTACCGCATCAAATTCATAATAAGCAGTGTCTCTTGCATAAACTGTTTCTGTGATTCCAGAAGTAGAAACTCCGTTAACACCAATGACATTTGTAAACGCAGTAAAAGCCGAGCCATTCCAATATTTAACTGTAAAATCTTTTAAGTTCATATCTCTTAAAAAAATTCGATTAATTGTTTTATCCGCTGGAAGAGTTACTAAAAGTGTTTCTACTGTAAGATCATTGCTACCAATTGAAATCCATTCAGTATACCTTGAAACGTCCAGAATATATTTTACAGCAGTGTCATTGCTTGTAGCTGTTGCTGTTACCCCATTTTTAAATAGAGCATAAGATTGCTCGAAGAATTTTACCGCACCATTAATCATTTTACTCATCTCCTATTAGACCAAGGGCTTTGCCTTCTCTTTGTTCAATTGAAATAAATTCTCCTGCTCTATCTTCTAAAACGATTTCAAGTCTAGGAGTTCCACCATCATTATCTACTGCTTCTCTTCCTTGTGTGTCCGGAATTCCTGCAGCTTGAACAAAGTTTGGTGCTACTCCCGCGGGAACTACTAACTCATTTGGTTCTAACATTGCTGGAAATCTGTCTCTTGCTCCTCCACTTGCACTCGTTGGCGGAACAAAACCACCGGTGGCCATGCTCGCGATATTCGCTTGTTGTTCAACACCAAAAGCGATAAGTGCACCGGCCGCCGCAATTCCTAAAGCGGGTCCAATAATTGGAATTCCAGCCAAAGAAGTATAGGCTTTGATAGCACCTTCGGAAGTTGCTATAGCAGCGTTAACTCCAGCCGCAGCTTTTCCGATTCCTTTTAGTGTAGAATTTTTTGATCTTGAAAGTTGAGCAAGACTACCGGCTGTAGATTTTGCAACGCCAAGTTCATCGCTAGCAAAAAACTTATTAAGATTCGCTAGAATAAAACCGTGTTTTGTTTCATCTTCTATAAATTTATTTCTTTCTTTTATTTCATCTGTTAATTTTTTCTCGGCTTGATTTTTTCGTATTTGATTTTCCGTCAAAACTGATTCTTGAATTCTTTCTAGATCTTCTTGCGCGAGCAAATCTTTTTGTTCTTTATCTAACTCATTTAGTTCAGCTAAAAGTGCTTGTCGCTGTTCTGTTCTTTCTGCCGAAGTTTCATCTTTAGTATTTTCAAATTCTTCTATCTCAGCAAGTTCGGCTTCATGTTGAAGAGCAAGGTTAGCTAGAACGAGACCTCTTTCTTCTGCGTTTTTAATTAGCCTGGCGTTTTTAAACTCCTCAGCTATCTCTGCTTTTCTTTGTAGAATTTCTTTTTCGTCTTCTGTCTCGCCCTCGGCTCTTGCTAAGTTAATTGCTTTTAGTTCTGAATTTTCTTTCTTAGCTGCGTCGATTCTTTTCTGAGTTTCTTTATTTGCTATTTCTGTTTTTTCTTTTGCTAACCTATCAAACTCTTTATTGTCTCCCGTTTCTTCTTTCTTCTTTTTGGCTTCTGTTTCATCTTTAGCTTTAGTGGCTAGGCGACCTCGTTCTTCTGCACCTTCTTTTGCTGCTTTTAATTCTTCAAGTTTTGCTATTTCGTCATCTATAGCTTTTAATTTTTTTAGTCCAAACTCAGAAAATTTGGCCGTCTTAGAAACTTCTTGTTGTTTCTTTTTTAATTTATCAAGTTCAGCATTAATTTGTATTAATGTTTCTGGCTTTTCATCTTTTGAAAGAACTTTAGAAAGACCAAAGATTCCCGCGGCTACTGTTGCAATTCCTGCGATTGCAATTCCTATTGGGCCAGTAAGAGCGACCCAAAAAGCAGAGGCCGCAATTCCTGCGGGAACAAATACGGCAGAAATTGCTCCAATAATTGCTGAGACTTTTAGAGCAGCTAAAGCAAAAGCCGCTGTCGCTGTAATCCCACCAGTTATTATTGCTCCCCACTTTAAAAAAGTTCCTATGCTAGAAAGTGTTTCTTTATCAAGTTCTGAAATAGCTTTGACAATGTTATTGGTCGCTTTGAATAGACTAACCATAGCTGGAGCAAGTTGAGCTCCAATATTTGTTTTTAAATTTTCAAAATTGTTTAAAAGTTTTTTACCCTGGCTTTCTAAAGTCGCATAGGCTTTTTCTGCTTCTTTATTTAAGGCTGTCGCGTTCTTAGTTTCTTTTGCCGCTAAGCTTAAAGCTCTTCCAAGCAACTCAGAATTTTTTGCTAAGACAGGGAGAACTTTTAAAACTTCATCACCTTTTAATTTAAACTTAGCAAGAGCCGCGGTTGTATCTCCGCCGGCTCTTTGTATATTTCCTATACCTTCAATAAAAGATTGAAAGACTGCGGTCGAATCTTCTTTAAAAGTTTTTCTTAATTGCTCTCCCGTCATTCCTGTTACTTGTTGCAAATCTTCTAAGGCTTTTCCACCGCCTCTTACCGCAGCATCGATTGCGCGAAAAGCCCGGCCCGTAACAGAACCACCAAGTTGCGCTTGAACGCCAACAGATTTTAGAGCAGCAGAAAGTGCCGCAGCTTTTGCAGAAGAAACTCCGAAGATTGACGTCGACCTGGAAACTTCTGTTGTCATTTTTACAATTTCAGATTCTGTCGCGGCAAAGTTATTTCCAAGAGCAACTACAACAGAACCAAAAACGTCGATAGTATCAATGGCTTCCCCAGTAACATTTAAAATCCTGGTCAAAGCAACTGCTCCTTGCTCGCCTGTCAAGTCAGTAGCGACTCCAAGTTTTGCAATGGTATCAGTAAATTTTAAAAGATTGGCTTCTCCGGTAACTCCAAGTTGACCTGCTGCTTGCGCTATTCCTAGAAGTTCATTTGTTGAAAGTGGAATCTCTGAGGCCATCTTCTGGAATTCTTTTCCGAAAGCCTGAAGCTTTTTGCCGCTGATGTCAGTTGTTTTCCCAACGCCAACTAAAGCTGTTTCATATTTTGCAAATGATCTTGTAACCAGGGCAATCGCTCCAGCAAAACCTGCGAAAGCAATCGCGGAGGATTTAGCTACGGTAGATAAAACTTTTTCAACATCTTTGGTAGCCTTCTTGACTTTATCCATTTCGTCTAGGAAGTCTTTGGCTTTACCATTAATTGTGATTATTAAATTATTCTCGTTGGCCATTTTTATACTCTTCTTGTAAACGTTTTAAAGCATCGGTTGCATGCTCAATATTTTCTTGTTCTTCTTCTTCAGTAATATCTGTATAAATTATTCTTGGCTTCAATGTTCTTCCGGCTAAACTCGCCTGGATTTCTAACTCTTCGTAAGACTTATCCCCAATTGTTTTTAGAATCAGGTGGAGTTGTCTCAAAGTTAAAGAATAAAACTGATCTAATGTGTATCCATATCTTTTTGCGAGAGAGTCATAATAAGAAGCGTAACAAGGACCTCCAGAATCTTCTGTAGTGTTCATTTCTAGAATCTCTTGATGTCTCTTCATATTTTTAATTAAAGGGACTGAAAGAGAGATTGAGGAGTTAATACAAGCAGCAAGTTCTTCACCTGTCAAGTTTTTCGCTTTTTCTAATGCTTTTGTAAACTTTATTAGACTATTATTAAAGTATTCTTTTTCTTCTAATAAAAGCCAAGCGATATAAAAAATATCATTAGGCTTTTCTTTAAGTGCCGGGAATATTCCGCCAAGAGAACCATATTTTTTTTGAAATTCGATTTCAAGAGAAAGGGTTACCAAAGACATAGTAAAATCTCGCCCATCAATATTCAAAAGTATCTTAGCTGGTCTCAGCTCATTTAGTTGGTAACCCATAATATAATAGTACACTTTATATCCTTTCTTTGATACCATTATTCAATACGGAAAATCTGTACGTATTTAAAGGGAGGAATTATGCGTTTAAAAAAGAATAAAAAATACAAAGTGGCTAGAATAGAATTTAAATGTAAACCTGCAGAAAAGAATAGAATTCAACAAAAAGCTAATATTTATACCGAAGGAAATCTTTCAGAATATGTTCTTTTTACTGCTTTAAATTTTATTCCAAGTAAAGATGATTTAGAAGAAGATAAAAAAGAAGGGTGAGACTTACGCCTCACCCTATTAAAAAACATCAGATAATCATCCTAATAATTAGACGCCTTTCTTAGCTCTAATTACTGCAACTTTATCTTCTGTACTATCTTGCACCAACTTCATAGATAGTTCTGGGATTGAAAAAGATTGCTCTTCAAAAGGAATAGGCATTCCACTTCCAACCACTTTAAAAAGTTCCATTTCAAAGACAGAACCGTCAGCTCTTTTTTGCCCAAGACAAAGTTGTCTATGCTCTGGGAAAATTGTTGCGCCTGAACCGATAGAAATTTCAGAAACACCATCGTGCGCAGAATTAATATGAAATCTTGCTGTGTCATCAACAGTCATTCCAATAGAACCTGAACCTCCGGTCATCTCTACACCAAGACCTACAATTTCAGTTGCAGTTGAAGCTACAATTGTTAGAGGTGAAGCAGTGATTTTTTGACTTTCTAAAAGCGTTAAAGTATTAGTGGCTCCTACCTTTTGGTATTCAATATCAGTAAGGCCATAAACATCAACAGTCGTTGAAGTGACCGCTTTAATAATATAAACACCATCTTTAAGATCTGCCGTTCCACCAGATTTTGCTGTGACTGTAGCAATACCTGTTGTAGCATGTAAAACTGGGACACTAGCGGAATCTAAAACATTAGCAAAGCCGTCTACCGTTCCAGCTGCAGAAGCTACGGTTGTGACAACTGTTGCCCCTAAAAATAACTCAAACATAAAGTCTGGTAAACTTTTTACTGAAGCCGTCCATTCACTAGAAATGGTTTTTGCTTCAACGGCCCATGCAAATTTATTCGAGCCTCCAAATAATTCTTCAAATTCTGAAGATAAAGTCATGGTTCCACCGCCAAGCACTTTAAGAATTCCGTATGGTAAACCGTCGGTGATTCTAAAAGGACAGATGGAATGGATACCGTAATTAATTCGATTATACATTTTCTTCTCCTAAGTTAAATAACTTGTTCTGTTTTTAAGTTCGGTAAAAAGATTAAATCTATTTCGATTTCTTTTCCCTTTTTAAGATCATACTCTTTTCTATTGAAAGAAAATTTAAAATCTTTTTTAGGAACAATCAATTTAGATTTTTTCTTTTTTACTCCCCTTGGTTTTTCTTCTTTTTCTTTTTGCATTCTTTCCTTCCTTTAACTGGCAGTAACTGAGGCTTTAATGTCAATGCCAACTGTGAGAATTATATTCTTATTATCATACGGAAAAGCATCCGGCTTGAGGCTTTTCATAAGCGGTTTAGCATAGCCCCGAAATACATCAGGACTTTTTAGGATAACCGCTTTTAATGCTCTTCTGTATCTTAATAACTTATATAAAGTATTTTTTCTTTCTTTTTCTCCTTTATCAAATGTTGCAATTTGAAAAGTGATTTCTACTTCTTCTAAAAAAGTTTCTATATTAGTTTCTCTAACCGGCGTATCTTTAAGGCCAAACATAATAAAAAAACCTTTATAATTTAGTATCCTACTGTCTAAAGTTTCAAAAATATATTTATCATTTGGAATGGAATCTAAAACTAAAGCATCTGCTTTTTCGGCGTTAATTGCGGCAATCTCAGTGGGAAGTTGCGCCTGAAATAATGCTTCAATATCTTTTACCATTAGCTCTTCATCATAAATCATTAAAGTACCCGTCCAGTTATAAGTTGTGTTATATGGTCTTGAATAATGCTGGTCCAGCGTTCCCTTCTTCCATTAATTCCTGAATCTTTAGACCGGTCTCCTTTCCCGCCAGTAATAAAAACAAACTTTCTTTGGGGAATAGTATCTCTTGGTTTATCTGACTGATGATATTTTCCGTAAGGTATACTTGTTCCAATAGTTAATTCTTTCCGGCCTATAAAATGCAAAGCATAGCGGGCAGTAGGACTTAAGGTAGAATCCGCTAAGTCCCCAGTCAGCTTTAAAATGGGATAAACAAATCCAACATGTCTAAGCTTAAAAGCTTTTGTACGTGGCTTTAGATCTTCGTATAGGCCCTTAGACTTAAGCCCAAATAACTGCTTCTGACTTCTATAAAAATCTGAAGAAATTAATTTAAAAGGTATTCTAAAATCAGCAGTCTGTTTGCCAAGAGCATCTAGCTTCTTCTGAAATACTTCTGAATTTTCTATCGACCAATCAAAGGCCGATGATCTTTTCTTTACCAATTATCTTGTCCTTTTTGAAATATAGTTCCAGAAGTAGAGGAAACTTTTATTTTATTTCTTTGCCGAGAAGTTCCTAAATAATCCTCGTTCGGAAGTTTCATTGTTGGCTCTGGCTGAATTCCTTTTGCAGTTCTTTTTGGGATGAGTTCATTTAATAAAGCATGCCCTCTTTTAGACCATTCAGGTTTTTTATCAGCTTCAGAATAATTATTTAAAATATCGTCAACGATTCCGGCAACAAGAAACTTTTCAATTTTACCTACAACTAAAAGAGCGCCAGCATCGGATAGTGGTAAAGTATAAAGGGTTGCAAGTTTCGCGTCAATCATTTCTGCTGTTTCATTTAAAAATTCTGTGATTTCAGAATCAACAACCGCAGCTTCAGAATTATCCGCGAAATCTCTAAATAAACTTTTTACTTGTGCTATAGTTGTGTAACTCATTTCAATACTTCCCTTTCTAAAATGTTTAATCTTTCAAAAATTTCTCGCTCGCTTCTTTCAAGATTTTCGATTCTTGCTTCTTTTGCATTTGATCTTTCAATCATTTTTGCAAGCTCAATTTTAACAGTATTTAAATCAATAGAAATACCTCGTAAAAAGAAGGCATTGATAGATAAGCCAAGAGTTATAAAAGAGCCGACAATCACAATCACAAGTTCCAGTTCCATACGTATTCCTTATTATCTTCCCGATATATTTAAGACCATGCCTTGACAATCAGCGTTGGCAGTGGCTTCTGTGTTTCTTATTTTAATTTCTAGTATGTCATCTTGAATCATTGGTATAATTGATTGCAGCGTTATCGTTTGGGGTCTTCCGTTCTCTAGATAATTTACTGTAGCTAAGTCCTCCAAGGCTATTGTATTCTTGATTGGAACCAACTGGTAAACATCTCGTCCTGCCCCAACTTTTTCAAGATTTATAGAACACATTAGCCTTGCCGATATGTCCTTAGCTCCATAATATTTAAAACTGCAATCAACTCCGTTATACGTTGTTGATGCACTTGAGCTTGTTATTGTTTCTCCGACTGTAAAATATTCGGGATTGCCTGACCCATCAATTACGTATTTTACATAAAGATAATTATTTCCTGTGTCTATAGATTGAATCCTTCCTGTAAATCCTGATGTTCCTCCTGTAATTATCTCATCAACGAGAAAGCTTGTAGCACTTGTTACTAAAATCCTGCTTGAAAATAATAAGTTTTCAGAAGTCTTAATAGTGTTATTAAAGTTTATTTTTTCCAAGACATTTATTGTGTTTATCGTTGTTGTTATGTTTTGAAGTTGGTCGATAGTTGCTTGAATTGTTGGAGTATTGTCTGCTATTCCCTGATTGCCTTGTATATTATAAGTTTGAAGTTCATTATAGCCAACGCTTGTTGGACCGAAAATGCCTCCAGTAGTAATCCCAGAAGTGATAAAAATATTTCCAGAGACATTTCCAAGAACTGTAGTACTATCTTCTTCAATAGTTGCGGCATATCCAGAAGTTCGTGGGTGCAGAATGTTTCCATTAAAATTAAATGCGTTGAATCCTGTAGGAATATATGAACCTGCTCCTCCTGTTTGTGCTGACCAATTATCGCTCCTTAAAGTAATCATTGTAGAAGGCTGATCGTTCCATAAAACCGATTTATTATTTAATGCTTCAAAAGATAGACCGTTTGAAACAGCAAATCCAGTATCCCAATTCGTTATAAGATTTCCATTGAAGTTAGCTGTTGCGAATCCTTCTGTAAAACCAATTCGACTTCCTAAACCATTTCCACCCCCAACCATGTTGCACTGAGTGATTGCTAGTCTTTTATTTCTTCCCTGGAATGGGTCAACAGAAGGGTTAATTGTATAATCTATATTTGTCGCTTGAATCATTGTACCATTAGCACAAGAAATTCCTATCTTATCTAAAATAAAGTTTTGATTTAATGAAGTGAACATGTCACCTGATCCAGTATAAGTTATTATATCTTTTTGTGGATCATAACCTCTTATGGCAGAATTGGAACCGAAAACTATTCTATCAGTTCCGATATTTGTTGATCCTAATAAAGTGTAAGTTGTATCATCTGCAAGGGTTATCACCCCCACTATCGCTGCCGGCAAAGTATCACTTATCGAAGCATGTGTATGTAAAGCATCCGCATTAGATCCATCGGTCAGTGTGTCTAATTCTGCGCCTGTTGCTGAGGTGTCGTGACTTACTATAGTATGAGCTAGCGGAGTTCTTGATGCACTTGAGTCGTCCAGTGTAGCATCTGATATTTTAGAATTCACTTGAGCTAATGTTGATGCGTTATGATCTGCTCCCGCGAAATCATGAACTTGATTATGGTGGTCATCAGCTGTCTGACCGGTTGTTGAAGCATGGGGCAAAGCACCGGTTGTTCCAATATTAAAAACATTTCCAGATGAATCTTTCCCTTTATAGATATGCTCTAAACCAACTTTTTCAATCCATTTAAAAATATAACCCGCGTCAGGATTTATTCCGGTAGGTTCCCCGGTTTTTAAGAATATTTCTTTTATTCCGTCTAATGCTGCCATTTACGCGTTTCCTTTTATGAATCCAGAATGCTTTATATACCCTGACTGTTTTTCAAATTTTGATGTTAAAACTAAAGTATTCTTTTCAACTGCTGCAGTGGCATCTAATAAAATTTCGGTCCATCCCGCTTCTCTATTGTCTGTTGCCGCTGTCAATAACATGACCCATTTTCCAGCGCCTGTGCCTGCTGTTTTTTTATAGTATACACCGGAGCCACTTCTATCATGATATACAGAACCCTGGTCCGCAGCATCTTGCTCGGTTGTCGGTGTTATTCCGCCCGCGCCTTGAATAAAACTAACACCGCTATCAGAATTTTCATCTGTAATCCGAAAAAGTTCCTCTATTTCAAAAGCCATTTTCTGCTCCCGGTATTTACGCGCCTTGTACTAGCCGCGCGTATTCTAAAGTTAAAATAAAAGCTTCATTGTTTGTCGCCGTTAATAGCATGTTACCGCTAGAAATAGAAAAAACAAAAGATATACTTACATTACCTATCTTATTATAAACTGATTTTCTAATAGTTGATACATCGTTATGCGCTTTAATGTCTAGTGTTTTATTTTTAGTTTGCGCATCATTAAAAACTGAAGTCTTATAATCTACTGTATGAAAAGCAGTTAAAGCAATTGTATGAATTACTACAGAAGACGCGGCTGGTATTTGAAATCTTTTCTTTACCCACAACCCACCGCGTCCGGAATCAATTCGTGCCATTTAACTAAGCTCCTCTACGGAAATAGTAAAAGTTCCAGATTTAGATTTAGCGTATATTGATACTTGCGAAATATCATAAATTCTTTCATCCCCTTCTAAAACTTCTATTCCTTTATATCCTACTTCAGTATTATCTCCGTTAATCATAAAAGGCGAAGTCGCATCAATGCCGCCGGCTTTTGCTTGGACGGCTAAAGTATTCCTTGTTAAAAAACCAGTACCCCTTAATTCTGTCCAGGTTGAATCATTAATAGATATTTCAGTTGCGATAACCGAGACATTGGCCCCAGTAATTGTTATATCGAAACTTTCTAAAAATACACGAAGCAAAGAAACAGGTTCGCCAGTATCAGGATCAATCTTTCCTGTCTTCCATGCGTCAAGTGCGTTTATTAAATCCATGCGGTCCTTTATTTATCTTCTTTTTTTACTTTCTTTTTTAATTTCTTTTTAACTTTTTTCTTTATTTCTTTTTTAACTTCTTCAGAGATAAACCAATGTTGGCAGCCAACAGTGCTTAACTCTTTTTGTTCATCTGCATTTAAATCAAATTCTTGAAAAACTGAAGTGATAACATGCTTCGACAAGTGCATTTTCCCATGGGGATGTTTTCTTTTTAGTTTTATTTTTACTTTCATTTTACTTCCTTAACTTTTAAAAAATCCCGGCCAATTAAGACCGGGAAAATTAATTAAGCATTTGTTGTCTTAACACATTTTTGCCATAAGCCATATCCGAAAACTTCTCTAGAGTCAACGCCATAAGCGAAATTTTTTCTCATAAATCCGTTATCAGAACCATCTTCTAAAGCAGAAAATTCTGGCGCTTGTCTAACCTGTCTAATAAACGGCTTGATACCTTCGTTCATATTGACTAGGTACCAGTCATTACCATCAGTAAGTCTACCAGAACTTACGATTGCAGAAAGTTTTCCTTTCATTGTATTAGATGAGTTTGAAATTTGAACACTTGTATTAAGTTCTTCAAAAAGGCTAGTCATTCCTAAAGGACAAACTACACCAAGTTTTGGTGGGGACTCATCCATTGGCTCGCCAGTGTCGTCAAGGTATCCTCGCATTGCGGCTTCAGCAGTAATCAAATCGGCCTTAAGTTGGGCAAGAGTAACTCCTGTTCCTGTTAAAAGATTTGATTGAGTTCCTGAATCGCCTTCTGTATGCGAAGCTGAAAAGAATGCTAATCCATCATAACAAAGATCGGTTGTTCCGGCAATAAGCGCATCAAAGAAAAGTTTTCTAGGGTGTTGCTTGGCTCTTACTGCTAAATCATTGATTCTAATTTTAACGTTACCAAGACGATCATCTTTAAGATCGTTTTTGTTAACAGATAAAGTTGCTTCATAATCTTTGTTAGTTAAAGAATAATCGAAATCATTTAATGCTTTCAATTGTCTCTCATCAGTCCATTCTTGCATTGACGGCGATTGACCTAACCAACCATATTCCTCGTCCCTACCGTCTGAATTCGTTTCTAAAATAAAAGGCATAATTTCTGAAGGATCTTCAGCTCCAGCGTACGCCTTTACGAAAGTTGCCCTTAGGCCTCTTTCTAAAGTTTTTTGTCCTACTACAGTACTCATTGTATACTCCTGTTTTTAAATTTTTAGTTTAGTACGCGTATCCGTCAATTCTAACATACACCTCAGTCGCCGAAACGAATTTTGAAATAACTCCAACAGCAACTTCATTAGCTCCTTGAACGGTCGACACTGTTTGATCGTCTGAAGCGTATACTACACTTCCAACGTCTGATTGCGATAGACCAGAACTAACCATAAGGAATAGTCCAGATTTAATTGCTCTACAACTGATGTCTCCTGCAGAACCTCCAGAATTATCTTTCTTTTCAAAAGCTATACCTGCAAAAGATGCTCCGACTTCAGCAGACATCGGCGCTAAATATCCGGCAGCATTATGCTTCACTATAGCCCCTTTAAAAATTATGTCAGAACCGACGACTGGGCAGTCGATCAATTTACCTTCTTTTTCACCAATAAGTTTATTGGCTGTTAATGCTGTCATCTATTACTCCTTTGTGTTTGCTGCGATAAATTCTTCATCAGTTAAATCTAAACTTTTAGCTAATCTCTTTTCTTCAGCTGAAAGATTTACTGTTTTAGAATCTACGGTGTTGTTACTTCCGGAAGCTTCAACATTTACTTTCTCATTAAGAGCAAGAACTTCTAGCATTCCTTTACCTTCATTAAGTGCAACCAATTGAGCCGCAGAAATTTTATTCTCATCAAAAAGTTTTTGATTGAGAGCTTCTTTCTTTTTCTTTTCAACTTCGGCTTCTAATTCTTCAATCTTATTACTAAGATCAACATTTTTAGCTTCCGAAGCATCTAGCCTTGTTTGCACCGCTACAACTTTACCATTCAACTCAAGCAATTTGCTTTCATGAACAGAAAGATCGATAGTGTTTTCTTTTGACATTTCTTCTTCTCCTGTTTTGGTTTTGTTATTTAATTCAACAATAGCATCCATTTTTAAAAATGGATAATTTGTTAACGCTCCTCCCAAAAGAGTCGGCCCGTGAGCTTCTTCAGTATGAGGATGAACATAATTAAATCTAAATTCTGGACTGAAATACCGATACTCTTTTCCCGCTAAAGCGGTAGTACCTTTTGTGTTCCATACGACTTGCCCGTAAAGTGTTTGTTTATCAAAAGATAAAAACACATCTTTAAACCAACCAAATGCCTCATTCTTCTGGTGGTCCTCATTCACGGCCAAATCAACTCCAACAATTTTTGATTCAAAATTATTCGCCATTGATTCTAAAACTTCTTCTGTTATATTTATTTCTCCATAAGACGGGTGATGCCCTTTTGCAACTCTCGCGATTTCTATTACAAAAGGAATACCTTCGCTAAGATTAATTGTCTGGTTATCGCTAAAAAGTCTTGAGCATCCTAAGAGCTCTTCCCCTTTATCATTAAAGTTAATTAATGAATCGGACATTATAGGTGTTAAGTCTGCTGCATGGGCAGTGACTCCTCTTCTTATTTCTATTTCAATTTCGGTACTAATATCAATTTGAGAAGGAGAAACTAAAGACACAATAAAAAAAGAATCATCACCAAAAATCTTTGGCTCATAAGAAATATACTTATCATTTAAATATTCTCTAACTTCTTTTTCATCTTTATAAACCTTTTTGTCAAAGCTCATTGTGTGGATGATAGTTTTATCTCCAATGTTATTATCCTGAAGAAATTTTTCAGTGTCAACATCGGCCTCGAGAATATTTTGCTCTCTGATTAATGATTTTAAAAAACTCATAATATTCCTTCATCGTCTTCAAATACATCGCCCATATATTTTTCGTTAAATGTTCGTATTACTAATCTTAATTTTCTTTGTGCTATTTGTTTTGCGACAGCTTCAACATACCCTGGATCGCAATGAGCGGCAAAAGATTTATATATCGCAGTTGCCTCCTCTTTATAAGCTTCAATCATTTTTTGCGCGTCGTTCATAGTGTTATACTCTTTTTAGCTGTTGCGCTTGGTGATAAAGATTCAACGTTTAAATTTTCCGTTCCTTTACTCACTTTTAAATTAGCTCTTAAATATGATTTACAATTATGATGCAGAGGCGGGGTATACCTTAGTGACTCTGCATCATTTGTTTTAAAAGTTGTTCCTGCTAACTCTTTACAGATTGTTGTTTGAGGTGCGATATTAACAAAAGTAAAAGAATGAATTTCATCAAGCACATCTGAATTAAAAAAGAAAGTATCTCTTCCTTCATTGACCATTAAAGCTGAGGCATTATTTCCTTTTACTTTTACTTGGTTAGATGTCGCAAATTGATCGGCCTCATCTTCAAGAGCTTGGCGGATGATATTCTCATCAGCTACTTTAGTTTCCATAGATGAGAACGTGAAGTCTATTCTCTTTTTAAGATCGTTCAGAGAATCTTCTGATATAAGATCGGCTTGTTTTGCTACTAAGACTTGAAGAGCTCCAGGAGTTTTAGAAAATTCATTAAGTTTAATGTCGTCAATGTTTCCAAACATCTCGCTCATTCTTTCTATATCTCTTTTAGAAGAATTTAATTCTATATTCTTTTGACTTGGTACTTCTGTTCTGGCCATCTTTATAGAAAGATTTACTGTTTGCGCTAAGCTTCTTTTTAAATCTTTTTTAAGACTATTCACTCCGCCCATTTTAACTTTATTAGTTGCATTTTGTTTTTTAGTTTCTGGAAGTTGTTTATATTTTACCATTACATCATTAATATATTTAGCTGAAGAGAATTCTAATGCTTCTTGTATATCCTCCGAAATCTTTTCTCCCTGGTCGACAATTAATGTTCTAGGAGTTTTCTTTTTCTTCTTAGAAGATAATTCTACATCTTCCGGAGTAGGCTCAATATTATCATCAGGATTATTATCTGGATTATTATCTGGATTAGTGGTCTCATCATTAATTACCTCTTTGTTATCCATCGCCTCACCTTCTGCTTTCTTTGGAAGGTTGTGCGCTTTTCTAACATGGTCTTCTAGTAATTCATCAGGAGTTATAATCTGAGCTTTAGCATAGCCGGTAATAACTTCCATAAGTTCTTTACCAGCTTCATCAGCGATTCCATTGTGTACAAGTTTTGGATATAGAGTTGGATCAATCTCATCCCCAAAGTTTAGGCGCATTAATTGCGGAATAAGTTGAAGATTAAAAACGTCCGCAATTTTATCGGCGATGTATTCAATACCATCTTTAAAAAAATCTGCAGAAATTCCAGTAGAAGAACCTACCGCAGAATTTCCGCCGATTCCCATTTCTAACCACATGCCAACTAATGATCCTACAATTTCTTCGTTTTCAGATTTGATAGCACTCTGAACTTTTGAAGGGTCATAAGTTCCTGTCTGATAATAGTCTAAAGTATATCCGGCAGGAGTAACAAAGAAAGCCTGCTCAGCTTGCGTAAATGCAGCAAGCTGAGTTATGGCGTCCTCATATTCTTCTGAATCATATTCAACCCCTTCAGGCAAACCTAAATGGGGAACAGGAATCGCGGCTCGTTCTATACCTATAGCTTGAAGCTGTTTGTATAAAAGTTTTCTTTTGTAGTTGCCATACAGCATGCGACAAAAAGGATAGCCAGTATCATTTCCTTTCTTTTCGTTATAAAAGATAAGAAGATTTTCTGCAGGAATATCAACATCTATTTCAACTTCACCAGATTGTAATTGATGAATAAATTTTAAAATACCTTCGCTTGAATATTTCCATTTGTCCAAAGTTCTTTGGTCTCTAAAGGCGATATTTAAAAGGCCCGTGTATGGGCCGAATTCTTTTGAGTTTCTATTTTTATGAATTACTTCAAACACAGAATGGCCGTGCCAAGGGAAAGTCAGTATCTCATCCAACTTAGAAATAAATCCCTCGGGAATATCTTTAAAAATAATTTGCTTTAGTAAAGCAGCAACATCTAAATCTTTATCTTCTGCTGAAGCGGGTTCAATTTCCCATACTGCAGATTTAATTGGGTTAGATGTCGCGTGGTAAAGTTTTCTAATCTGAGAATCGGACAAAAGCATCTTGGCAAAAGTCTCTTGCCCTTGCACGCCGTTTAATTCTGAAATGTAATCATTTTCCACAACGTCCGCGGTAATTAAAGTTCCGGAGCGTCCAATAGATTTTAGATTTGGTTTAGGCTGTTCTTCTTTTTCAGTGAATTCTTCTACTGCCATTGATTCTCCATTCTATCTTTTAATGTTTAATTGTTGCCCGTGTCGGCAAAATTGTAAAACTAAAAGTTTAAGTTTGTCAACATAATAAACCTATTTACGTTTTATTTACAAAATATTTAATAAGCATTTACTTTTATTCTAGACTTCCTTTTATCTCTCTTATTGCCATCTTGCATTCTGTAGGGCTTGGCGTCTTTATTAGCATCCGAAACTTTTGAGTAAGACACCTTTTCTAGGAATTGAATTGCCTGAGTAAGAGCATCAACCTGGTCGTCGTTCTTCCCATTAGGAAAGACTTTAAGTTCTTCCACGCATTGTTTTATCCAGGGACAAATTGAAGGATCGGGAAAATAAATATTTCCTGCTTTGAATAAAGGTATCTGGCATTCTGCTCTTTCAACCTTTCCGCCGTCTGGCTCTACTTCAATTATTCTTTTTACTCCCGGCCTTACTTCTCCATCGGCTCCTACATCTGACTTTCTTAGCATTGAAATGATTCCTGGGCCGTTAGCTTTGTCTTCAATTAAAAGAGCTTTAAAATCTGAGTGCATTTTTATAAAGTATTTAACAGCATCAAGAGTTTTATCAAATCCCATTCTTGCGCGGACCATATCCGGCAACAAATAAATATCTCCTGTCAATCTTTGTCTTGCCCAATGTTGGCCAACAACGAAATCGGTTTTTCTTCCTTTAGTTTTTGATTTCTCTTTAAACGTTAAATCCCATGAATGAACTTTATAATAAAGATCTTTAGGAATAGTCGTATAGTATTTAAAATATTCCTCTTTAAAGATAAGGCCTTCTGCAGGTGCTGGCCTTTGTTGATATTGCCCCGCGTATCCTTCAGGATCCGCAAGTTCCATGGCTTCCAATTCTTCTTCAGTATGTTTAAAAGACCATAGAGCTTCGCCGGCGGATCTAGGATCGTACTTTGATTGTCCGTCTTCATTTATTGCCGGCAAATTAATATGAGAAAATTCTAACTCCGTTCCACCATCTAAAAGAAAGCCTGCGGGATCCTCTTCATGAAGTCTCTGCATTATAATAATCATAGGAGTAAGTCTATCATTTAATCTTGATTTAATTGTTTGTGGGAATCTGTTATTAATTCCGTTTCTTATGGTATCTGAATTACTGTCTTCAGGTTTTAAAGGATCATCAACTATTAAGGCTCCAGCGAATTTTTTACTTCCTAATTTACCGGCTCCAAATCCTGTTACACTTCCGCCTGTTGCGGTCGCGGACATTTCGCCGCCCGCAGTAGTCTTCCATTTTTTCTTAGCTTGAGAATCTCTTTTGAATTCTATAGGCCACAACTCTTGATACCTTTCATGACTTATAATTTCTCTGACCATAGAAGAGTTGGCCAAAGCTAAATCATCAGAGTATGCTAAATTAATAAACTCACAACTGGGATTCCTAGCAAAGGACCAGGCAGTAAAAATCTTCACTACGATTTCAGTCTTTGTATATCTAGGCGGTATATTAATAATAGTATGCAAAAGTTTTCCTGAATGAATATCTTCTAAAACTTTGCAAAGAGTTTTATGGTGCCAATTGATTTCAAATTTTCTTTTATATATTTCTTTAAAGACCCACAAAGTAAAGTCAAAAAGATCGGCCTCGAGTTTTCTTTTGAGCTCTTCGTTTTCTATTTGTTTAAGGGTTGGGAGCTCAATCTCAGTCTCCATTGATTCTTCTTTTTTCTCTTTCTAATAATTCGTCTTCAGATTCTATAGGAATTAAAATAGGTACTCTATCAGATTCTTTAGGACCAAATAAAAAATCTAATAACAAATCTATTATATTAGTTTTCGTCATTTATTTTCTCCTGGTCAATTACCATCTGTTTTATTTGTGTGAGTTGCTCTTTGGTAAGTTTACTAAGATTTAAAGTTTTACCTTGATTGACAGTGACTTCAGATTGTTTAGGTCTCATACCAGTAATATGATCTAGCACCCAGTCCATTCTTTCAGAACTTCCTTGCTCATTCATAAGAGATAAATGTTTTAAAACAGCCATATCCATTATAGATAAATTTTTACAGTTTTCAATGTGGGCGTTAACTTCTTCAGGTGTCCAGCTTGCGTACTTAGACATCAAGGTTTTAAATTGTGTTCGGGTTGTTAACCTTAGAGCTTTTTCTTCAGCAGAAAGTGAAGGCCGGCCATGGCCGACACCAAGTTTATTTCCTTTCTTAAATCTTCCGTCGTTTTTAGGTTCTATATCTGACATTATTTTTTTATCCTTAAATATTGATTATTTTTATGACTCCAAACAGTTTTGTATTCTGCTCCGTTAAAAGTATAGTAAACAATGAGCCAAACAGACTGGGTGTCAAACTTCTCATGTGGTAGCTTTTCCATGATGCTATACTGATAAACTCTTGACCCTAAGGCAAGTTTGCTTTGCAGCCTTTTAATGTTTTCGAGAAAACAAGGGTCGTCCGATTCTTTATTGTAATATCTCTCTGAATTTGTCACCGGTTTTCCTCCGCATTATGTTTACCTAACGTAAACAATTACTAAATGTTAACCTAACTAAAATCTTAGCACGATTTCCCAAAATATGAAAGTACCTCCTTTAAAGCTTCTGTTTCACCAAAACAGACCTCAACTTTATAACCTCTTTCCCGATAGCGAGTATGTTTATCATGCTGAACTTTTGTAGTCGTTCCGCCAGTGCTTTCTTTCATCTCTATAAAGAGACCGTGAAAACCTTGACGCGCTCCAACAAAGAATAAGTCTGGAACACCAGGCTCAATGCCTTCAAGTTTTAAAGTTCTGGCTTCGCCTTTATTTCTTTTCCCGCCATTAGGAATAGAAAAGAATTCAATCTCCGGATGATTCCATCTAAGTTTAAGAACCAACCGCTGTTGCTCTTGAGATTCAGATGGAATTTTGCTTTTACTTTTCATTTACGTATATTTTACTTTTTAAGTTCTACCTTGTACAATTTAAAAGTGCGTGAAAGCCGAAGTTTTTTTGAAAATGGATTTTCTTAATAGCTTCATTAAAGGCGTCTCCAAAAAAAGGTCTCTATTTTTAGAGGCCTTTTTCTTATTCCAAACTTAAGCAAATATTGGCCGGAATTTTCAGCACAGCCTTGAAGCTTAGTCCCTTAATAAAAATATTCGATTATTCACTTTTAAATCTTTTTCTCTGCTTGTACCCCGTTTCGATTCTCGGGCTCAAGCAAGAGAGAATCGGAATCGGGGTTAAGAAATTATTTTTCTTTTAATTCTTAATAAAGATAATAAATTCTTTAAATCTTTTAACTATAATCTTTGGTACTTTTTGGAGTCACGATAAAGCATAGAAGGGGCCTTCATCATTTCTATTATGAGAATCAAAAACAAAATTCTTAAGGCCGGATTAGAATTCTTCCTTAAGCCTATGGCCCGGAAGAATTCATCCGGCCATAAACAAGGCTAGTCAGCTAATTAGGTCAATAGTCTTATTTGTGATTTTGTTTAACAGATATTAAATATTTTATCATAATTTCTTTAAAAATAATATACTTTGGGAAGGGACTATTTTGGTTTTTTCTTATGTTTTTAATAAATTAGGTAAAAAATACTTTGTAGAAATTACACACTGTGTTGCTAAAAAATAAAAAAGTTTACAAGGTGTTTTTTAACGCTTACATTTTATTTACACAATCTTTTATTAGATAACTTTTTTGTAAGTGAGCACTTTGAAAATGCGTTGGGTGGATAAATAAAACGGCATTGAAAACTTTGAGTTCTTAATTGATTGCGTGTGATACTACTTAGAACTCAAAGTTTTTTTAAATTTCTACATTATAAAGATAAGCTAGCAAGGAGTATAGTTTAATGAATTTCAAAATATCCCAATGGGACAACGCCAAACAAACTCATGCAAGAAATAGAACTGATATAAAGATACAAGAATTTTCTCAATTAGCTGAGCTATTTGCAAATCCAGTTCCAGTTGAAAATAAAGTCGATCAAAAATTAATCACTAGACAATGGCAAGAATCGCGCTCAAGAGAAAATGAGGTTGTCGATAATAAATGGCTAATCACTTTAGATTATGATTCGGTGAAAGATGAGCCGGGAGAAGTTAGCAAAAAATTAATGACTTTAAAGATAAATCATTTTATCTTTACAACCTGGACACACAAAACAATTGAGACACCTCAGAAAAAGAATAATGGTTTAAATTGTTTTAAAGTTATGCTGGAAGTAACTGCGGAAAATCCTGAAGAACTTTTAGCTCTAACAAGATCGCTCGCAGATAAAACAGGTAAACCAGAAGTTAAAAGAGTTGACGATATTTCTAGCGGAATATTTTTAGGTGGAGTTCATCCAGACTTTCTTGATGATTTCGTTTTTATTTATTTTAATGAAGGTAGAGATGTTGACTGGACAAAAAACTATCTTATAAAGAGCAGTCCAAAAATAGAGGAGCTCAAGCAAGACCCACTTTCAGATTTTGAACAATGGGATTTAACTGCAGGCCAGAAGTTTACACCTGATAGAATTAAAAGAGCGCTTTCTTTAATTAAATATGAAGAGGTTGAAAACTTTAGTAAGATGTCAATTTGGTATTCAATTGGATATGCTTTGCATTCTGCCAAAGATGCTAAAGGTGCTGAAGACGTCGATCTCTTTGAAATCTGGGATGAATGGTGTTTAGATAATTGCGCAGAGCATGGAGTTTACAGCCGAGAAGAAAATGAAAACTTTTGGGCTAAACAAACTGCTCCAGAAAAATATAAAGAACTTTGTACGCTTTCAACTTTATGGCTTTTAGAAAAAGTATTTAAAGCAAAGCAAGCGACTAGCGAGATAAGAAAATCATCCTGGACATTTTTTGATACTCTTGCCGAATCAGAGCCTGAAGAAGTTAAATTTATTATAAAAGATTTATTAGTTGAAAAGTCCATAGGATTTTTAGTGGGGACTGGAGGCGTAGGTAAATCTTCTTTATGTTTAGAAGTTGCAAAAGCAATTTCAAGCGGAGAAGATTTTTTCGGTGATAAACGTTATCCAACTATTCAAGGAACTGTTGCAGTCATTAATAAAGAGGATAGTGTCAATAAAGTTCATAATCAAATCCATAACATGATCGCTTTAGATATTGAGAGGGAAGGAAGAGGCGGACCTATTGAAGATTTTTCTGATGATACCGTAATCAATATGACTCCTGAAAAAGAAAAGCAAATTAAAAAGCGGTGGGAAAATGTCGCACGTCCTCAATGGTCTCAGTCTAATATAAGATTGACTGATGGTGAGGGAGAAGATTTAGAAGCTCTTAGCGCAATCATAGGCTCTTTAAAGAGTCTAAAAGAAGAGCTCTTTGAACAGGATAAACCAGAACTAAGTTTAGTTATTATCGACCCATTAAATTTATGGCATGGAGGAGACCAAAACTCTCAAAAAGATATGAGCTATATTTTCTCGGCGCTCCAACAAGTTCAACGGGATTTAGATGTCTGCGTTTTAATTGTTCATCATAAAAATAAATCAAACGGTTTTTCCGGTAGTCATACCATTAGAGATTCGGGAAGGTATATGTGGTATTTACAAAATAAATTAATTGATAAACAAGAAAATCCAGATTTCATTGAGCTTTATATAGAAAAGAATAATGATGCTAAAGCAAATTATATTGCTTTAGATTTTATAAGAACCGAAAAAGGCCTTTTAGATACTTATGAAGGCGAAATCAAAAAGGGGTTAGAAGAATGATAAAGCTAGGCAATTTATACGTAAACAGAGGCAGTATGGGAGAGTTGTGTTGTAGTGCGGATAAGCTTCCTATTTGGTGGCAAAGAGTTACTATTAACGATAAAGGAGAAATTTTTAAATATGAAAAATCTACCAAATCCGAATATCAGAACGAAGTTGTTCACGAGAAAAAGGAAGAGTCTCATCAGCATGAATCCTTTCAGCCATCTTCCGTGAAATTCGACCCCGTGCTTTCCAAGCAGAAACTGTAGGAACACTGATGTTAAAATATTTAGAAATTTGTGTAGCATTATTACTAAAAAAATCTAGAAAGAGATATAAAGCTTCTTTATTTTTCTCTGCGTTTTGTTTAGAAAAAGATATTTCCATAATGTCCTCGAGGCTAAAGTTTTTATTTACAAAATGTTTACACTTTATTACTGTATATTAGATGAATTAAAAAAGATATAGGAAAATGAAAAAGAAAGAACTTTTAGCACATCAATTAGATGCTTTGGCTTGGATTAAAAAGCAAAAATCTAAAAAACTTATTCTTGCTCTTGATATGGGCCTTGGGAAAACAGTAATCGCTGCCAAGACTATACAAAAAGATGAAAGAGTTTTAGTGATTTGTCCGGCGTCCCTAAAATTAAACTGGGAAAGAGAATTAAAAATCTGGGCCATATCTGTTCCTATTCAAATTATAAAAAAGAAAACAGAAACAATTTTAAAAAGACCAGGGATAACGATTATTAATTATGATTTACTTGGGCAAAAATCTAGTAAGAAGAAAAATGCAAGAGCCATTGCAAATTATGATTTTTCAGGTTTTGATAAAGTTATTTTAGATGAATGTCACATGATAAAAAATGCAAAACCTGTAAGATCAAAAATCTCAGGAAAAATAATTAGGTTAACACCAAAAGCAATTCTTCTTTCTGGAACACCAATGGAAAGACCAATTGATCTTTATGTTCCTTTGTTTTCTATTGGAGCAATTAAAGGTTCAAGAGATTCATTCGGCCATAAATTCGGTGACCCTAAAATGTTATGGTTAGGGACTAAACAAGTTTGGGCATTTAGAGGAGCATCAAATGTTCCTGAACTTAAAAAGATTTTAAAACCAGTTATGCTAAGAATGCTAAAAGAAGATGTAATTGATTTACCTGAAAAAGATATTTCTGTTGTTGCTCTTGATCTTCCAGTAGGAAAACAAGAAAAGAATTATAGCTTTACAGATATTATAAAGGATCCGAGGCCTATGGGCTTTGAAGGTCTTTCAGAACTTTTACATGAACAAGGCATTAGTAAAGTTCCATTAGCGGTCAGACATATTAAAATGCGTTTGGAGACAGAACATAAAATTTTAATTGTTGCCAAGCACACAGACGTTATAGAATCTTTAATGGAAAAGTTAAAAGAATTTAATCCGGTAAAGTTAGATGGAAAATGTACAGCTGACCAAAAACAAAAAACAGCAGATACTTTTCAGGAAGATAAAAATTGTAGACTTCTTATTGGCCAGATAAAACCCGTCGGAGTCGGCTGGACACTAACTAAAGCCAAGCATATTATTGTAGTTGAACCTGACTGGAGTTTTTCAAACTTAATGCAAGTTATAGATAGACTTCATAGAATCGGGCAAAAGAATAATGTCACTGCGGAACTTTTAACAATCCATAATTCAATATGTGAAAGAGTTTTATATACAACATTAGAAAAGAAAGGTTTTATCCAAGAAGTGATAGGCCTATAACAAGGAGAAGAGAATGAGCATGCAAGAAAAAGTAATGATGAAGCAGGAAAATTTTAACAAACTTCAGGAGTTGATAGTCACTGCGCTATTGGTAAATGTGGACACACCCTACTGTGTTTTTTCAAAAGACTCTGGACATGTTTCTCATGTTGGAATTAAAGTTTGTAAATCTAAAGACGACTGGTACTCAGTGATTGTCAGAGAAAGAATTTTTTCTTATGATACCCCCTGGACAGAAAAAAATCAAAAACATTATGAAGAACTTATGTCAACCTTCGGAAAACTTTTAGCTGGAGATTACCCGTCTCTTTTTAAAGTTGAAGTCAATACAGGAATCGGAAAAGTAACTGAAACTTTTTCAACTGAAGATGAACGTCAAGAATTTATTGCTAAAGGCTTGGCAGCAAATAACTTACTTACTTTTAAAGAGTCTATGAAACTTTTAACAGAAGGAGAATCTTAATGAGCACTCACGCAGAATTTAGCCCGAGCAATTCAAAAAGATGGTTGACTTGTACGGCTTCAATGACTTTACCTAAGAAAAAAGAAAAGCCGTCAGCATACGCCAATAGAGGAACAGCTTTACATGCCATAGCTGATGATATTTTAAATAAGAAAGAAATTCAAGAATCTTATGATGATTATACGCCAACAGAAGAAGATATGATTTGTACTGTTCAACCCTACGTTGATTATATAAACAGCATAGACGTTGACCATAAATTCTACGAACAAAAAGTTTTTCTTTCTGAAGACTGTAATGGAACGGCCGATTTTATAGGATTTAATTCTAAAACAAAAACTTTACACGTTGCAGATTTTAAGGCCGGTAAAGGCGTTTTTGTAAAGGTTGAAAATAATACTCAACTTCAAATTTATGCGATAGGAGCAATGGAATATGTTAGTTCTTTTGGGCCAATTGTAGAAAAAGTGATAACTCATATTGTTCAACCAGGAATAGATAATATTTGTTCTATGGAAATTCCATTGGAAACTTTAAATGCTCTTTACGAAAATGTTTTAAAAAGTATTGAAGATGTAAGAACAGGAAACGTCAAATATGAAGCTTCTCAAGATGGTTGTCGTTGGTGTCAACACAAAACAACTTGCCCGCATTTAAAAAGTCTTACTCAAAAGATTGCCCAAGAAGAATTTGAAAATATGGAGCTCTCAGAAAGTTTGTCCCTGGTCCCTGTTTTAAAATTATTTATTAAAGCAGTAGAAGAAAAATCTTTAGAAGTTTTAAATCAAGGTAAAAAATTAGAAGGCTTTAAATTAACAAGAGCTCGAGGGAAAAGAGTTTTTAAAGATATAGAAAAGGTAAGAACTATTCTCGGTGCTGAAGGTATAAAAGAAGATGAACTTTTACATGACAGAAAACCTTTTACAGTTCCTCAAACAGAAAAATATTTAAAGACAGCGAAAATTGATATTGATCTTTCAGACTATATTGAAGTTCAAGAAGGTGCGCCAAAAGTTGTACCCGAAAAATCTCTTTCAAAAAAAATAAATAAAACAGAAGATGCTCAACAAGTTTTTAAAAATATTTAATTTATTCAGGCCTAAGAATTTTCTTGGGCCTTTCAATAACAATAATGAAGTTCTACCCCATCTATATTTTGATATTCTTCAACTTCACATCTTTCATTAGAGACGTCGTAAAATTCACAAGAAGAAAAAAATAATAAAAGAAAAATTATTTTCATATCTTTATTATACCGTAAAAAAAATTCTTATCTTTATATACATCTTTTAAAATACCGGTTTATAATATAAGTATCCATAACCGGTTGGCCTTATCTGGCCTGGATTCAATCCAAAAGGGTAGTTTAGGCTTATTTGAGTAAAAACTACCCTTTTCACACCAAGAAAATAGAGCTCCTAAGCGCCTGAAAAAATAGGAATATTTAACATTAATTTACAGAATGTTTAATAAAAGCTTAATAAATGTTTACATGGATTTAAATCCGGTGCATAATGATTCTATACTAACAAACACAAAAACTTAAAACAAAGGAAAATAAAATGGAAGGTTACTATAAAAATATTGTCACACTTGGAGAAACATCTATAGCTAAATTAATTAGATACAATTTAGATTGTAATTATGAAAGAGATTATGCTTACTCAATATTTATCAAAGGCGAATATAATGATATGTTGATGGAGATGGATGTTGTAGAAATACCAGTCCCAAACGTTGGCCTTGCTTATGAGATGTTCAAAACTTTTAAAAAATTAGAAGATTTAAAAGACGCATAATAAACTTTTAACTGGGGCGAAAGCCCCTTAGGAAAATAAAATGAAAACTGAATTTACTTATGAAGAAGTCCAAACTTATATAAAAAAATTAACACCGGCTGAAAAGAGCATGGTCCAATTAGAAGTTGTTGGTGCTTTAGATTTTATTCTTGATATGCACTTTGAAGAATATGAATCAATCTCTTTAATAGAATTAATATCTTTTACTGCTGAAGCCTATGAAGAGCATCAAAAAATAATAAAAGGGGAGGAATAAAATGCCAAGAATAAAAAGATTTAATGAAGAGGACTTTCAAAAAATAGCTATTATTTTAGAAAAAGAAATTAAAGAAAAAGGAAGTCTTGAATGGGCCGATTTAAAGATTCTTGTGGAGAAGAATATTGCGGTTAAAAATTGGTTGGACGTCCGCCGCGCGCTTTACCTGGTCACTTCAAAAGGTGAAATAAAAAGAACAGACGACTTTAATAAAGAGGAATATATTTTAACTAAAAAGGAGATAAAAAAATGAGCAACATGAGCTATTGTAGATTTCAAAATACTGTTCAAGATTTGAGAGACTGTAAAGAAGCCTTAGAAGAACTTGAAGAACTTGGTGGCGTTGATGAATACGGTGAAAAATTAAGTCAAGCAGAAGAAAGAGCTAAGAAAAATTTGATTGAACTTTGTGAAGAAATTACTGAAGTATTTGGTAAAGATGAAAGAGAATTTTAATAAAAACTAATTAACAGCCTAGGAGGCAAAAATGAAAATGACATTAAAAGAATTAAAGCATCTAACACAAAAACAAATTAGAGTTTCAGCAGTAAAAGAATTCCCAGGAACAAAGATTCCTAAAAAGTGGACTGATAAAAAAGCTGCACTTGCTTGGTATGATAAAACTAGAAAAGCGGGGCCAGCTGTTGCGAAAACAAAACCTAAAAAAGTTGCTGTTACAAAACCAAAAGTTAAAAAAGAAAAGAAAGAGGCAGGGCCAACAGCAGGTAAAACTAGAAGGGAAAGAATTGTGGCTAGACTTTTAAATGAACAGTGCACCGCTTTGGAACTCGCCCAATATGAAAATGTTCAATACAAAGCGATCTTAGATGATATTCATGCCATTAGACATTCTCGAGCAGACGTAGATTTATTGCAAGGAAAAGTTTTAGCAGGAACAAGAGTCGGTAGAAGTAAAGTTTTTTATATTTGTTCAGAAGCTAAGGTAGAAATTTCTGAAAAAAGAGTTAAGGAAGAAGTGGAAATTGTAGCATAGGACCAGGTAAACATTTTAAGAATAAACAGGGCTTCAAATCTGAGGCCCTTTTTTATTTCCTTTTATAGAAATCAGCTAAAATATGGACGTCCAGATTGATCCAGGATTCCACCTGGTCACGTCATTAGTATGATAAGCAGTCTTTTTATAAGTCTTCTTACAACAAGAATAGAACACAAAAAATAAATATTTAATAAATGTTTACATTTTGTAATTCATTTTCTAAGATTTATTTATAAACAAACGAGATGAAAAATTTGAGCAAGATGAACTTGTCGACCAGGTAGAAGAGGAGAAAAATATTTACCTAATTAAAATCCCTAAAAATTTAAAATTTTATTTTCGCACTTACGCGAACAAGAAAACATGGAGACGAATATGACGAAACTTATTACACCAGAATTTAGAGGTAGCTTTGTAACAGTGATGACACCAAAAGCTTTTTCAGCAGACCACGCCGCAAAATATTCTATAGTTGTTGCATTGCCTAAAGAAGATCAATTTTTTAAAGATTTAGATAAAGCAATGAATGATGCAGCAATGGAAAAGTGGGGAGAGATTCCTAAAAAGTTAAAAACTTTTTTAAAAGACGGTGATAAAGAAGATGAGAAATATGATTGGGCGGGGAAAACTGTTTTCACTGCTTCAAATAAATCTCAACCAGGCATTGTTGTTAGAACAGAGCAAGGACTTGTTGAACCTATGCGCGATGAAGATATTTATTCAGGTGCTTTCTATCGAGCATCCGTTAGACCTTACGCTTATGAATATAATAAAACTAAAGGCGTTGCAATTTCTTTAGACAATGTTATGAAAACAAGAGATGGTGAAAAATTCGCTTCAAGAACCAAAGCTCAAGAAGATTTTGCGGATTTTGTTGAAGGTGACTGGGACTAAATTAAAAATTTAATTTTTATGAACCCTCTAAATTGAGGGTTCTTTTTTCAACTAATAATTATATTTAAGGAGGCGGTATGTTTAAACACATAAAACATCAGCACAAACATTTTAATATTCTTTACACTGGTAGACCTAGACATTTGACACCTGAAGAAAAAGAATTCTATATAAAAGCAATCCTAGAAGAAGTTCAAGAATACCTTGAAGCAAAATCTCTAGAAGACGAATTCGACGCTCTTCTTGACATTATGGTGTTTACTGCCGGAGCTTTAATCAGACAAGGTTTTGATGGCGATGCAGGAATAAAAGAAGTTGTTAAAGCCAACATGCAGAAAATCGTCGGGCCTTTAGATAAAAGAGGTAGCTTTAAATTAGATCTTCAAAAACCTGTTGGATGGAAGCCGCCAAACTTAAGTCAGTTCTTATAAACTAAAGGAAATTTAAAATGAAAAATAAAGAAAAAGATAACCGCTTTGAGTATCTTGATAAAGATAATCGCTATATATATCTTGATGAAGAAAACAAAGAAAACTCTTTTGATTCTCCAAAAGAGATTGCTGAAAAAATAGGCGCTTCAATTTTAAAAGTAGAAGAAGCCATGAAATTTGATAATGGTAAACCGCCAGTTCATCTTGTTGATAAAGAATTAATTTTAGAGACAGCAAAGATTTTAGGCTACGGGGCAGAAAAATATGAAGCGCATAATTGGAGAATAGGTATTCCCATTTCAAGATATTTTTCTGCAGCACAAAGGCATTTACTTGCATGGAATGATGGGGAGGATATTGATCCTGAATCTGGTCTCCTTCATTTGGCCCATGCTTCTTGCAATTTAATGTTCTTACTTTATCATACAAAAAATAATCCTCAGCTTGACGACCGTTTTAATCTTGAGAAAAATAAAGGCGGTAAAGAATGATTAATTATATTTTGTTAATGAAAAAAGTCCTAGCAAAAGGGCAAAGTCATAACGGAACGCTTTCACTATTTGGTGAGGGCTTGTCTTATGACCTTAGACGTGGTTTTCCGATAGTAACAACCAGGAAAATAAATTATAAAGCTGCTTTAGGTGAACTTGCTTGCTTTTTAAAAGGTGAAACAGATGTTAGAGAATTTCAAAAGAAAGATGTTAACTTTTGGAATGCTGATTGCTCTAAATCTTCATGGCAAGAAAATCCTCATTGTAAAAATGAGTTTGATCTTGGAGAAA
>Ga0255047_10000333_pt1 | contig 38029 bp, 30 predicted proteins | sample JV7_2_1_MG_FD_183640 | JGI IMG/M metagenome (GOLD analysis project Ga0255047, IMG submission 183640) | Seawater microbial communities from Jervis Inlet, British Columbia, Canada - JV7_2_1 | ecosystem: Environmental > Aquatic > Marine > Inlet | place: Canada: British Columbia | collected 2016-10-06
ACATCGAGCATGACCAGTGGGCGATCGTCATGCCGACGATAAATTTCTACTGCGGCGGTGGCGGTCGGCATAATCAGTTCAACTTCGATCCGCTCCGTGCCATTCCATTTCAAAATACCCTGTTCGACCAATTGCGTCATCAGGCAGATTGTGCCGTGCCCACACATGGGGTATTCCATTCGGGTTGAGTGGAAACGGGCACTGACTGAAACCTCACTGCTAGCGGTGATGAAACCGGTAGCGGGTGCACCTATTTCACTGGCGATGCGTTGCCGGGTATCGGCGTCGAGCCGGGCAGCATCGGAAACAAGACCGGCCTGGCTTCCTCCGAATGCAAGGTCTGAAAAAGCGTCATAGAGCGCGAAAGGGATGGCTGCCATGGCAGTTGTCAGGGGAGCTAACTACTCGCTGATAATGGTTGGTTAAGCTCTATCACGTAACCATTCGGGTTTTTGAAAAATGCGATAATGCGCGTTCCCGCATTCATCGGTCCGGCTTCTCGCACGAACTCGACGCCCTCCGATTTCAGATACTCGGCAGTCGCATAAACATCGGATACCTTGAGCGCAAAGTGCCCCCAGGCGTTGCCCATGTCGTAAGGCTCCTGCTGGTCCCGGTTATAGGTCATTTCGATGCTTGTACCGTCGTCTTCATCCTGATAACCGATAAAAGTATTGGTGAATCGACCATCGGGATAGTCGGTCTGGCGTAGTATTTTCATACCCAGGATGCGGGTGTAGAAATCCAGGGTTTTGTCCTGGTCGAATACCCGAATCATCGTATGGTCTAAACGAAAATCCGGCTTTACAACTGCTTCGTTCATGTTTAATCCTGGTTCAGTTATTTCCTGGCGAGATCTGGTCTGGTGCCGCGCGTCGGTGGTTTCGAGGGCGGCCCCGAAGTCGGTGACCGACTCACTTATTTGTTAGTCATTTGAGCGGGCAACCAGGTCGCTATTCCGGGAAAGGCAGTGAGCAATATTATCGCGGCCAACAATAACAGAAAGAAAGGTAGCGCATAACGCGCAATACGTAGGATATTGATCTTAGTGAGGCCTTGAATCACAAACAGGTTGAAGCCAACCGGGGGAGTTATCTGCGACATTTCGACCACGAGCACTACATAAATACCGAACCACATCAAATCAATACCACTTCGTTCTATCATAGGCAGTACGATAGACGTGGTTAAAACAACTATAGATATGCCGTCAAGAAAACACCCCAGTAACATAAAAAATAATGTTAGCGCGACAATTAACATTACCGGGGAAAGCCCCATCGACGAGATCTGTTCTGCCAGCAGGCGAGGAATCCCGGTGAAACCCATGGCCAGGCTCAGAAAAGCGGCACCAGCTATTATAAAGGTGATCATACACGAGGTGCGGGTGGCTCCCAGGAGGCTCAACATGAAAGTATCTTTAGTCAGGTTTCCGGTTACGAAAGATAAAAACAATGCTCCAAATACCCCCAGTGCGGCTGCTTCGGTTGCGGTTGCCCAGCCGGCGTAGATTGATCCTAAAACGAACAGTATGAGCCCCAGCACCGGGAAAAGGCGCCTTGTCAGGTACAGCTTTTCGCGGAAAGGCAATTCGGGTGAGTCGTCCCTGGGTAGTTTGTCGGCATTTATTATCGACCAGAGCGCGGTATAACCCATGAACAAAACTACCAGCATTGCACCCGGCAAAACGCCGGCGATAAATAATCGTGCGATGGATACTTCGGCCGAGACGCCGTACACAATTAAAATAATCGAAGGTGGAATCAGGAACCCCAGCGTACCTGACCCCGCCAGCGTCCCTATCATCATTTGAAGGGGATACTGCCTTTTTTGCAATTCAGGGAAAGTCATGCTTCCAATGGTCGCGGCGGTAGCAGCCGACGATCCTGAAACCGCGGCGAATATAGTGCAGCCGAGTATATTGACGTGCAACAAACGCCCTGGCACCCTTCTCAGCCAGGGCGCTAAGCCCTGAAACAAATCCTCGGAGAGCCTGGTACGAAATAAAATTTCGCCCATCCAGATGAACAGGGGCAGCGCCGCCAGTGTCCAGGTCGCCGATGCCCCCCAGGTGGTGGTGGCAAATAGCAGGCCGATGTTGCTGTTATCGTTTAACGTCAACGCGACGAAGGCGACCAGGAATAATGCGGCGGCAACCCAGACACCACTCAACAAGGATCCGAATAACACTGCGGCCAATATAATCACTAGATTGGCGATTTCCATTCGAGCTATTCTTCTAATCCCAGGAAAGTCGGAATTTGCCCCAGTAATGAAATGACAATGTCATCAATCAGGGCAATGAAAAATATTACCGCGCCCAGGGCCATGGGTAATTGGGGAATCCAGATCGGAATCGCGATATATCCTTGCGATAGCTCATTAAAGCTCCAGGACTCATAAACCAGGTAGCAAAGATGGTAGGCGCCAAATCCGCTAACCAATGCAAAAATTGCCAGTACAAGGTACATTAATTTTTGCTGTAGTGATGAAGACAGTAAATGTATAAGTAAAGTGACGCGAATGTGGCCACCGTGTCGAAAGGTATAGGCGAGTGCCAGAAAAGATGCGGCGGCAAGCAAATAGCCTGAAAAATCTTCGGTAGAGGGGATGATTATGCCAAACCAGCGACCGACTATCTGCACCAGGATCATCACTGTGATCAATACGATACAGGCGCCGGCCACTAAGCCGGCACCTGTATAAAGCTTATCGAGCGTTTCCCGCATCGATGAAAGCGTTTTTAATCGGGCAATTATTGATAGGTGGAGAGTATTTCCTTACCCAGGGCACCGGCCTCCTTGGCCCATTCGTCGCCCATGGTTTTGCCAATTGCCTTTAGGTCAGCCTTCAAACGCCCACTGGGGTTAGCAACCTTAATGCCATTTTCTGCGAGCGTGGCCGTTTTGGTGGCAGTTTCGGTCTGGGCCATTTCCCAGCCCCGCGTTTCAGCGGATGCAGCTGCCTTCATCACTGCTTGCTGAATTTCCTGATCCAGACGTTTGAATGCACGCATGTTGACGATCACCATGTTTTTCGGAATCCATGCCTGGGTATCCGTGTAATCCGTAACATAATCCCAGGATTGGCTACTGACGCCTGTGCTGGGTGAGGTCACCATTGCATCGATGATACCGGTCGAGAAAGCCTGAGGGATTTCAGGTGTTTGTACCGTTGTCGGTGTCGCTTTAAGCAATACCGCCAGGCGTGATGTTGTAGGGCTGTATGCGCGCATTTTCAGTCCCTCGAGATCGGCAGCAGACGATATCGGTTTTTTGGTGTAAAAGCCCTGTGGTGGCCAGGGCACCGCATAGAGCAGTTTAAGACCATCCTTTTCAAGTGCCTTTTCAATGCTCGGGCGGGTTGCATCCCACAATCGCTTCGCACTGGTAAAATCTGACGCCAGGAAAGGAATGTTATCGGCTTTAAAAATCGGGTTGTCATTGCCCAACAGGCCCATGAACATTTCACCTATCGGTACCTGTCCGGTTCGCACGGCTCGATGAATTTCAGGGTGCTTGATTAAGGAAGCACCTGAATGAACCACGATTTTTAGTTCCCCTTTTGTTTGTTTATTTAACTCATCAGCGAACTGGCGAACATTTTTTGTATGATGAACACCATCGCCATAGGGAGTGGGCATATCCCATTTGGTTTCAGCATAACTGGTGCCAACCAGCAGGAAAGCGCCCATCAGTAGGGTGGTTAACGGTTTAAATAACAGCATTTGGTTCCTCCAGAGATTAAAGTGGAAAACTCAAGGCAGCGATATAGTGAGATTTACTCCACGAAATATCATTTCTATTTGGTGTCGATAATCAATCTGCTACTCGATAACCTCGCAACGAACGGTGGTGAGATATGCGAACTAGTCGTGTTCAACGACCGACGCCTGCGGATCGTCGGCGAGTTCTTTCCAGCGGTGGCAGGCAACGTCATGATCGAATCCAAGATTGTCGAGTTTCGGCTCCTCCACGCGGCAGATATCGATCGCATAGCGACAGCGGGTTTGGAATTTGCAACCCGGTGGCGGATTGATAGGCGAGGGTATTTCGCCTTCCAGCTTCACCACATCTCCCGAGTCATCAGGATCGAGTGATGGGATCGCCGACAGTAATGCCTTGGTATAAGGGTGCCGGGGGGCTGCGAACAATTCGCGAGTCGGCGCTGTTTCCACCAACCGGCCCAGGTACATTACCGCCACATGATCGCAGACATGCGCCACGACACTCAGATCGTGGCTGATAAACAGGAAGGTTAATCCCATGTCCATCTGGATCGACTTTAGCAGGTTCAGTACATCGGCCTGGATCGACACGTCAAGCGCGGCAACACTTTCATCGGCCACAATAAAATTCGGTTCCGAAACCAGAGCCCGTGCTATTGAAATACGCTGCCGCTGGCCGCCGGAGAAGGCGTGCGGGAAACGCCGCAGGTGTTCGAGGTTAATCCGGCATCGGGCAGCGATGGCACGTACACGCTCGTCGGTCTCATCGCGTGATTTTGTCAGCCCCATTACTTCCAGGGGCTCGGCGATGATGTCGCGTACCGTCATGCGCGGGCTGAGTGCGGCATAGGGATCCTGGAAAATCAGCTGCGCGCGCTTGCGATACTCGGTCATATCTTCACCCTCAAGCGTCGTCAGGTCATAGCTAACATCGGCATCAGAGTAGTTTGCCGCGCCCCGGGTGATCGGCGCCGCGCGCAACAGGGCGCGTCCAAAGGTTGTTTTTCCGGACCCGGATTCACCTACCAGCCCGTAGAAGCTGCCCCTTTCGATGTGAACCGTGACACCTTCGACCGCGCGCACTACCGGTGTCGGTCCGAATAGATTGCCTTTCAATGGAAAGTGAACCGACAGGTCGTTAGTTTCAATGAGTGTTTCTGTCATGCCGGTGTACCTGCATTTTCTGCCAGGTGACAGGCAACCTCGTGCCCATCCTCCATATTGGTGTAAACTGGAACTCGAGATTCGCAATCCTCGCCGAGCGAGACCGGACAGCGCGTATTAAAAACGCAACCGGCTGGCCGGTCTAGCGGTGAAGGAATATCGCCCTTGATGGCGGTCAATGGCACGTCAAGATCGTCAAGTTTAGGCAACGCGTTCATTAATCCCTGGGTATAAGGGTGCCCTGGTTTTCGGAGCACATTGCGTACCTCGCCTTTCTCAATTAATGTACCGAGATACATTACGGCCATGCGATCGACGGTCTGGGCGATTACACCCAGATCGTGGGTAATGAAAAGAATCCCCATGTGAAATTCGCTCACCAGATCTTTCATCAGGTCGATGACCTGGGCCTGGATGGTCACATCAAGCGCGGTTGTCGGCTCATCGGCGATCAACAACTTGGGTTTTGTAGATAATGCCATCGCGATCATCGCGCGTTGGCGCATTCCGCCAGAAAACTCGAATGCATATTGTTTAAAACGCTGTGCCGGGTCCGGAATTCCTACCCGCGCCAGCATCTCAATGGAAACCTCGGTCGCCCTTGCCCTCGTCATGTCCGAATGGATTAGCAACTGTTCCACCATCTGGTCGCCAATCGAAATAGCTGGGGCAAAACTTGCCATGGGCTCCTGAAAGATCATCGAAATCGCACCGCCACGAATAATCTTACGATCTTTCGGACCCAGTGACAGCACATCTATCTCTTGATCGTCGATGTTCAATTTAATGCTGCTTTCGGGATCGTAGACGGCATTGTCAGCGTTCAGAAGCATGAGTGCCTTGGCTGTCACTGACTTGCCGGAACCACTCTCGCCTACCAGCCCAAGAATTTCGCCCGATGCAATATCGAAAGTCACTTTTTCGACGGCTGTCACCAGGCCTTCGTCGGTATTAAACCGGATGGTCAGATCTTTAACTGATATCAACGGTTTGGTCATTTTTTAGCATCCCCATAGGGATCAGCGGCATCACGCAGCCCATCACCAATAAAAACGAAAGCGAGTACCAGGGTGATGAAAAATATAACCGGGATGAAATTCCACTGGTAATTGAGCAGCACATCCGCCTTGGTCACGTTTTGCAGCATGACACCGAGTGAATTCACCGGTTCCTTTAATCCCAACCCGATGAAGCTAAGCGCGGTTTCGGACAGGACCATGTAGGGGAATGAGATTATCAGGTCGACGATGATATAGCTGGTAAAACTCGGCAGAAGATGACGCCCAATAATATGGCCTGGAGAGGCCCCGCAAAGTTGTGCTGCGAGTACATACTCCTGGTTTCGCTCGGTTAGCAAATGAGTTCGAACCCGCCTTGCCAGGGTCGGCCAACCAATGAAACCGAGGATTATCGAAATGATAAAAAACCGCCCCTCGGAGCTCACTGTATCCGGAATGAATGCCGCAATCGCCATGAATAGTGGAATTGCAGGGATCGTTCGGACAGCATCGGTGATCATCTGCAATACCGAGTCGGTCCAGCCACCATAGTATCCGGAAACACCGCCGATGATTAACGCCAGCACGAAGGCTATCAGAACGCCGATCGTGCCCACCGCCAGAGAAGTGTTGATCGAATGGAAGGTTCTGGAATAGATATCCTTGCCCGTACCATCGGTGCCGAAGAGGTGGATCTTGCCCTTGTCGACGCCAAATAAATGGGTTGTAAAATTCATCCCAAGGAACTCGTATTTATCCCCTTGCGGGAACAGAACCACGTACCGGCGCGCATTTCTGTCGATCTCGGTAACCCAGCGAAAGTTGGTCTGAATTGAGCGAGTTCGTTTGTAAGAATAAATAAATGGTCGCGCGGAAAAGCCATTTTCATCCCAAAATTTGGGGATTTCCGGTGCGCCGTTTTGATAGTCCACATCGCGACCTAGAATGGTCGGATCATAAGGCGTGAGAAAGGGTGCAAAGATCCCCCACAGTATCAATATAAGCAGCACCGCCGCGCCCACCATCGCGGCTCTCTGCTTTTTGAAGCGGGTCCAGATCAACTGCCCCTGGCCAGCGGTAAAATAAGCCTCCTTGAGCTGCTGGTCGACATTTTCGTCAATGTTTGCAGTATCTGTGTTTGCGGTATTTGTCATGTCACTTATCCCAGTATACTGCGGCGAACGCGCGGGTCGGTCAGCGCGAGGATGATATCGGTAATAAAATTTATACCGACAATACTGGCGGTCAGCATAAAAATGATCGCCCCCGCTAATTGCTGATCGTTCGATCGCGCCAACGCCTCGATCAACAACGCGCCAGCTTCAGTCAAGGTTAAAATCAACGCGACGATCGGCAATTCATTGAAAATCCGGTTTAAATCAAAACCGAGTGAGTTGATAATCGGCCCGAGGGCGTGCCGAGCGGGATAGCGCCATAACAAGGCCCGGCCTGTGACACCACGAGCGGATGCGGCTGTGACATAGAGCTTGCCGACTTCGTCGGACATCAGCGCGCGCACGGTCTGGATTGCAAATGCGGTTGCCGACCAGCCGAGGATAAATACCGGCAGCCAGGCGCGTGACAGAAAATCAATAACCCGTTCGTAAGACCAGGCGGCATCGCGAAATTCCTTGGAAAACAGCCCGGTCAGGCTATCGCCGAAAACAATGGTCGAAAAAAGCATGATCATCAGCGCCAATAAAAAGTTCGGCATCGCCAGGCCGAGATAGCTGACGAAACGCAGACTATTATTCAGCACGACATTTTTCGATGTGGCTGCGATAATTCCAACCGGGATCGCAATCAGGTAAGCGACCAGCAGCGAGGTCAGGCAAATAGCCAGGCTGATCCAGAATTTCTCTCCCAAAAGCTGGGCGATATTGACCCGCAGGATGCAGCTATCACCGTAATCTCCCTGGAAGGCGCTAACAATCCACCTCCCCCAACGAATAATATAAGGTTTATCCAGGCCCAAGCGAACGCGCTCGGCATCGATGTCGGCAACCGATATCTGGCTGCCCTGGGTATTTTTAAAGGCGAGGTAGCGCTCGGCGCAGTCGCCAGGCACCAGCTCCATCAGGCTGAAAACAATGAACGAAACCATGATCAGGGTGATGACCGCCAAACTGGCGCGCGTGGCAGCGAAACGAGCGAACTGATACATTGGTTATTCTACGCCCCCCGGAGGTTTCTCTTTTGTGCCTTTTCAGCTCAAAAGTTTTGTTATTATGGCTGCGGGCAGGATAGCCCGCAGCCTGGTTTAATACCGACCAGCAGGTACTACTCGTCCAGCCACCATTGCGTCGGGCGGTACGGATAAGAACGATAGTACTCAAACGAGTGCGTTGTGTACTCGACGACGTTTTTCACCGCGTTGCGATGGTAAATCGGCGCCGGTACCTGGACCGTACCGATAAACAGCAGGTTTTCAACCAGGTTCTCTACCAGACGCGCACCCAATTTGTCCGATTCCTTTGTGCCCACGGGGGCAGACTGGAACGCGTCGATATCTTTCATCATCTGTTTCGCGTAATCCGGCGGTTCTACGCCAGTGGCGCCGTTCGAATCCACCCACTCCGCCCACAGCATATTGGTGCGCACAGTGAAATAATCGTGATACGGCGGTACCCAGATCTGGTTGGTTCCGAGCACGATCGCGAGCGGCTGGCCATTGCGCCAGTTAGTGACATCGAGCTTGTTGGAAGATTGCGCGCTGCGGTATTCATCCGGGGTGACTTCCTTGACCGTGCTCTGGACGCCGACCGCCTCCCAGTGCTGTCCGATCAGCTCGACCATCGCGGCTGGTGCACCCTGCACCGCGAACTGCAGGTTCATCACCAGCTTGTCGCCGTTTGGCAATTCCCGGAATCCGTCACCGTCGGTATCCTTCAATCCGACCTGATCCAGCAACTTGTTGGCAAGCTTGGGATCATACTGGGCGTAGTGCTGTACCCATTTTTTATCAACGAAAGAGGGTGAATCCGTGAAACCAACATATTGCTTGGGTTCGCCCATACCGAAGAAGGCAACCTCGTTCATTTCTTTCCGATTCATTGCGACCGACATCGCCTGACGGAAACGCAGGTCAGAGAAGACCTTGCGTTTTTCCAGGTTCTCATGAGTCATGTTAATGCCGAAGCTCGCGATCGTGACTTCGGGACGCAGCTGAATGGTGTAATCACCTTTTTCCTGGTTTTCCAACAACAGTGGAGCGGTGGACAACTGCAGCGACTGTGCCTTGAAGTCCACTTCGGCGTTGACCAGCTTAAGCAGTCGCACTTCGTCTTCGTTGACGAAAATCTCGTCCTGCTCGCTAACATACGGCAGTTGATTGCCCGCGGTATCAACCTGGTGGAAATACGGGTTTGCTACCAGGTGGCGACCTTCGGTAGTCTCCGAGATCAGGATGTGAGACTCGAGCGTCGGCACGGTATCCGCGGGTAGATTAGCCGCTTTGTTCGGGCTCCTCAGCATCGGCGTCGGGGTATCGGTCCAGTCGGAGTTACCGTAGTAGTTCGACAGAACCTCGAGACCATCTTTGAATCCGGCTTTCTGCGCCAGTGCATCCGCACCCAGGTTCAGCTCCGGATCCCATTTGCCGAGGAAGTGCTTGGGCTGGAAACCCTGCGCGTAAGAATTTGCAAAGTGTGCCAGCAGGCCCGGCTTCGGCGCCGGCAGGTTAAAGCGCACGGTTTGGGGATCGAGAACATCCACCGTCATGCGTTCGCCAGCAACCAGCACGTAGCTTTTCGGCTTTTCGTACACGTTGGGGTTCAGCGAGAGATTGTCATACCAGTACTTGACGTCTTGCGCGCCAAACGGTGCGCCGTCGGACCACTTGTGACCCTTGCGCAAGTAGAATGTCAGCTGGGTGAAATCACTGTTCCAGCTCCAGTCTCTGGCGATATTGGGAACGATGGTCTGCAAATTGTCGGAAAAACGCACCAGGTTGACATGGCGAACCGCGAGGAAGTCGGAGGTGCCGGCTTCAGTCGCGTTCGAAATCATGTCGAAGGTGCCACCATATTTTCCGATCGAATCGTAGGGTGCTACGACAAGTGGCTCCTCGGGAAGGCGATTGGCAAGCGATGGTAGACCGGGGTTGCCACGTATACGCTTGTTCAGCGCTGCAGCTTCGGGATTACCGGAAAATGTCAATTTGCAATTTGCCAGAGACTCGAACTCTGAAAGATCGTATTGCTGCGGATACTTACCGGCCGCGACCCCTTTCGAGTCGGCTACCGTTACTTCCGGACAACCCGCGGCCAGCGCTCCGCCAGCGATGCCGAACTGCAGCATCATTAGCGCTGCTCCGGCATAGACCATGAGTCCAGATTTTACAGGGCTTACAGATTTCATTTTGTTATCCTCTTCGATTGTTCTTTGAAGTTAGTTATATTGCCGCGTCAGGTCAAAGATCCTGCGGGGCTAAATACGGTTTTGCAAAGGCACCTATTGCAACGATTGCGTTTAGTGTGTCGATGCTGTTATTGCTCGCGGGAACTGATTATTTGTATTTTCCCGTTCACTGGTACTGTTATACCGCTCCACGCATACTATTATGGCTATCAATATTGTGCAAACACTTTTATTTCTGAGAATATATTATACGCCTCCATCGGGTTGGGGTGACTCATCCGGCGTTTGTTGTTAGCATTAATTGATGACACAACCCTGGTCTGTTCATTGAATAGTCCGAGGAGAGTATTTTTTTGCAATGTGCGCGCATAGTGATGATTGTCCTGCTAACTGGATACACGGTGGTAGCCTGCACGCAAACAACTCCTGTCGAAACACCTGTTTCGTCGCAATCCGTAATGATTGCATGCCAGGAGCCACGTCCACAGGTGTGCACGATGCAATACGATCCGGTTTGTGGGACCACCAGTAGTAATCAGTACAAATCATTTTCGAATGCCTGTTCGGCCTGTTCAGATGCGAGCGTGTCCGGGCATAGTTCGGGGGCTTGCGAATGATAAAAAAATGGCACGGCTATTAAATAATAGTAAACTGGATGAACCAGGATCGGTTAGCGACTCGCTGGCAGCGGAAATAAATGCGCTGCACCACGAGCTCAGGCGGGTTAGAGATGGCCTCGAGCGGGCGGGTGGTTCGTCGCATGAACTGGAACAGCGTGCCAGGCAGTTATCGGAAAATATCCGCCTGTGCGAAGCAGAGCTGGCAGAAAATAAGTAAGTGACGGGACCTTTGTTCAAAGCAGCTGGCCTATTAAAGATAAAGCCGGTAATCCCTTGATCGGTTAATATTGATTGAGGTGCCAAGTGCCCAATTTTGGAGGATTATAATAATGATGAGAATAACAAAAAAAAACTGGAAACATTTGGCATTCACCTCGGCTAGCCTTTTAATAGGTGCAAGCCAGTTATTAGCCTGTACAGCCAACGCGCAGGAAGCAAGGTCAGTCGCATTCCCGGACAAGTACATGATTCGCCTGGGCAGCTACTTCGTTTCGCGCGCGGATACCGATATTACCGTGTTATCTAGTGGGGGCACCGGTGGAGGAATAAGCTTTAGCAAGGACCTTGGCGGTGAAACGACCGACTCGGTACCGAGGATAGACGGGTATTACAGATTCAATAACAGGCATCGCCTGGAGTTTGGGAGCTTCACGGTCGACCGAAAGGGATTGAAAACACTAACTGTTGATCTGGATATAGGCGACGACAATTTTGTCGTTAATGACACTTTAGTTTCGAATATCAAATATACAACAACAAAAATAGGTTATGCCTATTCATTCTACCATTCACCGAAGGTCGAGCTGAGCCTCGGTGGGGGACTTAATATCACCGACTACAACTTGAGTTATGCCCTCGATTCTGGTGCTAGCGCCAATGCCAGGGGAGTGACAGCCCCTTTGCCGATATTTGGATTGCAGATGGCTTATGCCATTTCCCCGAAATGGTCGGTGCGTTATATATCTGAGTCTTTTTTTATCGAAATCGAGGATAAGCTCAAGGGAACATTGCTCAATTATGAGCTGGATATCGAATATAAAGTCTTTAAGAACTTTGCTATTGGTGCCGGTATAACGCGGGTGTCTACGAACCTTAAAGTAAACGATGATGACTGGCGGGGCGGTTTTGACGAAAGCCACCGTGGAGCATTACTGTACGGCTCATTCTATTTTTAATCGATAGCTCTGATTTACAATTCTTCGCATCTCAACTTTCTTAAGTCATCAGAGAACACCAACATGAGCATACCAGGCACCACACTTGAAGCTAACCAGCGTGCCAGGGTTCACTGGCTGAAACGGTCCCTTGCCGTGGCTGCGACAGTGGTAGCGTTGCTTGCAGTGTCCGCCCCAGCACGTTCGGCGTCTGGCGAGGGAGAATCGGCGGCGCCAGTAGAGATGCCGGAAAACCTAACCCGGCAGGAAGTACGCGACATGGTTGCCCGAATGTCCGACGACCAGGTGCGCGAACTGATCATTGCCCAGCTTGACAAGGTCGCGGAAGATCAGGCACAGGTCGAGGTTGACACTGCTGCAACCTATATTAACCGGATGACCAGTGGGGTTCAGGTAGCGGGCCAGATGCTGCTTCGGGCTTTCGAGTCCGGTGACCAGTTCCAGGCCTTGCCTGTATTAATCTGGCAAAGGATAACCAATAACGGCCAGATCAGCGGCTGGTTTCTATTATTCCAGCTGGCTGGATTATTGATTGTTGGCTGGCTCGCAGAACGTGCGATGAAACAGCTGATCGATAAAATTGACACCCCTGTCGCCGGTGTTCAATCGCCAGGCCAGCGCATCGGCAAGGTGATGTTTCGAGCGGTGCTCGGATTAATCGAGATCGCCGCCTTTGTCGTTGCCGCGAAGTTGTTTCTGGAAATCTCGGGAAATGAAGTAGCGACCGACCAGCCATTCTGGCAAAAGGTTCTACTGTTTATCGTTTACGTGAAAGTGGTATTGCTACTGGTAAGGCTAATCGTCGCACCCGGAAAATCCAGTTTTCGACTGGTACCAGTCGAAGATACCGTGGCGCGAGGCATCTGGCGCTGGTCCCTGGTCATTGCCATAGCATTGACCTTACCCCTGGCCCCGATAGCTACGGACTTTGGTGCCGAATCGGAAACAGTACTGCTGATCAGAATAATGCTCAGCACCTTTTTTGTGGGATTGCTGGTAGCCCTCGTGTTTCGCCTGCGCCGTTACGGAACGAAAATGATTGCCGGGGCCGATGCCGAACCCGGCAGCATTCAGGAAGCTATCTCACGAGTCTGGTGGATTATCGCTATTCTCTACATTTTGCTGGTCTGGTTGCTAGCCATAGGCAAACGTGCCGCAACCGGGGAGTCTTCGATGGTACCCGGCATGGGCAGCCTGTTACTGTTTGCCGCGATCCCTTACATCGATATGGGTTTGCAGGGGCTGGTAGCACGATATTTTGAGAAGCCCGGGAGTGATTCACAATCCGGGGCGGCTGGCGATATTGAGGAAACTGCCCCCGAAGCACCCGGCGAGCCCGAATCAGGCGATCAGCCTAACGAAGTAGAACCAATTGATATCGAACCCGGCTACATTGCCACCGCGCTGCGGTATAGCCGCGTATTAATGGTGCTGGCCTTGCTCACCATCTTCGTACGCCTGTGGGATATCGACCTCGAAGTCATCACCGGCCAACTGGTAGGCGAGCGCTTCGCTGCCGCATTATTCGATATCAGTCTTACTGTGTTGTTGACCTGGGCTGTGTGGGGGGTAATCCGAATTACCTTCGAACGCAGGCTCTCCGATGAAAAAAGTCCCGGTGAAAAGGCAGACGATAGTGCCGCCGACGGCGGCGGACCCGGCGGTACACGCCTGGGAACGGTGTTACCGCTAATTCGGGTATTCATCCAGATTACCCTGGTCGTGATGGCGGTAATGCTGTCGTTATCCGCGCTGGGTGTCGACATCGGCCCGCTGATCGCAGGTGCCGGTGTGATCGGTATCGCGGTCGGCTTTGGTGCGCAGTCACTGGTACGCGACATCGTATCCGGCCTGTTCTTTCTGCTCGATGACGCGTTTCGGGTCGGGGAGTATGTTGAAATTGGCAAGATCAGGGGAACGGTCGAGCGCATATCCGTGCGTTCATTCCAGTTGCGGCATCACAAGGGTGCGATACACACCATTCCATACGGCGAAATCCAGCACCTGACTAACTACAGTCGTGACTGGGCAATCATGAAATTCGAGTTACGCGTACCTTTCGAAACCGATATCAACGTGTTGCGTAAAATCATCAAGAAGGTTGGCGTGGAGATGATGGAAGATCCGGAACTTGGCCCTGACTTGCTGGAGCCGCTGAAATCACAGGGTGTGAACCGCATGGATGATTCTGCACTGATAATCCGTTGCAAGTTTACCGCCATACCGGGGAAGCAGTTCGTGGCTCGACGCGAAGCCTTTACCCGTATCCAGAAAGCCTTCGAGGAGAAGGGCATCAAGTTTGCGCCACGCCGTGTTCTGGTCGAATCGGTGGCATCGGCGACAGCCGCAGCCGCAGCTGCGGGCGCGATGGACCAGGAGTTACCAGCTGGTGCTGCGGCCCCTTCAGATCGAGGATAAGAATAGTAATCAGAACGTCCAATAGCGGACTGTTCACCGCTTTATATCAGGCCTGTTATTCCTGTTGAAATCGGCTCAGCACACGCGGAAATTTCACCGGCTATTTCTGATGAAAAAATACCGGCCACGAATAGGGGTTTATCGTTTTTTAGCAGATGCTCGACCCGATCGATAGTAGCTTTTTCATCCACCGAACTGTCGATTTTAAGCACGTAGCAGTCGAGCCCGCCGAGGTGGCCGTCCGACTCTTCAAAGGCATGGGCATCCTGCTCGGTGGTTGCAAGCATGAAACTATCGAGTGCCTGCTGTCCCGAATCAGCCCGGGAACCTGACATCGGCGCCACAAATCCCAGGTTAAAACTGTGCGCCCATCCCTCTCTGGTGACCACCATCAGCATGACAGCAATCAAAAATTTCATCGTTATATTATTATTCTCGTTTCCGGCACATTATTTCGTTCGTATCATTATCATCAAGTTCAGCTCGATTGTCGAATATCAGGCCCTGTCGATTAAGCTCGTTGATCAGGCCTGGTGACTGGTATTTTGCCAGAATAACTGCTGTGTCAGAACACTGAACAGGCTACCCTTGTCATCCTGCTTTTTGGGCGACCGCTGCATAGCGCGTAATTCCTGGTCATCGTATTTTGTTGGTTGAATCCTCTGATCGTTACTTATTTGCTCAACACCGTCGGTGAACATGGTTAACGGGTTGTTGTTGCTATTTTGGGTTCTGACTCTTCTCATTTCGGGTGCCTCTTTGCGGTTTGTCTGGTTTCGATGGAGGTATTTTTACAAGGCCTCGTTAATTTCCTTGCGCAAAGGCGTTAAATCCCACAAAATAATCATTAAATAATCATTAAATTTTGTAAGTTATTGAAGTATATAACATAAATTTTAGTAATTATAGAAAAATAATAATCATCAGGACGAAAATGTCGGTTTTGAAACTCAAATTATTCGGCCAAATGGATTCCAGTCTACCCTCTGGCGAACCATTGAGCCTGTCAACGCGCAAAGCCGATGTACTTCTGGCCTACCTCGCGTTGACTCCCGGGTTGCGCCACCCGCGCGAGCGCCTGGTCAACCTGCTGTGGAGCGATCGCAGTGAGGAACAGGCCCGAAACTCGCTACGCCAGTGCCTGAGCGCGATCAAGAAATCTCTGGGTGAAACATCCGAGCCTATTCTCGAAATTGAGCGATCGACGATCACCCTCAATAGCGCCTCGATCGAGGTTGACGCGTTGGAATTTGACCAGCTTGCCAGGGCCTCTGATTTCGATTCCCTGTCGCGTGCCGCGACTCTTTACCAGGGTGAGTTCCTGGAAGGCATTACGATTCGCGATGCAGTCTGCCAGGACTGGCTCGACAATGAGCGGGGTCGATTCAAACGTCAACTGGTCGAGGTACTGGCCAGGCTCAGCCAGGCGTTGATCGACTCAAAGGATTTAGATCGCGCAATCGAAACCACCGAACGCCTGGTCGAGCAGGATCCGCTGATCGAGGAAGGGTGGCGATTATTGATGCGAGCCTACCATGAAAAAGGTAATCGTAATCACGCCTTAAAGGCATACCAACGATGCCACGATATACTGTCTTTAGAGCTAGGAGTAGAACCTGAAGCTGCAACCAGCGAACTTCGCGAAGATATAGCGGGAGGCAAGAGACCGGTCTCCCGGCCAGCACCGATCTCGACGCCAGTAACATCCGATGCAAATGATAATAGCGAACATAGCATTGCAGTGCTCCCATTCGATAATCTTTCCGGCGACCCGGAACAGGAATACTTCAGCGACGGAATCACCGACAGCATTATTCTAAACCTGTCGTTGTTTCCGAGATTGCACGTCAAATCTCGGAATTCGAGTTTTGCGTTCAAGCAGCAAATCAAGAGTCTCGGCGAAATATCGAGGGAGCTCGAGGTCAACTACCTGATCGAAGGCAGCATCCGCAAGTCGGATCAGCGCATCAGGATCACCGTGCAATTGATCGAAGCCGAATCCGGAAACCAGGTCTGGGGTAAGCGTTACGACTCTGACCTGGCAGACCTGTTCACACTCGAAGAGGACCTGAGCCGCACCATCGCTGCCACGGTTACCGGGCAAATCGATAGCGAATTGCAGCGCATCGCGATCGCAAAGAACGCCGCGCACCAGGAGTCCTACGATCTGCTACTCAGCGGCAGGTACCACGTGCTACGCTTTAACGGGCCGGACACGGTAGTCGGGATCGACAAGCTGAACCAGTGCCTGGCGCAGGACCCGAATAACGTGCAGGCTCACGCGCTGCTTTACTATGGTCATTGCATGAACTGGCTGGAGCGATGGGTCGAAGATCTCGAAGCATCATTTGAGATCGCCAGTGAACATGCCCGCAAAGCCTTATCACTGGGCCCGGAAGACGGATTCGTACAAACCGCGTTCGGCGAGTACCTGATTTTCTGCCGCGAATTCGAAAAGTCGATGCTACACCTCGACAAGGCACTGATGATCAATCCGAACGATGCCGATGCATTGGCTACCAAGTCTTTGTGTCTGGTTGCACAAGGCGAATCCGAATTGGCGCTGGAAGTAGCCAAAATCGGGTGTCGGCTCGACCCGTACCACCCGTGGTGCGACTGGCAACTGGCCGAGGCGCAGTTTTTCACGGGTCGCTACGAGGACGCGTTGCATACGATCGCGGTTTCGAAAAATGCCCCGGGGTTTATTCGGATTTTCAATGTCGCGGCTTCGATCAAGCTCGGTAAAATGGAGCAGGCTCGACAGGCTTTGAAGGAGTTCGTCAGGACCGCGCGTCAGAATATGTTCACAGTACCGAAGAGCCGCGATGAATGGATAGCCTACACCGCGAATAATTCACCCTACCAGGACCGGCATTTAAACGTAGAACTGATCGATTACCTGGTACAGGCGGGTCTCGACGAAGAACTTGCCAAGACCTCGCCGATCGACTCGCCCGATCAACAGCCTAGTCTCGTGGTTTTACCGTTCGAAAATTTGTCTAGCGATCCTGAACAGGAATATTTCAGCAACGGAATTACCGAGAGTGTGATTCAAAACCTGAGTTCGTGTAGCGGGCTCAATGTCAAATCGCGGCATACCAGCTTTGCGTTCAAGGACAGCCCGCTTAGCATCGACGAAATCGCCAGGGAACTGGAGGTCCAGTACATCATAGATGGCAGTGTTCGCAAACGAGGCGACCAGGTGCGCATCGCGGCCCAGCTCGCCGATACCAGCAGCGGCAATCAAATTTGGGGTAAGCGTTACGATGCTGAACTAGACCGGATTTTTGAACTCGAGGAAGAACTGAGTCAAACCATTGCGAGTACGATCAACGGTCGTATCGGCAAGCAGGTGAAGTTATCGATATATCAGAAACCGGCAATCAATTTAAAGAGTTACGATTACCTGATGCGGGGCTGGTACCACGCGGAAAAACTTAACCCCGCCGATACCACCATCGCAATAGAGCAGTTTCAAAAATGTATTGAAGCAGATCCCCAAAATGCCGACGCCCACACCATGCTTACTGCCGAGTATCACGTCCAGTTATTGGAGAACTGGACAGGCGATCGCATAGAAACTCTCAAGTTGGCCCATCGACATATTGAAAAAGCCCTCGAACTAGAGCCTGATAATGCGCTGGCCCATTCATTCATGGCCGAGCATTGTCATTACAAACGGAATTTTGAGCAGGCTATGTTTCACGCAGAAAAGACCGTAGAACTTAATCCAACGCTTCCGGATGGCTATTCGATGAAGGCAATAATATTGGCATCAATGCGTCAATACGAAGAAGCAGTAATTCTGGCAGAGCGCAGCATTCAACTGGATCCGCTCCACCCCTATATCGGTTGGGCAGCTGGAGAAGTGTTTCGTAGCGCGGGTGATTTCGAACGATCGATTAAGGCTTTTAGATCGGTACCACATACATCGCCTAGCATGATTGCTCAAATATCGGTCTGTCTTGTTGATCTCGGGAAACTGGATCAAGCCAGGGTTGAAATGAAGCTCTATCTCGATATGGCAAGTCAACATATGCCAAACATTCCAGCTAGTATCGAGCAGTGGCGGCAGCTATGGCGTGAAATTTCGTTGCTGAAGTTCGAGACAGATTTTGAGAATTTATTCGATTCGCTGCTAAAGGCGGGGCTCTGCGATCATATTAATGACGATTCCGACGACATCCCCTCGATAGCCGTACTCCCCTTCGAAAACATGAGCGGCGACCCCGAGCAGGAATATTTCAGCGATGGGATAACCGCAAGCATTATTATGGGTCTTGGCCTGTTTACCGGGATAACCGTTAAATCCCAGCAAACCAGTTTCGCGTTCAGGGATAGTTCAAAGCCTTCGGAGGAAATTGCTGTGGAACTCAATGTAGATTACCTGATCGAGGGCAGTGTTCGAAGAATCGGCAGTAAGCTGCGCTTAAATGTTCAACTGGTTGAATCCGATTCTGGAAATCAGATTTGGGGCAAACAATACAACTCCGAACAGGAAGACATCCTGGATCTGGAACAGGAAATGAGCAGCACTATCGCCGCGACGATCAGTGGGCGTATCGGCCACAAAATTCAACAGTCAGCCGTTCGCAAGCCGGCGAAAAATCTTAGAAGCTATGATTTACTGTTACGAGGGCTATATCATTATGGAAAATTTACCGCCGGCGACATGCTAGCTGCAAAAGAATTAATACAAAAATGTATCGACATCGACCCCGAAAACGCCGAAGCCCATATGCATCTGGGAATGATCCATTTAATAGAACGCCTGGAAAATTGGTCCACGGACCGACTCCATTCTCGTAAACAATCCACCTACCACTGCGAAAAAGCATTAGAGCTCGAGCCGGACAATGCCCTGGTGCAAGCCTATATGGCCGAACATTTGCTCAGTATGCGTGAATATGAAAGAGCTGAATTCCACGCTGACAAAGCGATCGAATTAAATCCGAACGCATCGGAAGGATACACCGAAAAGGCTGCTGTAATGGGATATACCCGGCGATACAAAGAAGCATTGACACTTGCCGATCATTGTCTGCAACTTGATCCGCATAGTGTCGGCGCTGGATGGTGTGCAGGAGAGGTATACCGAGCCAGTGGGCAGTACGAAAGTGCAATCAAAACATTTCGATCGATCCCCAATCCCCCGTCCAGTATCCATGCACAGATTGCCGCCAGCCTGGCGGGTCTTGGTCGAGTCGATCAGGCCAGAATAGAAATGAAGCTATATCTAAATCTCGCTAACGAGCAAATGCCATGCTACCCGGGTTCACGCGAAGACTGGCATCTGTTCTGGTCTGAATATATTCATTTCCAGTACAGCGAGGATTTTGAAATATTTTTCGATCAGCTGTTAATAGCGGGACTTTGCGATGAACCATTGGAGTTATCCGACGACATCCCCTCTATAGCAGTTTTACCCTTCGAAAATATGAGCGGTGATCCCGAGCAGGAATATTTCAGCGATGGGATTACTAATGACATCGTCACAACCCTGTCGTGCATCAGAAGACTGCGCGTGGTTGCGCGGCATTCGACCCTTGCCTATAAAGAGCACAAACCGACGATTGCCAAAATCGCCGAGGAACAGGGGGTTCGATATATCCTCGATGGCAGCGTACGTAAAAGCGGGAAACGAATTCGCGTCAATGTGCAGCTAATCGATTCGAGCATCGGCGAAAATTGCTGGGCCGAAAATTACGATCGCGATTTGAAGGACATTTTCGCCTTGCAGGATGAAATCACCAAAAATATTGCAGTCGAAATGCAGGTACAGCTGCTCTCAGGCGACTCTGCCCGGGAAGTCTCGGCGGGCACCAGGAGTATCAAAGCCTGGGAACTGGTTTCTATGGCGTGGGACCTGCAGGATAGTTATATAGAGGACAATATGCTCAAAGCCCGACGACAGGTCGATAAAGCACTGAAACTCGACCCGGAGTACAGCGCGGCCTGGGTGGTGCTCGGCTGGACGCACTGGCAGGCGGCAAACGTAGGATTTAGCGAGTCGATAGACGATTCGATACGTGAAGCAAGGAACGCGGCGGACAAGGCGCTATTGATCGACCCGGAAAACGCCGAAGCGCTGGTGTTAAAGGGTAGCTGCCATATTACTAGCAACGAACCCGGTCTCGCGGTCGAGACCTGCAGAAAAGCGGTCGAGATTTCGCCCGGGAACGCCGAAGTCCAGGCATTGACGGCCTATGCTCTCGTTTATGCAGGAGAATACGACATAGCCCTGCCACACCATGAAGCATCGCTGAGGCTTTGCCCGATTTGCCCCAACTGGTTCCAGTTGGTCGGTGGAACCATTTACCAACGCACCGGTGATCTGGATAAAGCGATAGCAGCGTTTCGTAAGGGGGTTGAAACTGAACCTGAATCACCGCTATGCCGCTACTATCTAATCGACGCGCTGATGGATGCCGGCCGCGAAAAGGAAGCCCGGGCCTGTGCTGACGAAATTCGGGCGCTTGACAGTAGGTTCAGAATATCCGGCATGCTGCAGAGCCACAGCCACAACAAGGACATTCGAGAAGGATTTCGGGCTAATCTTGAAAAAGTTGGATTCGAGGGATATTGTGTCTGACTTCAATCACGGGTCACCGCCCTGTCGGTGCATTAACTTTTAACTTCAATAGAAATCACCATGTCATCGGCTTCAAAAAAAGTAATCCTAGCCGCCCTGGCAGGCAATACGCTGATATCGATCACCAAGTTTGGTGCCGCCGCCTATACCGGCAGTTCGGCAATGTTGTCGGAAGGCATCCACTCGCTGGTCGATACTGGTAACCAGATTTTATTGTTGTATGGGATCAAGCGCGCTGCCAAACCTGCCGACGCGGATTTTCCATTCGGTTACGGAAAGGAAATTTATTTCTGGAGCTTTATCGTCGCGATTTTAATTTTTGCGCTCGGCGGTGGTATTTCCATATACGAAGGTATTTCCAGCCTCAAGGACCCTGGACCGATCAGTAGCCCGATTGTCAACTACGTGGTACTGGGCCTGGCGATGGTATTTGAAGGATTTGCCTGGTTGTTTGCGTTTAAAGAATTCAATAAGCAGCGAGGCAAATGGAGCTATATCGAGGCGGTCCAGCGCGCCAAGGACCCAACTATTTTTGTCGTGTTATTCGAAGACTCTGCAGCAATGCTCGGGTTACTGGTTGCTTTTGCCGGTGTCGCATTGAGTCAATATACCGGCATCCTCGAGTTCGATTCGATAGCCTCAATCATCATTGGATTGATACTAATCGGCACGTCGATCTGGCTGGCGTATGAAACCAAGGGTTTGCTCATCGGTGAAAGTGCCAACCGGTCCACTATTAACGAAATACGCGAAATCCTGCAAACTAAAAATAGTATCGAGCATGTAAACGAAGTATTGACCATGCACATGGGACCTGATTTCATCCTCGCCAACATCAGCGTCGATTTTAACGACGCCCAAACCGCCGATGAAATCGAGTCTACCGTTGCGGAAATCGATGCGGCGATCAAGGCGAAACATCCGCAAATTAAACGAATTTTTGTCGAAGCTGAAAAACGTAGCCGGAAAACAAGTACCTGACCCCAGGCCCAAGACTCTGGCGGGATGCCGCCCACTTAGCAAGAATCTTAAAACAACAGCTTTGAAGATTCCGGCTCTAACGGCCGGAATGACAGCATTAGTTTACGGGTTATGCCATACCTGAACCAACTAACCCAGGATTATCAATAACCCGCTTTCTTAAGCAATGACTCGGCGTTGCGCCAGGCGATATTTTGCGCCAATGGTTCAGGCAGCATGGCTAGCCATTCGCGCGACCAGTCAGCGTGTTCGACCACGTAATTCCAGCGCGCGGGTATGTAGGTATCGGTACCGAGCACAAATCGGTCCGGGAAATCGCTAAAAAGTTTGCGCCATTCCGGATCAATCTGATCCCCCAAAACCTGTTCATCGCGAAAAGCCAGGTCACTCCACAAGTTGGGATACCTTTCCAGCAGTGCGCGAATTTCGGCGGGACTGTCAAAACCGGAATGAGCCCACAGAACCAGTGCATCCGGGTTGTGTTTAAATATTCTATGAATCGCGTCGCTGTCCACGTGCGCGTGAAGATAAATGCCGTATTGTTTTGCGAGCCCGATAACCTGCCGTAGCACCGGTAGTTCGATATCATCACCAAAGGCATGAAATTCACCGATGCCCGCATAGCGATTCCGGCTCAGGCGCTCGCTGAGCATGGCGACAACGCTTTCGTCATACTTCCAGCTACTTGTTTCGCCGCGTTTTCGATAAGGACGCAAGACCGGAACCACCAGTTCCGGTGCTATTACATATAACTTCTGCGTGCCCTCGTCGCTGGAACTCGACACCAGTGCTTTTTTCAGACCTGCACTACGTAAAATTGCTACTGCTTTTTCGGGCGGAATCGTATCCCAGGCATCATGACTATAGTGAATATGTGCATCGATTACCGGTGTTGCAGCCGCTCGCGCCATCAAGGGAATCAATAACACTGAAAGCACCAGGCTGAATACGAATCTATACCACATGGCTCGCTGTCTGGATATTCTCATGCGAATCGACCTATAGGCTGCAACTATATAATTTTACACTTTTCCCACCTGCAGGCAGATCGAACATTCTATCAAACGACAGGCCGAGTTTTTCCAGTAGTTTGATCGAACGAGAATTATTCGCCGCAGTTACCGCGACGACCTGGGATAAATTTAACTCGATTCGTGCAAATTCGATTGTTGCCTGCGTCGCTTCAAACGCGTAACCACACCCACGGTACCCGGGCATCAGCGCAAACCCGAGTTCGGCATGATCGAGAAAATCGCGCTTGAGTATGCCGCAAATGCCGACCGGTGTGAGGCCGTCATTTAGCTCGACCAGGTATAGCCCGAATCCAAAGTTCTGGTAACTAGCAACTGGACCTTCCTGGATATAGGTTTTTGCAGACTCCAGATCACGGACTTCTTTGTCTCCCACAAACTGCATAAAAGCCGGATCATTCAGCAATTGCAAAATAAACGCTGCATCATCGGTATCGATTTTACGCAGGTTTAGCCGATCGGTTTTTACTATGCTCATGTTTTCAGTTGTCGAATACCCAGTGGACCTGGCTGCTGACCTGACCGTCCGGCATTAAATCCAGCACTCGAAAGCCATGCTTCGAGCCATCCAGCGTATGGGTCATCCAAAACCCCTCTGCGCCAGAATCAAATGCCACATCATGGGCAACCTGGGCAAAGGTTGACGGGGTTGTGAACTGGATATGCCCTGCTTTCACTTGCTCGGCCTCGATATGCGTATGCCCGGCGATCACAGCCTTGACGCAGGAAAAACCTTCAAGTAGTTGATTAAATTCGGATACGTTTTGTAACTGGCAATTAGGTTGCCGGCAAACCGGCATTGGCGTGTGATGTAATGACACGACAACAGGCGATTCGCCGGCAAGTTCAAGGTTAGCTTTGAGCAATGACATTTCCTCGGTCGATATATGGCCGTGGGACTTGCCAGGCACCTGCGTATTGACGAACAGGAATAGCCACTCGTCTAGCCTGGCCATATCAACAATTTTAATAGTCTCACCCACCAGGGTATCGTGCATTTCGCTGATGTCGTCGTGATTCCCCGCGAGTACATACAGGGGAATTTTGATCGACCCCAAAAGACGACGAAGCCGCTTGTATGTGGCGAACGACCCATCCTCTACCAGGTCTCCGGTGGCAATAATAATTTCTGGTTGTGGTAATAGTTCGCCGATAGCATCGAGTACTTTTTGTAATGAGACAGCCGTATCGACACCATGTAGCCTCGCATTTGCTTTGGCCATCAAATGGATATCGGTAATTTGAGCGACTCTAAGGGTTTTCATTTTCAATCCAGGATGTTCCTAAATTCCGCTATGACTGGTTTTTACTTCGCAAGGATCGTATATTTTCGGGCCTGGCTACCATTCCACCCACAGAGAACATCAAACCATGATCGCAGTCATTTTTGAAGTCTGGATCGATCCAGAACACAGGCAGGATTATATCGAACAGGCCGGTAATCTCAGAGCTTTACTCGAAGATATCGATGGTTTTATTTCGGTCGAGCGATTCCAGAGTTTAACCGAACCCGAAAAATTATTGTCACTGAGCTTTTTTCGCGACGAAGATGCGGTCAGGGCCTGGCGAAACACGATAGAACACCGCCAGGCCCAGGCGCTCGGTAGAAACGAGTATTTCCGCGACTACCGATTACGCATTACCCGGGTTTTACGAGATTACGGAATGGACAGCCGAGAACAGGCACCGGACGATAGTAAGCAAATACATACCATCTAGTGTTCAGGCCCCATAGGCTCCAGCCGAACACCAACGCGTAGATTTCGATAGGCCAGGTCCACCAGCCTGCAGGGGTGAGCACCTGGTGCTACAACCACCAGGGTTCGCTCGGCGATCGGGTCGAAATCAGCCCTGAAATGAACCGTGCTTTTGACCGCCAGAATTTTCTGTTCAGTCGGTTCGATACCGAGGTGGCGGATTATCGCGAGATCAAGACATTGCACGCGTACGCTACCGACAATCACCCGCACGTCTGCATCATCGGCTATCACACGTAGCAGTGTCATCGGACCCAACTCGGCCCGGGAATTGAGTTTCATCGCGCCGGTATAGACAAAACGACCATCGCCCAACCCCTCGACCCTGAACTGCCCCTGAAAAGGTTCGACGCCTTCAAAACCGGATTTACCGCCGAGTCGAGCGTCAAGTGTCGCGCCCACGCCGGCGCGATGGGCCTGCTCGGCGACTTCAGGGTCATAGAGTATCGCCAGTACCGCTCCCCGGGCGCCATTATTCACCAGTGCTTCGAGCAGACCGGTAGTATCGGAAGTACCCCCGGCACCCGGGTTATCCTGTGCATCGGCGAGAACCACGGGTTTCTTACTATTTAGCTGCATCGCCTCCAGCACCGCTTCATCAGGATCAAGTAGCTCATTTTTAAACTCGGGTTCGGCATCCAGTACCTGTCGATATAGTTTATCCAGTGCCGACTCGACTACCGTCCGATCGGTACCATAGCCAACTACCGAGGCACCACATTCAGCTATATCAGCGGGCGGGAAACCGCAGGCAAAATCGATACTGGTCAGACCGGGAGTTTCTGCCACGATAGCTTCGAGCGAATCATAAATCGACCGGCAGGGTTCAAAATCGGTGCATTGCGAGGTCAGCGGAAACAGAAACGGAATCTTGCGCATCCTGCCGTTCATATTGTCACCGCCCAGGATCTTTTCCAGCAGCGCGTAGGCCCGGGCTCCTGTCGCGGCCATATCGAGGTGGGGATAGGTCCGAAAAATGGTAATCGCGCTCGCATGCCCGATCATCGCCTCGGTAATATTGGCATGCAGGTCCAGGCTAACGATGACTGGTATCTGGTCACCGACTATCTCCCGCACGCGGCGCAGCATTTCTCCCTCGCCATCTTCGAAATGCTCGACCACCATCGCGCCATGCAGATCGAGATAAACCGCATCCAGGTGTTCGGCCGCCTTGAGCGAATCACAAAATTCGTTTACGACTCGCTCGTAGGCATCGCTGGTCACAAAGCTACTGGGCTCAGCCGAACACCAGAGTAATGGATAAAGCCTGTGGCCATTTAGTTTAGCCGTATCGATAAAACCGCTAATCGGAATGTTCAATCCGTCCATGACCGAAAACAGCGCCTCACCGCGGGTCAGTGCGGGCCAGCTATCGGCCCGGTCAAAGCCATCAAATGTTGCCTTGTGGGGTGCAAAGGTATTGGTTTCGTGCTGGAAACCACCGACCGCTATGGTGCAACCTGTGGACATCGATCACCTGTCAATCGCAATTTCGAAAGCGGAATAGTAATCTCTAACAAGACAGGGTCAAGCTACTTTCTACTGGTCCAGGCTTGTTGCGCCGTGATCCGCAGGTGGAAAGGGTAACTCACAATGTTTTAACCCGGTTTTTGAAGCGTTCATAAGCCTGGCGGCAATAGACCCGTTGCAGATATTATCCTTTTCCCAGCCATTTCGTTACCAACCGGGCCGTTTCAGCAGCACCGTCGGTTTTTATGGTTATCGCCTTTCGTTGTCCCTGGTTCAGGATCGCTGTATCGATACTGGCCGCCAGATTTTCCGGACTTAGTTCCGCCTCGGCCAGCACATTGATCAATCCCCGTTCGGCCAATAGCTCGGCCCGCAGCGTCTGTTCCGATTCCAGACCACCTGCATAGGGCACGATCAGGGCCGCGCAACCCGCATGTAAGCTTTCCATAACCGTGTTATAGCCACCCTGGCTGATCGACAGGGCACAATTCATAAGAAGGCTCGGGAAATCTCCACGCGCGCGCTCGACGATAATGCCCCGATCCGCAATTTCGGCCAGGGCCAGAAATTCTACTTCTGGGACTTTAGTACCCACCAGAACCCGCCAGGTAGCGCCACTCAGGCTAGTCAAAGAGCGGGCCGCCATGGCCGTGCGCAACAGCTTGTCACCGACGGCACCGCCACCGGCCGATACCAGAACCTCATCGTGACCCAGACCATTACTGCTGCCAACTTCAGCCCGTTGATCCACTACATAACCGGTATAGCTTATTTTATCGGCGATATCGGCAGCATGCGGAAAGGTCCGTTCAAACGGGACCAGGGCCTCATCGCCATGCACCATGACATGATCGAAATAGGTATCGATGCGCTCCAGCATTTCCACCAGCCGTTCCGGTTTCGGTGGCTCCACCAGGATATCCCGCACCGAAGAAACAACCACCGGCGGGTTCGCCCGGGACCGTGCTGCATCCAGCAGCGGCAGCAGTTCAAAACGCATTTGCCGTCGGCCAAACGGGTAAAGCTCCAACATAATCAAATCCGGATTGCAGGTCTGATAAGCAGCCATCAATGCCGCCCGCCGGTTTTCCCGCCAGGCATCGTCTATCGGTTGATCGTTCTCGTCGACCAGTTCTTTGAAATACAGGTCAACCGCCCGCACCGGTGGTAACTGCACAAAATTGGCCCCGGCCAGTTCCAGGTTCGGGATCGCATGGCCACCCGAAACGTAGGTAACATCCAGACCGGCATTTTGCATCGCCCGGGTCAGCGTGGCGCCACGGCGTTGATGGCCAATTCCCAACAAATGCTGGACATAAAAAAATATTTTCGGCGCACTCATTGGGCAGCCTCGCGGGCTTGTCGCGGTTCAAATTTTGAGTGTAAAGGTTGGTTCATTCCGATTTTGTGTCCAGAATTCTCATTAGAATCCACTTGCCGAAGTACTTTTATTCTGGCTCAGATTGTTGAGCAGGTGACGGCGAACCATGAATCTCGTCAGCATCAGGACGGTTCCAGTAACGATTAGGGTTATCTTTGTCCTCTAGGTATTTAGATCGGCTACCCCATATTTGCTCGACATGAATTGTTGGGTCTTCTTGCACCCCAAACTCAAATATTACTTCCAATACTCTATTCAACAGAGAAGGATCTGAAGGAATTGTAAATACGATTTCATTTGAATCCGTCGTTTGAATCGTGCCTTCGTTTCCGGCGTGTGATCCCTCCAATGCCCGAAATCGCTGATATCCGTTTTGTCTTACGTATAAACAATTGTCATAAGCCCCCTGTCGAAGAGGTAGATGACTTCCCAGGTTGTCGAGCAACCCAGCAACACCACTCGCCGGGCATTGAATTGTTATACGCCATTCTCTCTCCAAAGTAGCTACTGCCAAATCGATTGAGTCTAAAACATCAGCTGTGTCCATAATATCTCCGTGCGTTTTGTCCAAAACTACTTATGTTTGGTAAAAGTAGGTTTCAAAGGGGTTATGACCGGATAATATTATATCACTTAGATATTAGATGCCCGTAGAGTGCCGTTGCTCGCCAACTAAACGAGCGTCCCCGCAAAACCTTAGAGTTCGAGACACCAGCAGAGAGATTTAACGCATGGGTTGCATCGACCGGTTGAAATGGCAGCGGTTTGTAGATGATTTCGATAATAAATTGGAAGTCTTCTACATAGACAATAATTACAGTTGTTTTTCGATTGGATTATGATTAACTCATAACATCACAGAACTCTGCATTAACCAGCTCACCCAGGGCATCGAAACTGACCGGTACCCCGGAAGCGTCGTTTCCGGCAGCCGGGTAAATGACCTCGAACCGGGACAGGCTCTTATCGATAAAAATCGGCAGGTGGTCGATTCCAAAAGGGCAAACACCACCGGGCCTGAAACCAGTCTCCGCCTCGGTCTCCTCCGCGGTGGCAAATCTGGCCTTGACCCCAAGGGCCGCTTTCAATTTCCTGTTATCCACACGTTTATCGCCCGCACAGACGATGAGCCGGAACCGGCCGTCCTTACCTTTGAACAACATCGATTTGGCGATCTGACCCACCTCGCAACCAATTTTGGCAGCCGCCATTTCGGAGGTAGGAGTACTTCCAGCCTCGAACTCGAGGGCTTCGAGACCGTTCTGGTCGAGAACCGATTTAACTTTTTCCGGAATCATTTGGAAGCAGGCGCTATTTGATCTATTTGCAATAAGGCCAGAACGTCTGGCGAAACACTACCAATTCAGGCATCCCTGCTTAACCAACCACGATGGGATATACAATCCACGATCTCAGCTGTTGAGCTAGCGCCGTGTCGAGTGACCATAAATAAACATAACCACCAGCGTCGGTTACTTCATCGATCACCTCGACCTGCAATACCACAGCGTCAGGTTCAGCCTGGGCAAAGAGCTGTAAAAAATCCTTTCCGTAGCCCCGATAATGGTCATAAGCCTCTTTCTTTGGATATCCCCAATCCACCGTTAGCGCACGCGTGTACGGACTGGGCACGGTAATCTGAACGAGCCCTCCGGGGCGGGTAATGCGCATCAGCTCCTGTAATCCCTTGCGATCATTAGCTACATGCTCAAGTACATGATTACAGATCACCAGATCGTAGCTTGCATCCAGGCGCTCAATCGCCTCCAGGTCGAGTGAATTATCACCGCCAAAAACAGATATCTCGTAACAACTGAACCAGGCCGGATCTACGCCTATATCCGGGCTTAATTGTAAGACCTCCAGGCCGGACAGATAACGATCCGGAATCTGGGCGTAAACCTGTCGTAACTGGCGATGCCTCTCCAGCGACTGGCAACGTGTACAACGCGGTAGGTTACCGGTGGCGCTCCTGCGTTCATTAGGACCGAGCTCGAACTGCTTGCCGCGGCAGATGTTACATATTGCCTGACTGGTGTTTTTGAGTCTCATATCGTTAATAGCCTTTAGGCGATCGAAGTATACCGGAACTATACTAATACCCGGATTTCGTTCCTCGACGAGAATTAATGGGTGACTTATTCACTGCTAGGTTGAATAATTCAATCATCAGTTACTCTGACAGGGCGTGAAATGCCACATTCACTATTTCTTCCCGAGCGTATGGGCACGGCAAGCGTAGAACCCGTTGGGAAGTTTGAGTCAGGTTCGTATCAATCGTTCATACTGACCTATACCGCTGGTTACTATGGTATCGATGATACCGGTTCGATAAAAATCGTGCACCGATTTGCCAGCGATATGGGCAGACCGCAGTTTGATGACCCCACCGCACCTAACTTTGTCTCGGTTAGCGCATCGAATGGTGCGGTACTTCATGTTGAATACGATATGAAGCGTAATATTCGCCCCTGGGACAAAACCCTTTACATCAAGGTGGTACGCGGGTTCCTGCGCGAGGGTGACCAAATAATTGTCCACTTCGGTGACCCGACTGGTGGCTGTCCGGGCATGCGCATACAAACCTTTTGCGAGGATAGTTTCGAGTTCCGCGTACTGGTTGACGCAATCGCCACCTATAACTATGTCGAGCTGCCGCAGCAGCCGGAAATCGCAATTGTCCCCGGAAAGCCTTATTTATGGAAGGCGGTTGTACCCACCACCTGCAGGCCTGGCCAACCGTTTCGTCTGTCGATAAAGGCCGAGGACCGCTGGGGCAATCCCAGCGACCAGTGCGATCAGAGCCTGTTATTAAGCGCGAATACGACCATTTCCGGAATACCGCAAACGATCAAAATTACGCCCGGACAACGCGCCGTGGTGATCGATGACCTGTGCGTCGACTCGGAAGAAGCGTGTGTGCTGATCGAACTACTGGACGAAAATAAACAATTACTGGCCACTTCGAATCCGTTGCGGATAGTGGCCGATACTGATTTACTGCCCTATTGGGGCGACCTGCATGGGCAGTCCGAGGAAACCATTGGCACTAACTCTGCGCGCGAGTTTCATGCCTTCGCCCGGGATCTCGCATTTCTCGATGCGACCGCGCACCAGGGCAATGATTTTCAAATAACCAACGAGTTCTGGTCGCAGCTGAACGATCTCACCCTCGAGTTTAACCTCGATCATCGATTCATCGCATTTCCCGGCTACGAATGGTCCGGCAATACCGGCCTCGGTGGTGACAGGAATGTGCTGTACCTCGAAGAAGGGCAGCCGATCCACCGCTCATCGCATGCACTGGTCGACGATCTTTCCGACCTCGACACCGACGCCAGCTCGGCTCGTGATCTGTTCAAACGATTAGAGAATCGAGATTGCGTGGTATTCGCCCACATCGGGGGTCGCTATGCCGACGTTAAAATGGCGCACGATGAGCGTCTGGAAACCTCGGTCGAGGTGCATTCCGCCTGGGGCAGTTTCGAATGGCTGATTGAAGACGCACTCGAAAAAGGCTATCGCGTAGGTATCGTTTCCAACTCGGACGGGCACAAGGGCAGACCCGGCGCCAGCCATCCGGGTGCGACCAAATTCGGCTCCTATGGTGGTTTGACCTGTATGCTCGCCACCGAGCTGACACGCGAAGCACTGGCCGATTGTTTGCGTAAACGCCATCACTATGGCACCACCGGTTGCCGCATGATATTGGACGTCAATGTTCAGTTCGAAAATACGGCTGCATTGTATGCCGCCGATCCGAAACTCGGTAACACCACCAGCCAGCCGACACAGTCGGCGATGATGGGAGATATTGTCCACTGTGGTGACGCCGAGGTGAGGCTACAAATTAATGCCGTGGGCTCTGCACCGATCGAACGCATCGATATCCGCAATGGCCTGGAGACATTGGAAACCTTTCGGCCCTACTACAATATCGAGTTGGGTCGACGCATTTGCGTGGTCTGGGAAGGTTCTGAATACCGTGGTCGCGGTCGCGAAACCATATGGGATGGCAACGCGACGCTAACCGATAATTCATTTGAAAATATCGAAGCAATCAACCGCTATAACATCGACAGGCAATTTGAGCAGACAGAGCCAAATAAACTGGAATGGAGCGCGTTAACCACCGGTGGGCACGGCGGTTTTTATGCCACGCTGGCAGATAGAGATTCCGGCGTTCTAGGTATCGATACCAACCTCGTTAAAGCCGAGATACAGATTTGCGATATCGGTTACGAGGATATCGTTTTCGACGCGGGTGGCCTGGGCAGGAAAATCCGGGTGTTTCGCCTGCCCGACGAAAACCTGCACAGGCACGTCGAAATTGAACGCAGTATTGCGCTGACCACTGAGCGTGACAATGCGATCTACATCCGAATCATCCAGCAGGATGGCCACGTCATCTGGTCGAGCCCCATTTACGTTTTGTGTGAGAATGATTGATTTGGCTCGTCATTCCTGGCGGGATACCGCCCACTTAGCAGGAAATCGGCGTCCCTGAGTTTATTCCTCATTTTTCGTCATTCCGGCCGTCAGAGCCGGGGTCCAGTAAGAAACCCCGTCATTCCTGCGAAAGCAGGAATCTATTGAAACCGGGTATTGACCGTTCAATTAGGCTATAGATTCCGGCTCGGGGGCCGGAATGACTAGAGGGAAAGGAGTCGGGATGACAAGCGCAATTTCCTAGCGCAAACGCCAGGCCTGGGTCTTTAGCAACAAATTTCGTGATATAAGTTGATGAATGATTCGCGCGGCAACATTAGTATAAAAAATCATCATACCCATTGCAGCAGCTGGCGCCACGTCGCCTGCATCATCCATATTGAGCACCGCAATTGCCGCCAGTGCTGTATCGGGAGCATATAAGAATATGACTGCCGACACGGTCGTCATCGCATTGACGAACAGGTAGATCGAAATATCCAGTATTGCAGGCATGCAAACCGGAACCGTAACACGCGAAACCAGCCGGTAGAAGGGTTGCTTCAAGGATGACGCGACCGCTTCAAACTCCCTGTCCATCTGCTTCAGGGCAGTAACAGCGGTTAGATGTGAGACCGTGTAAAAGTGAGTCACGGTACAAACCACCAGGATTCCCATGGTCGCGTACAGGCCATTCAACGGGTTTGCCGGGTCATTAAAGAAAAAGATATAGGCCAGACCCAGAACCAGGCCGGGAATTGCCATCGGCATCATCGCCAGAAACTGGAAAGCTGATCGAGTGGCAAAAAAACCATTGGTTTTCTCAACCACGTAGGCGCCGGAAAATACTATTATCGTGCCCGCTATCGCCGTATAAATACCAAGCTGAATCGAGTTGGTATAAGAGGCCCAGCCACCACCGTCCATCACGTCGAAATTATAATTGACCAGGCTCAGGCTTAATTGATACGGCCAGAACTTGATCAAGGCGGCGTACTGACAGACGCCAATCAGTCCGACTATGAATATACCGATCAGCAAACAATAGAAAAGACAGATTAAATCAAAGCGTTTATGTGGCTTTGCTTCGAATGGTACCGATCGCGCCGACAACACTGCGACCTGTCGTTTCTGGACATAGCGATCGATAGAAAACGCAAATAATGCCGGAATCAACAGGACCACCGAGACCACCGCGCCCATTTCAAAGTTCTGCTGGCCAATCACCTGTTTATAAATATCCACCGCGAGCATGTTGTACTGTCCGCCTATCACCTTGGGCAGGCCAAAATCGGTGATTACCAGGTTGAACACGACAAATGCTGCCGATATTAACCCGTAGCGCGCGCCTGGAATGGTGACGGTCCAGAAAGTTCTCCAGCGACTGGCGCGCAGCGATATCGCGGCTTCATATAGTCTTGAATCAGAGATTGCCAGTGCCGTGGTAATAATGATCAGCGCGTGCGGAAAAGTAAAAAATACCGAGCCGATGACGATTCCGATAGGTCCGTAAATTGATTCACCGAATAACAGTCCCTTGATCATTCCCTGGTTACCGAACAGGTAAACCAGACCTATACCTGGTAGCAGGGATGGCACCAGTATGGGCGCCATCGCAATCAATCGGAAAACACCTTTGAAACGCATTTTGCTGCGATTCAAAGCGTAGGCGAAGCCAAAGGCCAGGCTCACGGTAATTATGGTACTGAGAAAGGCAATAAAGAGTGAATTTTCGATCGAACGGAACAGCGCGGGTGTCGAGAAATAAGTGCGGAAATTTTCCAGTCCGGTTGAAGATGACGGGCGCAGAACGATGCGCCTGAACTTGTTCGATTCGAACTCGTGCCACTCGGTATCGGCGATGCGTTTGCTACCGACCAGAAAGGAACTTTCGGACCTGATCTGATGTATCCTGTATTTGTTCGGACTGCGAAAACTGAAGTCGGGGAAAAAAATAGTTGCCGCCAGTCTCCCGTCGGAACTGGTCCCGAGTTCTTCGGGTTTAACAACCTGTAGTTCCTGGTTGAGTGCCAGGGCAGTAACGGCATCACTCCAGCCCTCACCCTTATCGACCTGAAATTCGAAATTACTCAAATCGAATGAATAGGTCGAAAACGACTTGGATAACATCGCGTAGAGCGGGAATGCCAGCGCAACAATCAGATACAGGCCGATCACCAGCATGAAACCAATCATCGTACGATCGTCCTTACTGGTTTTAGGACGGATAACCGGGGCGCTGGCAGTGGCTGTTAATTCGGCTGTCATCGAGGTTAACTGGTATCAGCCGGGTGGAAATACCCATAGACGATTTGATGGAAACTCAACTTTGATAGAATTGCCAATCGCTACATTCATCTGTCGAACCGCGTTGATCGACATATCAATAACCATCGATGCATCGCCCAGGGAAGCATTCTTAAGCGAAACTCGCCAGAATGATCCTAAGAATTCCATATCTTCGACCAACGCATCAAAAATATTCTCGGTAGAGCCCCACTCGGTATTCCCCTGAGAACTTGCACCATCACCATGCGGTACGATGTCCTCGGGGCGAATCGCAACGATTGCAGGTGCATCCTGTTGCAGGTCGTGTTCCTGTGAAGCGAAGCTAACATCACCGACCGTGGCAGTATTCTTGCTGCCAGCTTTACCCTTGAACTGATTCATCGCGCCGATAAAGTCGGCAACAAACAATGTGCTGGGCTCACGATAAATTTCCGTCGGTGTTCCAATTTGTTCTATCACACCCTGGTTCATTACAACGATACGATCAGCCATCGCCAGCGCCTCTTCCTGGTCATGCGTGACCATCACCGTGGTGACGCCCAGTCGCTGCTGCAGCGCTTTTATCTCATGGCGTAAATGAACGCGTACTTTCGCGTCGAGAGCGGAAAGGGGTTCATCGAGCAATAACAGGCCGGGTGACGTAGCCAATGCCCTGGCTAAAGCAATGCGTTGCTGCTGCCCACCCGATAGTTGTGCCGGATACTTACTACCCTGGTCGGGTAATCCGACCATATCGAGCAGCTCGGATACCCGAGCGTCGATATCGGCTTTACTGAATTTTTGATTTTCGAGGCCAAAAGCAATATTTCTTTCGCAGCTCAGGTTTGGAAACAACGCATAAGACTGGAATACAATACCGAAGTCGCGTTCCGACGGCGGTAGTGCTGAGATATCCTTACCAGCCTGATGCACAGTGCCGGATGTTTGTATATCGAGACCGGCTATCGCGCGTAGAAATGTTGTTTTTCCGCAACCCGAAGGCCCCAGAAAAAATATAAACTCACCTTCAATGACATCGAGTGACACGTTATTCAGTGCGGCAAAATCGCCGAACTTTTTGGTCAACCGATCTATTTGAAGATAAGGCTTTGCATTCCCGGTGTTAGCCGCTTGTGGTTCATTCATATCTAGTAGTATTGTTGGTGACGGAACTCAGCAGTTGCAAATGGCAGCCTGCCAAAAATGAAACGGCCTGACCATAAACAATGATCAGGCCGTTACTTTCTCTCAGTACAATACTACTTCGGATCAGATTTGGAATCGTAGCGTTTTTGCCATTCGGCCAGAATCCGTTTTCTGTTATTGGCTGCAAATTCGAAATCATTGTCAATCAAACTAGACAGTGTTTCTTTTGGGAAATGCCTGACTGGTTTTGCAATGCCCTTATACGCGACCACGGCATAAGCAGTGTTGTACATTTCCATCGCAGTCTTGGTAATAGACCAGTCGATTAGCTTCTTGGCGGCATCCATTTTATCGGTACCGGCAATAATCGCAGATGCTTCCAGATCCCAGCCTATACCCTCGCTTGGAATGATGATATCAATCGGTGCACCAGCGTCCTTTGATCTCGCGCCTCGAAACGCGAATGAAACGCCAATCGGGATTTCGCCTGCGGCTGCCAGTTTACAAGGCTTTGAACCCGAGTGGGTGTAACGTGCAATATTTTCATGCAGCGCATCCATGTAGGCCCATCCACCGTCTTCACCAAACATTTGTAACCAGCTGGAAACGTCGAGGAAACCGGTACCGGATGAATTCGGATTCGGCATGATCACATGCCCCTTGTACATCGACTTGGTGAGGTCCTTCCAGGATTTTGGTGGGGACAGGTTGTGTTTCGCGGCTTCGACGGTGTTGTAACAAACTGCTGCTACCCACGCATCCATACCAACCCAGCTCGGCGTTGAGTCGCTGTCATAAAACTTCTTGTCCAGCATCTCGATGCCTTTTGGCTTGTAGGGTTCAAACATCCCTTCGGCTTTCATTATCAGCAGTGAAGTTGCTGCAATCCCCCAGATAACATCGGCCTGCGGGTTGTTTTTCTCCGCCAGTAATTTAGCGGTAACAATACCAGTCGAATCTCGCACCCATTTGATATTGATATCGGGGTGTTCCTTGTTAAAGGTTTCTGCATAACGCTTGAGATCTTCAGCCTCAACAGCCGTGTATACGGTCAGATCAACCGCAAATGCAGGGTTAGCAAATGCGAACATCGATATCGCGGCAATGCAGCTTATCAATGCGCTTTTCTTAAATACTCTTGTTATCATGTTACTTCTCCTCCAGAGGTTTAGTGGATTTACATTCACCCACTAGATTCTTTAAAATTATTATTTAGGCAAAAAGATTTTTACCAGGGCAACATAATAACGGTTACACGCCATCGGAAACAAGTTTAATTGAATCACTGGTTTGCGTAACTTTATCAATTAAAAGCCCAAAACCGCTCCGGAGAGGACTGAATTTATAACTTTTCTTCTGTTTTTTCCCGCTTCAAATCAATATTCCTGTCGGTATTTTTTCCAGATAAATTGCAATACCCGGGTCAATGTAAGGCCTTCCGCGGACACCCGCCTGTCCATCTCATCGCCACCAAGCCAGGCACCTTCGTCGATTTCCTCGGTCTCCAGCTCGAAGGGACCCTCGTTGATACACCGATAGACGATACAGTGTTCCATGTCGGTGATCGGGCTAGCAGGCAATCGAAATAATTGTTCAAGCGGCGTGCTGACGCTTATCCCCAGTTCCTCACCGAGTTCGCGAATCGCACAATCGTAATAATCTTCACCGCTGTTGACATGACCGGCTGCGGAACTGTCCCATAATCCCGGATTATTATCCTTGCTCATCGAGCGCTTTTGAATGAACAGTTCAGCGCTACTATTAAAAACAAGTATATGTACAGCTCTATGCATCAGGCCCAGGGCGTGAATTTCACCCCGCGTTTTAACTCCTGTGACGCGATCGTTTTCGTCTACTACATCGAGTAACTCCTGGCTAAGCTGGTTATTAGTCATACTACCTATTGCCTGCGAAATTACTGGTGCCGGATGGCTCCATTGTAGTGTTTTTACAACTCGCTGGTTTGCAATACTATCGATTTAATCGCTTTCGTTAAATCGCATTATAAATGGTGCTGTACCAATAGGTCACCACTGCGATATTGCGGTAGACTTTTTCAGACGGGGCGGTAACAATCCTGTTGTGGAATTTATTTGATGATTTATTGATCGGGGCAATGCGATGAGCGCCAAACCAGACGAGGTAATAAGCGAGCCAATCCTGTTACGTGAACAGGAAGACGGTATCGTTACGCTGACCCTGAACAGACAAAAGCAATTTAATGCGCTGTCCAGGACCCTGCTATCCGAATTACAACAAGCCCTGGATGAAATCAGTGCGAATGACAGTATCCGGGTTGTTATCATCGCCGCTAACGGCAAGGCCTTTTGCCCCGGCCACGATTTGAAAGAGATGCGTTCAAGCGAAGACAAGGCTTTTCATCAGGCATTATTTAATCAGTGCAGCAAGATGATGTTGACCATTATCGCGATGCCGCAACCGGTAATTGCCGAGGTCGGTGGCGTTGCAGCGGCAGCGGGTTGCCAGCTGGTCGCCAATTGCGACCTCGCGGTT
>Ga0255047_10000334_pt1 | contig 37939 bp, 60 predicted proteins | sample JV7_2_1_MG_FD_183640 | JGI IMG/M metagenome (GOLD analysis project Ga0255047, IMG submission 183640) | Seawater microbial communities from Jervis Inlet, British Columbia, Canada - JV7_2_1 | ecosystem: Environmental > Aquatic > Marine > Inlet | place: Canada: British Columbia | collected 2016-10-06
TCCGACGCAACTCCGCTACCTACCCCTACCCCTACCCCTACCCCTACCCCTACAAGAGAGGCATCCCCCGCTCCCGTAGGCAACTTCGTCAGAATGTTGACAGGTCCGGTACCCGTCGGCTTGAACGGAGAAACGTGGAGTACTCGTGAGGACTGGTTCGACGAGAACTGCGAGCTCATCAGAGCCGAAGCCGAGAAACTCACCGGGGAAACGAGGGGTGCTAAGTTTAATGGCGCATTCAAGTCCACTCTCATCAGGTATTGGCGGAACAAGTCACCGAACGGCGCCGGATCCCGCCGAAAACCAGACAAAATCGACAGAATGCGAGAAATCGTGAGGCAACAGGAGGAACAAGATGCGCGACGTGAGCACGAAAGTCCTGAATTTGGATTCGGCAGCGAACCGGGAGCTGAAGCGGAAATCTCTAGCGGTCCTGTTGGCCACCACACCCGGCGGTGAGGCGTCTTTGCGCGCATCGGGCTCGTACCTGGATGCAGCGAAGAACGTCCCGCCTGAGCGATTCTCCGCAGCCTGCTGGGCTATTAGGGACTCATGGACGAATGAGTTCACCAGCCCCCAGCCCGGGCACATCATGTCGATGGTGAAAACCCACGAAAGGGCGGCTAAGGCGGCTGCCCGAGCGGCCGATATTGAGCGGGAGATGCAGAAGCGTTGCGAGTATCGCCGGGTGTCGATGGCAAAGCGGATTGAATCGGGCGACCTGCAGCCCCTCGGCACTGTTGTCGGGGTGCTGCTTGGGGAGGGGGGTGGCTAGTGTCCCGCACCATTGAAAAGCACCGTCCGAGGCGCGGTGAATTTTACCAACGAACGGTGCCCCATGTGGTGGATGCCTCGGGTCACTCCTTCGCTGAGGACTTGGTTTGCGTATTCAAGGGATGTGGGCAGGTGTATGACAGGCATGTGAAGCCACCGCCTTGCAAGTGCCGGGCGAACGGTAGACGCACGGGGATTGGGAAATAATGGACGCTATCTGCGAGGACTGCAAACTAGGCGAGCACCAAGCCTGCGACGGCACTCGCTGGGTACAAACCGACGAAGGTTTGCGCGCCTTGCCGTGTGAGTGTGGATGCCCCGGATGGCGCATAGGGGAAGGGGACTGATGGACAAGCCAACGGCTAAGGAAATCTACGAGGCGGCGCAGCGGTTGAGCGTGGGTTGCCCGTGTTGTGGCGGCAGGCTGATTCTAACTTGGGGCGCCGATGCCTTGTCCGATATTGACGCGGACGCACTCTTACGTGCCCAACAGTACGGGCAATTGGAACTGGTCCCAGTTGAAGAGGAAGCGCACAGGGCGGTCGGCACGGAATTTGACGAAGGCATGGTTGCCCGCTTCCACAAGTACACCAGCGACCGGCGGAACTGACGATGGGCTATTCGGTGAGGTTGGAACTCGATGGTGGGCCGCCCTCAAACTCCGCAGCCGGCACCCATTGGCGGAAGCGCAAGAAGTCAAAGGACATGTGGCAGTTGCGAGTTCGCGCAGCACTGGGCACCAAGATACCCGCACAGCCGCTGCAGCACGCCTTGGTGACCATCATCAGGCACAGCAACAAGCCACTGGACGGCGACAACCTGCATCACGGCGCCAAGTACCTGTTGGATGCGCTCACCATCTGCGGAGTGATTGAGGATGACAACTACCGGGTGATAGGCATGCCCGATGTCAGGTGGCAGCAGTACCGACATCCCGGCGTCAAGACAACCATGAGCATAACTGAGTGCAACGAGGCTGACTTGGATATGTCAGCGTGGGAGTACCAAGAGGATGGGGTTGTTTGAGCACGAACTCAACGACATCGTGACTGACAAGGTGACCAATGACACCGGCAGAGTCTTGCTGAGGCGGGTCAGGGATGACGACAAGAGCAACGCCTACTTTGTGTGCTTCAATGCAGGCACCATCGTTGAGGCAAAGATATGGGTGGACGAACGATACCTAGTGCGTGAAGCGCCAATGCAAATGAGGGGGACAGCATGAAAGACCAACGGAGACTCTGGGTGGTGGAGACTCAAGACAAGAAGTTGCGCCGTTGGTTTCCCGATATCTCGTCTCCCACACGCGAGGAATCAAGAGGCGACGCACAATGGCTGCGTAGTCAGGGAGCGAACACCCGCGTCCGCTGCTACGTGCCGCGGGAGGAGGGGAAATGAACGACTACGAACGGAAGATGCTAGCAGCTACGGAGCGAATCAACCGGAGTGTGCTGCTGCTGGAGATAACGGTGGTCGTGGTGGCTGTTTTCGCGATTGGGGTACTAGCGATAGTGATGCCGCTATGACTGAGAAGAGTTGGTGCGCCAAGAAGATGGAGGACCCGGAGTTCCGCGCTGGCGTTGAAGCGGAGCGAGCCAAAGAGCAGCGGGACACAATCCCCTTGTCCGAGAAGCTAGACGCCTTGATGCGGCAGTACCCGGAGATTGTGAAGTGGGGGCGAAGTCGTTCTAGGTGCGGAGTGTTCATTACGCTGCGCACCCGAGAAGCGGGGTTTTGGAGCGTGTTCGGATTTTCGCCCATCCTAGACGAAGCCGCCGAGCAAGCGACTCGACGCGCTATGGCTTTGATTAACGAGATGCGGGGCAATGACCCCCAACCCTGACGAACTGGAAGCGTGGCAAACATGAGGAACTCACAACAGGACGCACCGACCAGGAGGACCAGGATGAGTGAATGCCAAGGGTGCAGCCAAGAATACGATTCGGAAGCATTCAGGGCGTGCGGAGCATGCGTGAAAACGCTGGCCGAGCAGGTTGAGCGGAACCAGCGGTGCATGAGTGAAGTCGTCGGCGATGCCAATGTGTACGGCAGGACACTCTGTCTAGACCTGTTCTACCCGAGAGCCGAGGACAGGGTAGACACGGTGGAGTTCGGGTTGTGCGATACCAGAGCCGCCGACTCTATCCGAATATCGTACGACTTTGAACGGGATGGCTACTCCATCAAGCAGGCAAGCAAGTTCTGCTGGGCCACCGACGAAGACAATGATGAGGACTGGCAGGAAGTGGCATTCGTTGAAGCGTGGGCGCGAGAGGAAACCGAAGAGCAGACAGAGGCTCGACTCGGCGAACGACAGAGCCTGAGCATCAAGATATAGACCGACGACAGGGGGATGGGGTGAGGGAGGAGAGAGGGTGGGGAAATCAATGAAGATACTCGTGTGCGGATGCAGGGACTGGGGCGTGGTCCACAAAGAGCACAGGGCAAACCCGCGGCTAGATTGTGAGTTGTGTGCAAGAGCCTACGCTGAAGCAGCAACGCTCAACGATGCCCTGTGTGAGTTTGACGGCTGCGCTGAGTACGAACACCTGAAGCTCATTCATGGGGCGTGCCCGACTGGAGCCGACGCGCTGGCAGACAGCTTCGCACGATGGCTCGGATGGGAGGTCGCTCGGTGCCCTGCACAGTGGAAGGTGGACGGCAAGTTGGACAGGTCAGCAGGACCACGACGCAACCAACTGATGCTCGACACGGAGAGGCCAGACATCGTTATCGCATTCTGGGATGGGAAGTCACGAGGCACAATGGATATGATGTCCAGAGCGGCAGCAGCGGGGCTCAGGGTGGAAGTCACTGGGACACGAAGGGCTACCTGAGTACGTTCTTGGGGTGGACTACAAGATCATACTGGAGTAGGGCTTCGGATAGAGGTTTGTCCCATGCACACACCAAGCCCTATGTATCTGGCAGATACATGCAGCAAAGAAGCTGCACGTGTTCACCAATACATATGGATTGCCCCGGTAATGGTGGGCTGATTGGCCTCGAGGGTGAGCTCGCTCCTCATTGGCTGGGTGGCATAACCATCAAGCAAGTGATGCGAGATCCTGAATCACTGCATTCCCGCACACTTGCCGGTACCCATGTCCGATAAGGGCCATTATGACAAGTTGAGTGTCGGCCGATACATATGAGCCCGTGGACACATCGATCACGAGGTTTTTCGGGGCGCCCCACCCCCACCCCCCAAAATCGCCGCGCGCTTGTATTGTTACCTCCCGCCCACGCAAAGACCCTCTCCCCACTAGTCCACTCCCCCCGGGTACTCATTGAGTCATTTAGCCACACGATTGTTCCGTTTGGAACACTTCACAGCCTCTCTCCTTTCCTTCCGGTCTTCGGCTGTCCTCTCTGCTTCTTGCTTGCGTACCTTTGGTCTGGGTTCTCCGAACCACCATTGCCACGGCTTACGTTGTGGCTTGCGTTTCCAGATACTGTGTAGTGGCATTTTCTCACCTCCCCCCTAACCCTACAAGAATTCCCGAATGAATCCATGTCTTCCCCCTAGCCTCTGCCCTTCGGGGTGCTACACCTATCGCCGAGGGGGATTTCATGACTGAACCGATTGTATTTTGGGAACTGTGGGACGCGGGTACGCCCATAGCCGCCATTGAAGATGCGTTTGAATCGCCGGGTGCTCTTGATGGCGCACTGTTGCGATTCGCTGCGTACAGCACTCCAGCCTACGAGGGTTACGCGCTGGTAGTGTTCGAGCGGGACGGACTGCTCTGGGAGGTGAACGGCAGTCACTGCTCATGCATGGGGCTTGAAGGGCAATGGCAACCCGAAGAAACTTCGTGGGGCGCATTGAAGACGCGCGATGGCATCTCTTACGGAGAAGACCCCCAATGGGACGCGGCACTTCTCAAGCTCGCCACAGCTGAAGTCGGGTAGTCTGTGCTACACAGTGCCTGGGAGTCATTCGACTCCGGTGAGTGCTGCTACTTCCTCGGGTGGTCAGCATTCATCACTGGCCTTCGCTCTTTGGTTTGACTCCTGTCCCGAAGAGCGGGGGCCTTTTATTTTCATTTCCATGACATGCATCATACCGATGATGTGCCGTCTTGGTAGGATGGATTGGGTCAAGCGGCCGACCAGGTCGCCTCCGGGCATCCATGGGGGGTAAGTAGGGTTGGTAGCCTGCACTGGGTGTATGAGAGGGGGAATCATGAGCAGTCAATGTTCTGCCGTAGAGAGGGGGAATCAATGAGCATTTTCAGTCGCAAGATGGAGGGTCGGTGGGTTTCAGACAACTCAGCCTTACGCGAACCAGGAGGCCACATAGGCTCGGCTGCATGCAGGGCTGACGCTAGTCGGATTACAGCTGCCCACAATACGCTCGTAGACTCTTACAACTTGAGTCTGATTACGATTGCCGCCCTCTGTGTTCGGTTATGCACAGATGAGGAAGGGGAGGGGAATCATGAAGAACCGCAAGGCTGAACGGTGGACATCAGGAAAGCCGTGCGACACACGGCTATGTGACAACACATCCATTCACAACGAGGCGGGAGATTTCATAGAGGCTGCTGAGACCGAGGCTGCGGCCCGCGTCATTACGGAGAGATACAACGCCCTAGCGGACGCCCACGATGCGTTGTTGCCGGAGTCTGTCCGTGGATGGGTGTGGCACCACAATCTGAAAGACCCGCATTACATACTTGAAGGTAGGTTGCTCTGTGGTGCGAATGGTGAGGGCGACAATTGGGAGTTTGGAGGCTCATGCGGCGTTTGCGGCCACTGCGCCCTGAAGCGCGAGGAGCTGGAGGAGCTGGAGGAATGACGGTTACGCAATGGATGCTTGTCGCAGTGGCGCTTTGTGTCGCGGTGAGGATGTATATAGCTCATCGCGACGGTGACTGGATAGACTTCCTTGGCTGGGTTGGTGCGCTGATAATGGGCATAGGCCTCGGGGTGACGTTGGTGTTGGAGGCTGCTACATGACAATCGGCAAGCCACGGGGAAAGGAAGCACCTCACTCCGTCAACGGCTGGGGTCAGACCAGCGAGTTGCATTTCATTGCGCGAGTGGGGACTGCGGCGCATGTCCCGGTGGACCACATGGTTCGGTTTCAATCGATGACTCACAGGGAACGGAGTCTTCGCAGGGTGGTCATCTTGTCCGGGTATCTGATGGCTTTGCAGAATCGTGCAGTCTGGTGGCCTCGAGCGAGAGTGTATGAACTGGAGAGTGCGGCGTTATCAGCGATCCAAGACGAGGCAGACCGCTGGGACATTGACGTAGAGAAGTTGAACGGTCGGGAGCCCTCGGCTGTTCTTGAGGGGGTGTAGGATGATGGGTACTGTCCTTCCCCGAAGGGAGACCGTGTCTAGATGAGTGATGGACCGAAATCGCGGGCATCTGTCCACCCTGTCAGCCTACGCAACATGGCCCGATCGATTGCGGCCAGCTATAGCGACACAGGCGCAATCGTCATCACCAAAGGAGCGGACGGGTATCGATTCGGAGTCGAGGGTATGACTCCCGACGAGGTTGAGCGGGCTGCATGCCTGCTCATCAACTACAACATCACGTTTCTTGACGATGAGGCTACTTGACCTTGTCGCCCGTCATGCGCTCGACAGGGAGAACGCTGCCAAGAAAGCAGGGCTTTCTTTTTCAGCGTGGTCACGTAAGATCTCACTTGCCGCGACCGATAGGTGAGGTGGAGAGACGGAGAATCGAACCCCGCGCCCCTAGGTGTAAAGGCTGGAACGGGAACCATCCCCTCCCCAAGTCACCATCATGCAGTTTGTGGCCCTGAGCGACCGTTTAGCCTTCCCGCCAAGGATGTTAGCTAGACGGTCGCTTTGTCATTTGTGTCTTGCATGGAGAGTGGGATGAGGTGTTCCGCGAATCAGTTGGGGTGGAGTGCCCTGTGTGTGGCACCATGGTCCCGGATGGCACTCTCTTTAGTTTCTGGTTCCAGGATCCCTACGGGTAAGGACACTACCCAGGAGCTACCAAGGTTTGGTGGAAAGCCCCCAGGCTCGGACTAGCGGAGAGGGTACTACGCCGGTCCTGTCGCCCGAGGGCTCTCCATAGGTTGGGATTTGGGAGGCGGGCACCATCTTTGAAAGGGCGGATAGCAGGCAAGAACATGGGGTGATATGATGGTGGCAGTCTGCAGTACTCTGCGCCGCAGCTTGCTTATCACACATTGGTACAGGATCCCAAGGGGATTGGCCTACTATTTGGTCCACGGCGAGAGGGAGCCAGCATGTATGCGAAACCGTTGAAGAAACGCGGGAAGAAAAAGCGGTCGAAGTCGGCGTACACCCGTCGCAAAAGGGTTTACCAGTACCTGACCAGCAAGGGCACCACGCACTGCCCTGAGGGCCACAAGTTCACGCTAGACAACTGCCGGCTGCAGGAGCGGCACATCATCTGCCATCAGTGCGAGGAGGAAGCCTGAACCTCACAGCCCCGCATTCATGGCCGCAAGCACGCCTATAGCCGCGAAAATGCACAGCATGACGAAGCCGGCTGCCTTCAGATGCTCCTTGTTGTCCTCCCGCCGCCGCTTGTCCTGTTCTAGAGCGGAAATCCTGCCTTCAAACGTGAGCGACAAGCTGGGTCTGTAAGTCCTCAGGCTGCTCAAGTGCCGCGTCTCGATAGCCCGAATCCGCCGATCGTGGTTGTTGTACCTGTCCCAGTGGGTCTGCGTTGGCTTCGGCTTGGCCTCGCAGGCCTCCTCGTACAGCTCTGCGAATTTGGCGTCTGTCACGTAATGAGTCGCCCCAGACCCGTCCGAAACCTGCCAGCCGCAATCCTTGCGCGATCGCTTCACTGTCAGCGAGTTGACCTTCAACTTGACCTTCATGTCTTCTCCCCCTCCAAGTCCCCCACCCGGCGTACCAATTCCGCAATAGTCTCGCTGTGCTCCGAGGACTTGGCTGCAGCCTTCAACTGGTTGTTTTCTTGGCGTAGTTGTTGATTGGCGTGTTCCAGCCCCCGGTTAAGCCCCTCCTGCACCACCAAGGCATCGTGAAGCCTCTGGATCGAATCCTCGCGGCTCTGGTTCCAGTTCTTGGGCTGCACCTTCCCCTTGCGCCTGCGAGCCAACATTATCGGCGCCCCCACCACCAGCCCGCAAGCTCGCCCCAGAGAACCCACACGAGGAACCCGAAGGTTCCGAATAGCGCTAGACCGACGAAACAGTTCGCCAGGGCCACGATTGCACCCCAAAACCACCAGAAAAATAGCTCAATGATTTCCATAGCTTACCCCCTCTAGTCCCAGAAAGTACCAAGAAAGTTACCCGGGAGCACCTGTTTTCTTGACTTTCTTGCGGATTCTTGTATTGAATTACGAGACGCACCGTATCGTAATGGGATTGGGAGCTGGAATGACACGACCTATCGGAAGCCGAGTGAAGGGAGAATCCCCACTCCGAGTCAATCGACAGGAGCGATTTGCCATTGGCATGGTGCAGGGTTTGTCAAAGGTCGAGGCGTTCAGGCAGGCTGGCTACACGGGCACGGAAAGGTCGGGCCCCCCGACGCTCTACAACAGGCCCGGCGTCAAGGAGCGGATTGACTTCTTGCGGTCTCAGGCCGCTGAGCAGGCAGTCGTCGCCGCCGCAGTCACCCGGGGCGAAATCATAGAGGGCCTGCGCGACAACGTGAGGAAGGCGAAGGAAGGCACACCGCTCCTCGGTCGCAACGGAGAACCCACCGACATCAGCAAGCCGGATCTCGCCAGCGCCAACCGTGGCCTCGAGATCATGGCGAAGATGCACGGGTTCATGCTGGACGTGACCCGAGACGACTCCTTCAACGACAGCCTGAACCAAATGGAGCAGCCCGAAGCCGAAGCCCTCGTCCTGAGCCTCATTGAGCAACTCGACCCAAATGCTCGCAAGATGATGCTGGATGGTCTGTCCAAGAAGAAGGCCGAAACCACTGAAGAGGGGGAGACGCTTCAGTGAACCTAGGGGAACTCAAAGAGGCCGCGAAGGTGCTCAAGGCTCTCACGTACAACCTAGCGTTGGCGTACAAGCCTTACCCAAAGCAGCTTGAGTTTCATACGACGGGAGCCACCAAGAGGGAACGTGCACTTTTGGCCGCCAATCAGGTCGGTAAGACAAGATGCGCCGGCATGGAAGTCAAATACCACACCACGGGAGAGTACCCGCCGTGGTGGGAGGGGAGGCGTTTCGATGGCCCCACCCGAGGTTGGGCAGCCGGAACATCCGCTGAGGGAACTCGTGATGGTGTGCAGAGAATCCTTCTGGGTGAGGGCAGCGAGCACGGTACCGGAACAATCCCGAAAGCGGCCATCATCGACGTGAAGATGGCGCGAGGCACGCCGAATGCCGTTGCTCAGATATTCATCAAGCACAAGTCTGGCGGGACATCCTATATCGGCTTCCGCACTTACGAGCAAGAGGTAGACAGGTGGGCGTCTGAATCGCTGAACTGGCTGTGGTGTGACGAAGAGCCGCCCATAAAGCTGTACACCGAAGGCCTCGCACGCCTTACTGCGCGACAAGGCATCGCGTTTTCCACACTCACGCCGCTCCTCGGCATGACCAAGATGATTCAGATGTTCTACCCGCAGCCGGATACCCTTGACCGGTCGCTCACCATGATGACGCTCGATGACGTAGGGCACTTCACTCAGAACGAGAAAGAGCAAATCTACGCCGCCTACCCGCCGCACGAACGGGAAGCAAGAATGCTAGGTATTCCGATGCTCGGCAGTGGTCGTGTCTTCCCGGTAACCCGTGCGTCCATCATGTGTAAGCCATTCGAGATTCCCGACCATTGGCCGCTGCTCGGCGGCATTGACTTCGGATGGGACCACCCGACGGGCTGCGTGTCCATCGCATGGGACCGTGACGCCGATTGCATCTACGTGACCCATGCCTACAAGGAACGCGAGAAAGACCCATCGCAGATGTCTGTGGAAATCAAGAACTGGAATCCCGGTCAGCCGTGGGCATGGCCTCATGACGGAAACCGCATCGGGGACCGCAGTCAGAACCTGACTGAAGCAGGCATGTATCGCAGAGCAGGCGTTCGGATGCTCCCCGAGCACGCGACCTTCGATGACGGCGGGCACAGCACCGAGGCAGGCGTTATGGAGATGCTGCTACGGATGCGTTCGGGTCGCCTGAAAGTGTTTCACCACTTGGAGGCATGGTTCGCTGAATTCGACTTGTATCACCGGAAGGATGGCAAACTCGTCAAAGAAAACGATGACCTGTTGTCGGCTACCCGGATGTGCGTGATGGCTAAGCGCTTCGCGAGAACTGCCGAACCGATGAACAGATTTCCAACATCGGTACCCGACTATGACCCGCTATCACGGGAGGTGGCGTGAGCAGCCTATTTCTGAAAGCGTCGAATCCAATAAATCTCCTGTCACCTCATGGCATCACAAAGGCCTTGTCCGGGAAGGCTTTCGGGTCAAGCGAGGCTGCCGACGTGCCGCAGCTCCCGACAATCAATGACCCGAAGATTGAAGCAGAGAAACGCAGGCAACTTGCCGCAGCCCTGCAACGCGGCGGCCGGCAGGCAACGATTCTCACTGGTGGTCAAGGCGTCCAAGGTCCAATACTCGGCACAGGAGCGCAGCTAACCGGAGGTGTCGTATGAGCAAGGTATTTGACCCGATCGGGCTGTTCAGTGACAAAGGCAAGAAGCAACGGAAGGCTGCGAAGCGAGAACGTGAACGGCTGGAGGCCGAACAGTTGGCCCAGCAGGAGCGCGAAGACTTCGTCACGCAGGCACGCTCTGCTCAGGCACGTTCCCTGCTGGGTGGCCGACCCGGCAGCACACAAGCATCAATTCTAGGCTAAGGCACTCATGGCAACCGACCCACTGTACAAACGACTGATTGCGAGAGCCGGCGAAGTCGAGGCTGAACGCAAGACCACGGACAACACTTGGCAAGAGATTGCCGATAACTTGTTTGGCCGGCGTGATTTCACGGTGGTTCGCACCAAGGGCGAACAGAGACTCCGGGAAATCTACGATGACACGTCCAAGGTGTCCGGGTCATTGCTGTCGGGTGCCATCCACAGTCTCATGACAAGTCCTGCCGCCCGGTGGTTTGGACTGGCGTTTGAAGACCCGAGATTGCAGGATGACGCCGAAGCGGCTGAATGGCTGGACCTTGCCGAGAAACGCATGTACGCGGCACTCGGCGCACCCGCCGCGAACTTCCATGCACAACTCTCCGAGACCTATTTTGACCTGATTGCCTTTGGCACTGGTGCCCTGTTCATTGACGACGTTCCGGGTGCTGGCGTGAGATTCTCAGCGAGGCCACTACAGGAACTGTACCTGGCTGAAGACCCGAGTGGCCGGATTGACACGATTGCAAGACTGTTCCCGCTGACCGCACGGCAGGCAGTAGACCTGTGGGGTAACAAGGCAAAATCTGCAGCCAAGTCGCTTGACGGCGACCACTCCGAAGACCGGCAGAACTATTGGCACATCATTGTCCCGAATGACGACATGGTGGTCGGCAAACTCGATTCAACCGGGATGCCATGGGCTTCCTTCTTCTTGTCGCCGACTGACTCAGCCATCATGGGCCAAGGCGGATACCATGAATTGCCGATGGCGACTCCTCGCTGGGAACAGGATGCCGGCGAGGTGTACGGCAGAGGCCCCGGTTGGAATGCACTAGCCAACCAGAAGATGCTGAACGAGATGAAGAAGGTCACCCTGAAGGCAGGGCAGAAAGCCGTTGACCCGCCGCTCATGGTTGACTCTGAAGGGGTCCTGCCCGGTGACCTCCGAACTCACCCGAAGGCAATCATTCCGATAAACGCAGTCGGCGCGATGATGAATCCGCCGATTCAACCGTTGCCGAGTGGGGCCAACTTCAACATCGGCGAAGCGATGATTGCCGATGTACGGAAGGCGGTACAGGATTCGTTCCATCATCAACTGATTGAGACCATCCGAGACCCACGGATGACGGCCACGCAGGTCCTCGAGTTGTCCGCGCAGATGACGCGGCACCTGGCTCCGATACTTGGACGCCTGCAAACGGAGCTCCTCGAGCCTGTCATTGAACGGGTGTTCGCGATCGAGTCGCGTGCAGGTCGCTTGCCTCCAACTCCACCGCACATCAGCGATTTGCCGCTGAAGATTGATTACGTGAGCCCCGTAGCAAAAGCTCAGCAAACGAGCGATGCGCGGGCAATAATCGACTTCAGCGGCGCAATGGCAAACTTGTCGGCTGTGGTGCCCGACGTATTGGATGTCGTGGACTTCGACAAGGGAGCGCGTGAACTCGGCGAAGCGCTAGGCGTACCAAAGGGGATGCTCCGCGACAGTCAAGAGGTTGCGCAACGCAGGGAGGCAGCGGCACAACTCGCCGCCGAGCAGCAAGAACAACAAGACCTCGTCACAGCCACCGACCAGATAGCGAAGCTCGCGAAGGCGGCTCCGCAGCAAGGGGCAGCGTAATTGGCTTATGTGGACCGGCTTACGAAAGACTATCGAACGACATTTGGGACCGCTGCCGGAAAGCATGTCCTCATGGACCTGTACGGCCACTGCCACGGCAAAGACACTACGTTCCCTCCCGGCACTGATTCGCATGGGCTTGCATTAAATGAAGGCAAACGCTGGGCGTACCTGCGCATCATGGGGTTCCTCAGCACCGAAGACGACGCCGCCCGCGAGGCGTGGGCGGAGCACATGAACGAAAGGCGCATCGAAGAGGAGCACAACAAGTGATTGAAGGCACAGTTGATATTTCAGGGTCGGCAGAAGCGCCGGCAGCCCCGGTATCAGAACCGGTATCCACCCCAGTAGCCCCGGTTGCAGAGCCGAGTTGGCGTGATTCGTTGTCAGCGGATTTGAAGGACAATCCGACGTTGACGAAGATTGCAGACGTGGAGTCGCTCGCGAAAGAGCATGTGAACGTGCAGAAGCTCATCGGTGCGGACAAGATACCGAGGCCTCAGGACGACTGGAACGACCAGCAGTGGTCCGACCACTTCACGAGAATCGGCAGACCCGACAAGGTTGATGGCTATGACCTGGGTGGTGTCGAGGTACCCGAAGGTCTGCCTGTCTCCGATGACCTTCAGACTGCAGTAGTCGCGAAGATGCATTCGCTCGGTCTGAATCAGAAGCAGGTCGCAGGCGTGCTCGGCGAATACTACGCCTTGCAGGGCGACCAATTCACGCAGTCTCAGGGCGACGCGGCGCGCACCACAGAGGCCGGAATCAGGGAGTTGCAGAACGAATGGGGCAAGTCGTTCGGCGCGCATGTGGACCTTGCGAAGCGCGCGATTACGGCAGCCGCGGGAGATGGGTTTGAAGAACTCGCTGGCCTCACGATGTCCGACGGCACGCTGTTCGGTGACCACCCGCTGGTCATCAAGGCATTCGCGACTCTTGGCGACAGGCTGGATGAACATGGACTGGTTGGCGGTGGTCAGCAGGTCCGCACAACCATGACGCCCGCAGAGGCAGCGGCGGAAATCGACGCACTGAACGGCGGGAAAGACGACTTCCCGTTGAAGTACAACGACAAGAACCACACGCAGCACGCATGGGCGGTGCAGCGCATGAACGAACTGTTCGAGATGAAAGCCGCCTCTTCTGAAGGGGCATAAATAGCGCAGGGAAGGAACCAACATGGGCAATGAACGAGACCTGACATACAAGAGCATCGACCAGATTCCGGTGAGTACGGACACCCCAGCGTCAGGCGATTTCCGCCTGTGGTGGGACGCGGTTGCAAAGGAGTGGAAGAAGCAGGACGCCTCCACGGGTGATGCGGCTTTCGATGAGCTTGCCGTTGACGACCTGACGGTGACTACAGGTGCCACCTTCTCGGGTGCAACGATTGCCGACCTCGGCACGGTCACTGCGGCAACCTTCGCAGCCGGCACCATTGCCGACCTCGGCACAGTCACGACGGCAACGTCTATCACGACCGATGCGCTGGTAGCGGGTACCGCCGCGACGTTTGCAGGCGGGACCATCGCGGACCTCGGCACGGTCTCGGCAGCTACGGCAATCACCACGACCGCGTTGACTATCGCAGCCCGCCCAATGGGTCGTGCTCCAGTGGCACTCGATGCGACAGACAGCATCACCGTCGCAGAGCACGCGAACCGCATCATGTATTGCACGACAGCCGGAGCCATGACGTGGACCCTCCCCGCAGCAACGGGAACAGGCGACTTCTACATGTTCCTGATGGGCATTCTGGCAACGGGCAACCACGTGATTGTCTGCTCCGAGACGACCACACACCGAATGATCGGGTCGAACACCGTAGCCGATGGCGACACGCTGTTCCTCCCTGCCGCGTTCAAGCCCGGCGCCAGTGACGATACGTTCACATGGAACGGCGGGACCACGGGTGGTGAACTCGGCGACTGGGTGAAGATGACAGACGTTGCAACGAACAAGTGGCTTGTTGAAGGTGCCGCGCAGACACAGACTGGCGAGACCCCGACAACGCCGTTCAGCAACACGTAAGGAGAATTGCTCCGGGTAGCCTTCGGGTCCGGTGCTGACCGAAAGCAGGTCGTTCGCCCGCACGTAAGCGGGTAGAAGCGGTCCACGAATTGCCACGCGGATAGCCGAAAGGTCCGCAAAGGCTCAGTGGGTAGCCGGTTTGTTGACTGAGACATCAACAACTGGAGGCTCTCATGAGCACGCAGCAACCGACCCATTTTATCAACCAGTACACGAACAACATCACCATCCTGCAGCAGCAGATGTTTGCCAATCTGCGGAACGCTGTGGACACCGAGACCGTGAACGGAGAGTTTGCATTCTTCGATCAGGTCGCGGCAACCTCGATGAGCGAAATCACGACCCGGCACGGCGATACCGAACTGACCGATACGATCCATCGTCGGCGCAGGGTTGGGATGCAGGACTTCGGCGTAGCGGACATGATCGACAATGCGGACAAGGTCCGCACGCTCAACGACCCGACGAACCCGTATGTTCGGCAGTTCGCTTCGGCAGCAGGTCGTCAGACCGATGACCTGATTATCGCTGCATTCGACGCAACGGTCAGCACCGGAAAGACCGGGACTGGCTCGGACGCATTCGACACGGGCACCTACCAGATCGCAGCCGGCGGGACGAACCTGACCACGGACAAGCTTCGCACTGCTCGTAAGATTCTGGAAGCGGCTGAGAACCCGGAAGATGATTCCGACAATCAGTGGTACGTGGTCTGCTCCGCCAATCAGAGGGCCGCATTGCTCGCGGACTCCGAGTATCAGAACTCGGACTTCAACAGCGTGAAGGCTCTCGTGGACGGCAACGTCGATGACTGGCTGGGCTTCAAGTTCCTGAAGTCGGAGCGGCTGTCACTGTCCACGAATGACAGGAGCTGCTGGGCATGGCGCAAGGCGAGCATGAAGCTGGCTATCGGTGCAGACCCTACGGGCTTCATCGATGTCATCCCGACGAAGAACCACAGCACGCAGGTGCGCTACGCGATGACACAGGGTGCTGTACGTATGGACCAGGTCGGCGTTGTAGAGATTATCTGCGACGAGACCGCGTAGGAAGTTTGGATGCGCTCGGGGTGCGGAGTCGTGCCCCGGGCTAATCCAGCAATGCGATGCGGTGTCGTGTCGCAAAAGGAAACATGAATAATGTCTAGTTATTTCTCTGACCTCCTCGCCGAGCGTGGCTCCAGTAACGAGGCGGCTACGGCAGTAGTCTCCGGGTTCAAGGCTGCGGTTGGCAACAGCCATGCTCGTCTTCGTAAGAGCGTGGGCCGCGCCAACACGGCGGACAGTACCGGATTCCAGACGACCGATACCGTTCGCATGGTCACTCTGAAGTCCGGCGACCGACTGCACAAGCTGGAGCTGACCGCGGACGGGACTGCAACGGCTGGCGCTGTCAACGTAGGACTCTACCTGTCCGGTGCAGCGCACAACGGCGCCGTGGTCGATGTGGACCTGTTCGCATCCGCGGTCACCATCAGCACGGAGCTGGACCTCACCGACGTCTTCGCTGAGAGCACTACTCTCGATGGCGTAGACCGAGGCAGGACGTTGTGGGAGTTGGCGGCACTCGGCGCTGGCTCGGATACCGTTGACCCTCTCGTGAAGTACGACTTCGTCATTGTTCCAAGTACGAACTTCGACGATGACACGGAGTTGACGCTGGTGGCTACCTACACCGCAGGCGACTGATACCAACCACTGAGCGGGGGCTTCGGCCCCTGCTCCTTGGGGGCTCCACATGGCAGCAGGCATCGACATCATCAACGCGGCGCTCAGTAAGCTGGGAGAACAAGCGATTCTCTCGGTTGCGGACGTAAGCGTGCCGGGGCGTCTCGCCAACCGGACCTACGCAGACATCCGGGATGCGTTGCTAAGAGAATTCCCGTGGAACTTCGCGACGCAGAGAGCTTCGCTATCGGCTGACGTAGCGACGCCCGTCTGGGGCTTCGATTACCAGTACACGTTACCGACCGGGTGCTTGAGACTCATCCAAGTGAACACTACCGGAGATGAGGATTGGCGGAACGAGTCCGGCAAGGTTGTCACGGATATGACGGCACCTCTCGAGATTCGCTACATCGGCTCGGTCGCTGTAGACAACATGGACCCGACATTTCGTGAGGCACTCGCAGCACGCCTTGCAATGGAATGGGCAGAGCCTCTTTCGCAGACCACCAGTGTCGGGCAACAGATGGCGACCATGTACCGCAACAAGCTGCAGGTCGCTCGGGTTGCTGACGGACAAGAAGACAAGGTTCAACTGCTTGATGCACCGGATTTCATTGACGCACGGTTCGTATCAGCCGCGAGGTAAGCAGTGCCGAAGGTTTCACAACTCGTCAACTCCTTCAACGGCGGAGAGCTTGCGCCTGAGTTCCACGGGCGCACTGATACCAAGAAGTACAACAGCGGCGCTGCAAGTATCGAGAACTTCGTCGTACATCCTGAAGGGGGTCTGCATCGGCGGAGCGGTACTCGCTTCGTAGATGCCGCCTTCGACTCGTCCAAGAAGTCGCGCATGATTCCCTTCATCTTCTCGACGACCCAAGCGTACATGCTGGAGTTCAGTGAGTACGTAATCCGCGTATTTGCTGACGAGGTGCGGGTTGACGTAGACGACCACGAGTTTTTGCCTGCAGTGGTTGACACGACTGCCGAAGAAATAAACATCGCCGACCACGGGTACGTGCACAACCAAGGCCCGTTCCGCTTGACGAACGCTGGCGGTGGATTGCCTGCGGGTCTCGCTATCGATACCGACTATTTCATGTCGATGCCGCAGGCGAAGACGTACACCGCAGCCGATGTGGTCGCGGGGGCTGGCGGCACAATCACGTTCTCGACGGCCCATAACTATTCTCCGCAGCAGGGTCCGTTCAGGATGACGGCGGCTGGCGGCATGATGGTAGGGCACCCACAAGCGATTACAGATTATTATGTAATAGTCTCCAGTCCCACTGCGATACAGATAAGCGCGACCGCCGGCGGCGGCGCACTGTCGTTGTCGGTGCCGCAAGACGATGGCACTGGCGTGTACACATTCGCTCCGACCGGAGATTACCTGCGCGACAAGTTCGCGCTGGCGATTGCTGTAGATGGGGCTCCAATAGACATCACAGGACAGGGCACCGGCACGCACACAATCACACCGAATCCACTTGGGACCCCGACGGGTCTGCCGCTTGAGATACCGACGCCGTATGCCGAGTCGGAGTTGTATGAGATACAGTACGTGCAGTCTGCTGACTTCCTGTTCATCGACCACAAAGACCATAGGCCTGCACAGCTCACACGCGCAGGGAATACGAAGTGGGCGCTGGATTTTACGAATATCCTAGATGGCGCATTCACGGAGCCAGAAAACGCTGACACGAGTTCCCCTATGCTCTTCTCGGCGACCGCTACGACTGGCGTAACTGCCTTTGCTTTTAATGCCGGAGTGGTGTTGACGGTGGAGGATATAGGGAGGATTCTCAGGATAAGGCATAGTGCCCAAATCGGTGTCGCAGAGATAGTCGGGATAGATACGAATCTCGGCCCGCCGTTCCGATTCGGTTCTATGAACGTCATATCCGATCTGGCTAGCACCGGCGCCACCTCTACGTGGCGGATGGGTGCTTGGCATACTGGCAATTGGCCTTCGTCCCTGTCATTCTTTGAGCAGCGGTTGGCACATGGCGGCGAAGCGGCAACGCCTCAAACTCTGCACGGCAGCAATACGTCCGCGTTCAACTTGTTCGCCCCATCAGAGGTTGACGAGGAGGTACTGGCTACCAACGCCGTCAACTTCACCATTGCAATCAACCAAGTCAACGCAATCCGCTGGATGGCCCTGCACAATCGATTGATTATTGCGACATCAAACGCGCTGTTCACTGCCCGCGCATCATTCGACGGAGAGCCGATAACCCCGACGAACATCCAAGTCCAGAAGATTTCCGATATCGGCGCACTTGGCATCTCGCCTGTCAGCATCAACGATGAATTGGTGTACGTCACCGCGAACAGTCAGAGCCTCCGCGGCTTTACGCTTCACCGCGATTCAGACACAGTGTCCCCAGTAGACATCACGCTGCTGGCAAAGCACATCTTCGGTAGAACTCTCATCGTCCAAGACATGGCGTACCAGCAGGACCGGCAGTCAGTCCTTTGGGTGGTCCGGGGCGACGGGGTGCTAGCGGCAGTCACCTACGTGCCAGACCAAGAAGTCTTCGGTTGGCATCGGCACATCGTTGGAGGCAACTTCGGGTCGGGCACGGCCACGACATTTGCCGCAGCCACGATCGATGCCGATGAAGACACCATCACGTTCACGCTGGAGCATGGGTGGCGAACCGGGCAAGGTCCGTTCACGTTGACAACGGACGACACCCTGCCGACAGGCACTGCGGTGAACACGAACTACTATGTGCGGGTTGTCGATGTCAACACCGTGAAACTCACGACGATGCCCGATCCAGATGGCGCAGTCATCGACATGACGGATGCTGGAGTAGGTACGCACACCATCACTGAGTCGGGCGCCGCTGTCGTGGAATCAGTCGCCGTCATCCCGGCACCGAATGCCACACATGACCAAGTCTGGATGAGCGTGAAGCGGACCATCGGTGGCTCAACTGCTCGGCACATTGAGTTCTTCGAGGATGAATGGCTGTCAGGCACCGATACGGAAATGCGGTACGTGGATTCCGCTCCCGTTGCCTACTCCGGCGGCGCAGTATCGTCCATCAGCGGACTCGACCATCTGGAAGGTGAGACGGTGCAGATTCTCGCGGGTGGCGCCGTGCATCCCTCCCGGGTCGTCTCGAGCGGAGCAGTCACGCTGACCGGCTCGTTCACTGACGTTCTGGTGGGGCTCCGGTACATCTCGGAGCTCGAAACCCTCAGGTTTGAGCCGCCCGACCCGGAAGGCTCCTCCATGGGCAAAATGGCGAGAACCGATCATGTGGTGTTGCGCCTATTCGAGACCATCGGCGGTGAGATTGGCCCCGACATCGACAGCATGTTGCCGTTGGTCCTCAGGGCTCCCGGAGCTCCAATGGATGAATCTACAGCGGCGCTCACCGGGGACCACAAAGTCGCGGTTTCCGGGGCATTCCAACGGGAAAAGCGGCTGTTCATACGGCAAAACCAGCCGTTACCGCTGAATTTGCTGTCAATGAACATTATGAGCAGCACGGGGCAACGCTGATGTGGCGTGAAACCAAATACGAAGATTTGCACCGAATACCGCTATCAGATGACCCAACTGATGCGGATATGCGGTCGATTCTGACCGATTCGGACGATACGCGCGATTTGCTGCGTGAGAATGCCAGAACCTGGGAAGAAGAGGACGGCAGGGTCATCGCGATTGTCGGGGTAGCGCCCATGTGGAAGGGCGTCGGAACCGTCTGGACAATGCTCTCTGATGAGGCTAGGGACCGCGGTGTGCCGCTCACACGAGGCGTTCTGAGGTTCCTGCGCATGCTGTACCGGGAGCGCGGCTATTGGCGGTTACAGGCGACTACAGTGCGCCGAGACGAGCCTGCGCGGCTATGGATTCTGCAACTCGGGTTCGGCTACGAGGGCACCATGGTTGCCTATGGCCCTGACGGTCAGACGCACGATATGTACGCGAGGGTCGAATAATGGCTATCGCAGGGTTGGTTCTTTCAGGCATCAGCGCCGCAACGCCCATGCAGGGCGGGATATCAGCGCAAATGGACGCTGCCGAACAAGCGAAGTTGCTCAGCGTCATCGGCGAGATCGAGGCGTCTGACAGGCGACGAGCAGGCCGGAAACTGATTGCAGAGCAACAGGTGGCATTCGCAGGCTCCGGCGTGGACATACAGACCGGCTCACCGCTTGACGTGCTCGGAGACACGGTGGCGGAAATCGAACTGGATGCACTGAGAGCCAAATTCGCCAGACAGACTCAGGGCTTCGCGACTGCGCAGCGCGGTCAGCAAGCACAGACTCAAGGGGCTTCTGCCGGTCTCGGTACGATTCTCGGCGGTGTGAGCAGATTCGCATCTAGCAGGGGCAGGTGACGCATGCCTAGAGTGCCCACAGCCAGAACGACCACGGGAGTGCAGCTGACCCTGCCCGATCCGGCTGCTGCGCTTCAGACTGCTCAGAGCGTTGCTGGTGTGTTTGATGCGGCTGGCGGGTTGGTTGCCCAGTTCGCCGAGCGGCGAAACCGGCAAAGGGCCATCGATGAATCGAACGAGGCAATCGCTGGATTCACGAGGGGCCTTGACGAACTCGACCAGCAGGTGGTGCAGGGTGATGTTATCGCAGACATCACTGCCAATTTCGATACAGGCAGCGAGGCGCTCAGGGAGCAGTTTGGTGGTGGTATCAGGAGCAAGGCGGGGCAGCAACGATTCGATGACATGTCAACGCGCCTCGTCACCGCTCATCGGGCAATTGTTGGGCAGAAGCAATTCACACGCGAGCAGGTCGCAGGACGTGCAGTTTTGGACGATGGCCTAGACGCCGCCATCGATTCCGTCATCATTGCGCCGCACAAGCTAATCCGAGACGAAAACACCGCCAACGGCTTGGCGATGATTGACGAAACAGAGCACCTGCTGGCAGAAGAGAAGCCGGCAGCCCGCGAGGCATTCCTCAAGAATATCGATATCCGCACAATCACCCGGCTGGTTGACTTGGCAGATGCTTCAAAGGACGAAGCCGAGGCAATGGGACACCTCGGCGTGGCGGCGGAAATCCTGAAGGACCCGGAACGAACGCCGAACCTCAGCAGCGCCGAACGGACCACGCTGCGCCGCTCGGTGCAGGCAGAACTCGCCGACGCCACTGCACGATTCAATCGTGGCGAAGTGAGAGCCTTGCGCAAAGACATCGCTACCGTCGAGACGCCTGAGGAAGCCGCGATAATTACCGACAAGATAACGACCCTCCTGGATGAAGGGGCTATCGGGGACCCCGGAGCAGCGCAGTTGGACGAATTGCTGCGCAGTAGGCTGGCTACGATGGCATCCGCAGGCGCTGGTGCGATTAGCATCGGGGTTGCGAGGCGTCTCGGGATCCCAGTAGACCCGAAGAACCGCAAGCAAGTAGACGACTACTACAAGAATATCTTCTTGCCTGAGTTGGCTGGCAAAACGATGGAAGAGGTGGATGACGCCGTTGTCGAACTCGTCGGTGACATCAATATTCTGCCCCCCACAGTGGAGAGCAACCTGCGGACTGCCGCGAATACTGACAACCCTCAGCTTGTCGCGCAGGCAGCGCAGTTGTTCGTCGAGTTGAAGCAGGCGTCACCACAGGCAATGCGTAGCGCGGTCGTTTCTGATTCCACTTCGATTCTGCTGGAGAACATCGATGAAGCAGTCCGGCTGAACGTGCCTGAGGCCGAAGCACTGAAACGGGAGCGGGAACGGGAGGCGCTCAGCCCGTCCGTGTTGGCTGGCAGGCAGACGCAGTACCGGGAATTCCTCAAGGAAGAGTCGAACGAGTCATGGATTAACGACAACGTTGGCACTTTTGATTTGGTGCGTCCATTCGCATTCGACCCAGGCGTCGATGTCATTGGGCCAGACCTCGAGGGGATGTTCGATTCCGAAGTCAAGCGGATGTTCCTGAAGGACCCTAATATCGACAAGGCTAGGACTCGAGCCCTCGAACGGGTGGCTCGCGTAGTCGGCGTGTCGCAGGTCGGCGGAGAGAACCGGCTCATGTACTTGGCCCCCGAGCTGATGTACCCCGGGTTCAATGGTGACTCCGAAGAGATTACCCGGCAACTCATCGAAGACGTGCGCGCCGCGAATCCTCCAGAGATTGCGGGACTTGATGACGAAGCATTGGCGGCCAGACTGATTATCAGCGCGGACTCAGACAGCATGAGAGAGAACGACGGCTTCCAGTTGACGCCCGGGTACAACGTGTCCCTGAGAGGTCCCGCAGAGGACGATAGCCCGGGGCCGTTGATGGGCATTCGCTTCTTCCCGGAGCAGGATGAGTTCGCAGCACGGCAAGAGGTGGACGCGATCAAGGAAGCAGCGGCAGCGCATGAAGCGCAGCAACAGGTGCGACGAGCACAGAAGACACGGGCCGCCGCTGGTGACGTTGCGGGCGCAGAGGGAATCAGGCTGCGAGAGGCGGGCATATTCACACCGGAGGCCGGGCCTTGACTCTCAACAAACGAGTCCTGCTGTCCCCGACCCGGAGTCATATACCGGGCACGCAGCCGCCTGCGATGGTGACTGAGCGGCCTAGCTTCGGTCAGACGGTGCAGGATGCGTTTGCGGTGCAGAACACTCTGGTTGCTGGCTTCCAGTTTGCTCAGGAGTTGTCTGCGGGCGCCGATGACTTGGTAATCGAAGGCTTCGACCCGTTCGACGGCATAGAAGGAACCATATTCGAGGAGTTCCCTGAATCTCTCATTGGCGTCGTCACTCCAGACGAGAAGGACCGGGCAGAGGCGAAGCTCAATGAGGAGTTGGCAGCACGCGAACGGCTGGCAAACTCCGGGATACTCGGGATTGTCGCTGAATTCGGCGCTGGCGCACTCGACCCGCTGCTGTTGCTCCCGGTTGGTGGTCAGGTGAAGGTTGCTCGGTCGATGGTGCTCGCAGCCAAAGCAACCCGGACGGCGCGTGCTGCTGAGCTTGGCAAGGTTGCGCTAACGGGCGTGACGAGTGCCGACCAAGTGAGCCTGCTGACAGCGGGCATCACAACTGCACGCGCTGGCCTGCTCGGCCAAACTGCGTCAGAGGCAGTTCTGCATTCCTCGCAAGACGCCAGGACATTCGGGGAGAGTGCGGCGAACGTGACGGCGGGTATGGTACTTGGCGCAGTGCTTGGCTCCGGCGTTGCGCATCTATCAGCGAAGCAACGCAAGGCGGCGCTGCAAGTCATAGAGGAGGACTTTGGAAAGGTCGCTGGTGGCTCTCCCGAATTCGATGCCCCGGTGATTACCCAGCAGGACTTGGTGCGGCCATCGGACGGCAGCCCCTCCGCTGCAGAAATCAAAATACAGAACGCGCTGGTGAGAGGCATTGAGAGTGCCGCATCTAGCCCAGTTATTCGCAACTTGACATCAACGCCACTGATAGAAACGATTTCGCTGAGTCACTCTGGCAAGGCAAAGCAGGTCGGGCTTGAGATGATGGATTCCCCGGTGCGCGTAGAGGGCTTCAACCCAGGCCCCACGATGGAGTCTGAGATTCGTGGCACTATGGACGCGCTTCGCGCTCAGATGTACGGCGCACGAGATGAACTCTACACGCGGTATAGAACTCGCATCGCCAAAGAGAAGGGTGAGGGTGGTGCGTTTGTCTCGGAGGGTGGCAGGGCGAGAGCCGGAATCATCAGGGCAACGGATGCGGTCACAGGTCGCGCCAAGGAAAGGGGGATTCTGTCTCGTGATGAGTTTGAGGTGCTCGCCGGCAAGTCGTCTCGGTCCGCTGATAGCGGCGTGCCGGAGGTTGACGAGTTCGCCACGTTTCTAGATGACATCATCGTCAAGCCGATACTTGAGGACGCTACCGCCTTGGAGATGTTCCCGGAAGAAGTGATGGCACTGGGGCCGAAGGGCTCTCGGCGGTATCTAACCCGCTCGTACCTGAAAGAGAAGCTGATAGCAGAAGAGGACGTCGTCAAGTCCCAGAAGATTAAGCCGTGGTTGTCGGGTGCTATAGACGACGATGAGATTGACGCGATCCTGAAGGCTGCCAAGTTCAAGAAGAAGGACATCAAGCCGCCACCTCCCAAGGGGGAACTGGAATTCTTGTCTCCAATGGCTCGCCGTTCATTCACGCCGGAGCAGGCTACGGCACTCGACGAGGCAATCGACCGGCAAGTGTTCTCTACGTTCGAGAACCTCACTGCGAGTACCCGAGGCAGGTCTCCGTACGAGCGGCAGCCCGTGGGCAAGGGGAGCCCGTTCAAGGAACGTGCAATGGCTTGGGCTGATAGTGAAGTCGAGGAGTACCTAGAGCAAAACATCGTGGTGCTGATGGAGCGTTATTTGAACACAATGGTCCCAGACATTGCTGCCATGCGAAAATTCGGCAGCCTCGATTTGGACGTGCAGTTCAATGGCAAGGGTGGTATCGCCGAGGAGTACGCAGCGGTGCGAGCGGCGGCGAAGACGCCGAAGGAGCGCCTGAAGATTCAGAAGCAACAGGAGCGGGACAAAGACAACCTTCTCGGGGCGATGGCGGTTCTGCGGGGCACCAACGCCCTGCCGACCGACCGACCCGGCAAGGCGCTTGTGACTGCCGCAAGGGGAGTCCGTGCGGTCAACTATCTGAGCATGGGCGGCGGCTTCGTCATCAACTCGTTTGTGGACCCCGGAATGATTGCAATGAAGAATGGAGTGGCACGCACATTCCGCACAGGGATAGTCCCGTTTGCAACGCATCTCAACGCAACGAAGATGGCGAGGGCTGAGTTGAACAGGCTCGGAGCCGCGTTGGACTTGCAAGTCGGCACTCGCAGTGCATCTCTCGCTGACATCGGCAACGACTTCGCACAGAACGGCGCCGACCAAGTAGCGCAAGCGATGTCAAACCGAATGTCAATCGTAAATCTGATGGCTCCGTGGAATGCGCTGTGGCAGGGTGTGTCCGGCAACGTCAATATGACCAAGATGATTGAATCTCTCATCAAGGAAGGCAAGGGAACTGCCACTGCGAGGGAGATTGCAGACCTCGAATTCGTGCGGCTCACCCCCGAAATGCGTGGACGCATCAGGGAGCAGTTGTCCCTTGATGGCGGCATGGTGTCCGAAGGCCCGCTGAAGTGGTCAGACACCGAAGTCTGGACGGACTTGGAAGTGCGTAGGGCGTGGGGCAGTGCGGTGCGTTCGTCAATCAACTCTCAGATTCTCGATCCAGGCGTCGGCTCCGTCCCATCCATAATGAATAAGGAGTGGGGCAAGACAGTATTCCAGTTTCAGCGGTTCATGTTCGCCGGTACGCATAGCGTGCTGATGTCAGGCATTCAGGACTGGCGGTTCGTGTCCACATGGACAGGACTCGCCGGGATGGTCGGTCTCGGCATGATGGTCGAATCGATAAAGAACGCCCAGAACGATAGGCCGAACCCCGAAGGCGTCGGTGATTGGGTGCTGGCCGCAATGGACCGCACCGGCCTATTCGGAGCCTATGGTCAGGTTTACAATGTCACCGCTGGAGTTCTCGGGAAGGAAGGGCTCTCTAGCCGCTTCGCTGCTCGAAATCTCTTCTCAACGGCATTGGGTCCTTCGGCCGGCACTGCACAGACAGCGCTCCTGCTTCCGTCTAGAGTCAGGGGCGCCGAGGCCACAGGCGGCGACTTCTCAGACAAGGACCTCAACAGAATCCGCCGACTTCTTCCATACAACCAAGTCCCATACTTCCAATGGGGCGTTGACCAAATAGAGGAAGGTATCGCTAGTGGTCTCAACCTTCCGAAGAAGCGCAAACGGAGGCGCACCCAATGACCATATCCGCAACAGACACATCAGTTCAGTACACGGGAGACGGCACCGACGCGGTACTGTCTACGGTGTTCACGTATTTCGCTGATGGCGATGTGGTCGTTACTCAGCGCATCACGGCAACGGGTGTCGAGGCCACAATGGTCAAGGGCACTCATTACAGCATTGCAGGAGGCTCTACGACGGGTGCGGTAGGCAACGTGACGGTGATTACCGGCGCGACAAACTTCACCACAGCCATGACGTGGACTATCAAGAGAGCCGTGCCGTTGACCCAGAGCACTGACTACGTGGAGAACGATAGATTCCCGGCGGCTTCCCACGAGACTGCGCTTGACCGTGCAACGATGCAAGCCCAAGACGTTGACTCTCGCAGGTCGATAACGGCTCCAGTAACGGACCTCACGTCGATATCGCTGGAACTGCCGTCCTCCGTTGACCGGGCAAGCAAGCTGATGTCGTTCGATGCCTCTGGGGCCGCATCGGTGGCGACGCCGACAACCGTCGGGTATGGCAAGGTTCGTCTGGCAATCAAGATAGCGTCAACCGATACGACCCTTACGCTTACCGCTGAAGACTGGCCGTCCACATACAACAGCGTGGAGTTGGAATTCTGCGGGCTGCTCGCAGACGCGGTAAGTGCAAAGCTCGAAATCAGACCGATTGACACGGGAGTCGTGCAGACCACAAACATGAGCATCATGGAGAGCCGCAACGTGGCTGGCACAGTCACGACGCCTACCGGCACCGACTGGATGCTTGACTTTGCAACTTCAACGGGCACCGACGACAGGATGAACGGTAGCGTCATATTCACCAACAACAACGGCTTCCTGAACGGGCACGGACAGTTCACGTATCGTTCAACCACGAATCATGTGCATACGATTGTGTCGTATCAGAGGCATACAACCATCGGCGCACAGTGGGACGGTTTCACGGTGCACTTCGATGGAGTTTCAACCATCGCATCAGGCGAAGTTAGACTTTGGGGCATCCCCCGAACATAGGAGAAACATCATGCGTTACTTGAACATCGCGATTGCGGCACTCGTGCTGCTCCTCGCTGGGGGTGCCAGCGCTGCGGATTGGACCACTGTGGACGGGGGCTCTGTGTCATGCACCTCGCTCAAGAAGGACGGCATCTGTTGGCAGAGCGCCATCGCTGCGGATTCGTCTGCAATCAGTGTCCGGCTGTGCAAGACGCTCACAATCGTTGTGTATGGAACTGGCGCAGACATCATGCCGCAGACATGTACCAACAGGGCGTGCACCACGGCTGAGGACTTGCTGTCCACTGCGCTCACGGGCGATTCGCCGAATATGTTCATGACTTCTGGCGCGTCGCCTTGGGAGCTCGTGCGGATTGATTGGACTGCCGGCGGGGCAGCGCCCACCGTGTCCATCAAGTGCGGAGGCTAGTATGCGGCACTTCATTGCACTGCTCGCGTGCCTGTGCCTTGTGAGGGCTGGTCCCGTCATGGGGCAGGGCGCGGGGGTGAGCCTTGACCATCCGATTCAATCGGACTCAGCAACCAAGATGTCTCTCGGGATGGTGCCGCAGTTTCGTACTCAAAACAAATTCGGCGAGACGGACAACCTAGACGCAGCGGCTACGGATATCTGGGATGGCTCCACAGCCGAGATTGTAGCAATCAGCGGGACAATCATATGGGTTCCTCCGAATGCTGCTCGCATTCATGCGCTTGTGTCGTCTTCCCTTGCTGATAGCGATTCCGGAGGTGCTAACCCGCAATCCACCGGGATGCGAACAGTCGAAGTCTGTGGGTTGGAAACTTGGACATCCACATCCGCAACGACTGAGACAGTCATTCTTGACGGGACCACAGCAGTCAACACTGTGAACTCATACGTCATCATTTACCGGATGACCGGGTTGGCTTGGGGTTCCGGTGGTGTGAATGCCGGAAGCATAACGGCAGACGCCGCAGTGGATGGCACCACGACTGCGGCAATTACCATAGGCAACAACCAGACCCAAATGCTGATATACGGCATCTCCAGCACGATGAAGTTGCGCGTGGACAATTTCAGGTCGTCCCTCATCAAGACATCGGGGGCGAACCTCCGGGCGACTGGCAAAGTCCTTTGGATGGCTGACCCTGCTGCGAACGCAGCTGCCAACACTGCTTGGGTGAACAAGGAAAGTTTTGAATTGACCACTGACGACAGTTGGATAAGGCCATATTCACCGCCAAAGAAGTTCGACGGTCCCGGTATTATCAAGCTGCAACTCGTGGGCAGTGGAAACGACATCGATGCGATTGCCACGTTTGATGCCACCATCAAGGACGACTAGGAGAACGACATGAGACACCTACTGACAATCTTGGCGTTGCTCCTGATGGCTACGCCTGCTTGGGCATACAGTACGGGGCAGTCACTCGCGATGGCTCGTATCGACATCACGAATGCCGACGCGGTGACCGGCATAACGACTACGTATATCCCGTATGGAGCGTCGGGGGCACTCGCCGCCAACTCAGGCTTCACGTACACAGTGGCAACGGGTGACGTCCGGGCGACGTCGTTCACGGCAGACAACGTGGACGGTACGAATTCGCACGGGTTCTTTGACAACCCCGGCGGCTATACCTGCGCGGCTCCCGGCGACAACACGGGCTCGCTTGCGATGGACTCCAGTATTGATGCCGATGGAGACCAACTGTACTTCTGCGACGAGAACGGCAACATGATGCGAATCGTCCGGGAGGACACTGGCGGAACCACGATCCTAGTCGGGAAACTCAGCGTGCCCGGACAGCTCAACATCACGGGTACGGATGACTTTAAGGCTGCGCAGTTCGTTTTGACCGAGACCACCCCTAACACTGAATACATCTTGAAGATGCGCGTGTACACGAACGGCAACAAGTCAGACCGCATTTGGATTGGAAACGGCCCGACACAAATCAAATCTGGCGGAGAGGCAGGAGATGCGGGTCTGGAAATCTTCGATGAATCCGATGGCGCTGAGACCATTACGATCACGCCTCCAACGTCGATAGGCGCTAATTACACACAGACTCTACAGGAGATTACGGGGTCTGTTGGAATCGAAGAGAAGCGCCCCGAGGCGATTATTGGCGCCACTCTTGGCCCAAGTGATATCTTGGACAAGTGGTATCTCTGCACGAATGCAGGCGGCTGCAATATCACGTTGCCTGCCTTGGGTGCCGGAGACCATTTCTGCGTATACGATACTGATGGCACTGTAGGCATCACGTTGACCCCTGCAGCCGGAGTTACATTCTGGTTGCCAGATGGCACTACGACAGACTCGGCGGGCGACGTAATCACTTCAGACACGGGCAATTTGGCAGGAGACCGGATATGCGTAGTCGCGCTTAACGCCACGACATTCTTCACGTATGCCGAACGAGGCACATGGACGGACGGTACGCCATGATTGCTAGGCTACTCATCTGCGTACTGCTCCTCATCGCTGCTCCAGCGGTAGCGGTTGTTGACCAATTTGTGGTCATCTTCTTGGATGACGATAGAAGCAGAGCGATGGCTGGGTACAGCGTTGCAGCCGGAGTGGATAGCATCACCGGAGCGTTGCCTCTGACGCCATCACTTGATGCAATCGCCTTGGCGGGATTCGCTCATGCCAACATCAAGACCAGTGCCGTATGTTCACCCTCTCGCGCAAGACTGCTTGACTACGGACCCGTGGGCAATCCGCAGAATCCATACGGCCGGACAGTAGTACCAGAGGACCCGGACACGACCGTCCAAGTCGAGTTGGGGTTCCACAACTTCGCACGGGAGGCAAAGGCTGACGGGTGGAATACAGCCTTCTTCGGCAAATGGCATATCTCAAACTACAAGTTCCTGAACGATGGAGTCACTGCCGTCAAGCAGGCTGGATTCGATGAAGCGCAGGCTGTATTGGTGGGAAACCCAACAAATGAAATCCCGGGAATCGACTACGACGACTCGGCGACCATCGGTGACGTATGGGCAGACTGCCAGGGTCACAAGTTCTTTCCGTACACAGACATAGACGGGACTATCACTTGGACGCATACCCATTCCTCAAAGGTCATCTTCGATGCGGTTGACACGTACATGACAGCAGCCGCAGCGACGGGCAGTGGCAAATACCTGATATTCGTGGAAACGTCAGCACCACATATACCGCAAGAGACCGGCGAGGGTGGCGCGGTAGAGTGCAATGGCAATACAGAAACGCAAAACGATTACCCGCCCGGCGAGTCGTTCGATGCTGGCGAAACCAAGAATGATGTCTATTTGGCGAATATCGAGTATATCGATACGCGAATGGGAACACTCATCACTGACCATATCTTGTCGGACAACGGGTACACGGACCACATGGTCGTATCGCTGACGGACAACGGAACTCAAGGAAGCATCAGCCTGATGGCCGAATGTGATGCGTCCCCAGGGAAAAAGAACACGCCGTACATATGCGGGACCACAAGCCACTTCGTCGCTGCGGGTCCAGGGATTATAGCTAACGAGCATCTGACGAATCGGTTGAACTCCATCGATGACATACCCGCGACACTGCTTTCACTGATGGGCAGCAAATCGACCACTCCATGGGGATTGGACTTCAGCGATTGCATGACGCAGGAGAACTCGCAGTCTGCAGCATCTTGCCGGCACACCCGAGATTCAGTGACATGGGCTGAGTGGAAGGAACTTGGCGGCAGCGATGGAACTCTCACCAGGCCGCCGAGGCTCACGGATGCCAACGGCGTATGGACAAACTACGAGGTGGCTTCAGAGGTGTGGCTCGAGGGCGGTGCTCACGTCATACTGCATCGAATCTACGATCCATCGAACAGCATGAACTTCGTGAAGGAGAGTCTGTACCCAGTAGATGACGGCGAGGACGGCGGCGCACTCGGCGGAATGTACTCAACCGAGGATACAGTCTGGGACGTAGTGGCCGGCGGCGAGATTGCCGAGGACGGTACAGACTGGGACATCACTGCAACGGACGCTGCTAAGGCGGCGCTAGTCCGAGCACACCGAGACCTCGACCACCAGTGGGACCGAGACGGAGCCCCTACCCCGACTCTCGGCGGCGGGTCATTCTAGGAGACCAGATGCTAGACCGAACACCGCAGGCCAAGACCAAGACGGCAGCCACGGCGGCTGTGTCGGCTCCCATGATCGCGCTGGCGCTCGAGGAGTTCACTCCCGAGCTCGGCCCCGGCAAGGTGACCCTTATAGTCTATGCCGTGACGGTCCTCGTGGGCTTCGTGGGCTCCACGGCAAGGGACTGGCAAAACGACGTTGAGACCCGTGGCGAGAAGCCCGGGTTCTTGCTGAGACAGATTGCCCATATAGGCTAGGGGGTTGGCGTGTCTGATGATGACCGAATGCTTGGCGAGTTGGCCCAGTCCGTGAAGACGCTCACGGGAGAGGTGCAGATGTTGCGGAAGGAGACGAAAAAGCACGGCGAGGCATTGGCGGTGCTCGCGTCTACTTGCAACAATATCGTCGGGTCTCGGTCATTTTCGACCAAGGCTATGGGTGGCGCAGGCGCTGCAGGCGCTGGGGTAACAGCATTCTGCCATGGCGTCTGGTCATTCCTAACAGGGGGGACGCAGCAATGACAAAGGAACTCATCACACTGCTGACCATCGCGGCGCTATCGACCACAGCCTGCAAGACGTTCTCACAGGAGAACTGCGAGGACCTCATTGGCACGCTGACGAGTCTCGCTGCGGAAATCAGTAACGATGTGGCGAAGGATTCGGTCGCCGAGAAGGTTGGGCGATATGCGGACATCATCGGCAAGGCTCGCCGGCTTGGGTGCTCGCTTGCCGACTTGCCCACCGAGGCGGAACTGGGAACTGACTGATGGAGGTGTCTGCAGGACAGGGCGGCATCGTGGCGTTGCTCCTCACTGCCATCACAGGCGGCGGGACGATGTACGCCACCAAGACGGAGACGGCTAGTCAGGACCGCTGTATTGAGATTGTGCAGGCCCGGGTAGCAGCCGCCGAAAGTCAGCGTCAGGCCGACTTGGAGGCTCAGAGAATCAGCTACAACGCGCTGCAGTCGATGTGCGTGGAGATGTGTGGGCGTTAACGGTTCGACGTAATCTCAAGCAGGGGGTTCTCAATCTGCAGGAGCATTGCGTCGATGCGTGCGAGGGTCGAGGTTGAGCTCGTGACGCCTACGACTCCTCCGATGTTCGCAATTGAATTGCCCACGGCAATGCAGCCTTCAACCTCGAGGGCGAAGTTCGCAGGGTGGATGAGACAGCCGAACCGTGGCATGTTCTCAAACTCGTACAGCGATACACTGTCTCCGATGATTGCCCATGACGCCGGATGCGCCTCGCTATCGTGCCGCTTCAGGTGGTACATGCCGGTGGGGATGCAGCTCTCGTTTGGCCTGTTGTGAGCCCACGGCCGTTCAACCGTGAAGAAGATGTCGCCCCAGATATAGAGCCTACCCCATGTGGCGTACACGTCGTGTCCGAATCTCTCGAGCCTGACTATTTGAGTCATAGTCCCTCCTGCCCTGCCGGTTCCAACCGATACTCATACAATCCGCCGTTGACATGACGCCGAGAGACTTCCCACTTCCCGAACCGCACCTTCCGTAGATTGCGGAGTTGAGCGGAGGCACTCGCTTCAGGAGCCCCGGTGGCTGCCGCTATCTGAGCCAGCGTATGCCACTGCCAATCAGTCATGAACTGGTGCACCCGCAGAATCTGCCCGGTCAGTCTCGCCACGTCCCGCGTGTGAACGTAGTCGTCTCCATCGAACCGCAGTTCTTCTTGAGTCATCTCCCCCTCCTCATAGCGGCCAACCCCACCGCCCCCACCACAAGCGACAGCGCAAGGCTTGGCTCGGGCACAGTCAGCACGCCACTCTGCCACGCGCCCACCTGCGAGTCGCTTGCCGTGCTGTAGGTGACGGTGGTCTCGCATTCCGTGTGAACGTGCAGTTCTCCCACGCACTCGGCGCCCGGCAAGTCGATGCGGTAGCGGGGCATCAATGCACCCTCTCTTCTTTGACGCGGCAATCCTTTCGCCGGCAGAGACGAGCGTAATTGCCGATGTGTCGATAAGGCCACCCGTACCAAGGCGACCAGCGGTGCCTGCCACGAGAGCACAACCACCGGCCCATGCGCCCCATCACTCCCCCCGCGCCGCGTCGATGGCTGGTTCGCCGGGGCGACCCGGATGGTTCACGTTGTCCGCAATCATCATTGCGTAGTTCGCGAGGTTCACCGCCGCTCGCGTTACGCTCCAGCAGCGTTCGCCTCGGTCAGGTTCTTCAAGGTTGTCATAGAGTTTGTCGCGCTGCCTATCCATGAGCGCAGCAAGGTCACTTGCTAGCATCCCAGACCAATGCGACTTGCCGTCATTTCGCTTCAGCACCAGCTCCATTTCTACGACGAATTCCTGAAGCGGGTGTCTCAGTTCATTCCACCTCGCCACGTCCGCCTCCGCCTCACGCACACGCTCCTCTCCGGCGGCGAGGCGGCTTGTCTCTGGACTCGGTGCCTCTTCCTGCGAGTCGCAAATACACTCGCCCTCGCAGCGCGAGCACTCCCGCACCCTCTCCGGTGCTGTAAGTGGCTTTTGTAGTACAGCCGGATCCAAGACACTTAACTTGTCTATCTCCCTACGTGCTTCGTCACCTAACTGCCGACCATCCTCGAGAGGCTTAACGAGGTTCGGCGCGGTGGATGCGTTGAGGGCTCGGAGGCGAGCGATTTCGGTGGTGAGTGTTTGCACGGCCCCGTAGGTGACAGACTCCCTGACCCTCTTGAGTGCTGCCTTGGCTTCAAGCATTGCAGGCACCCACGCACGCTCATCGTCCGGGTGGTTGGGTGGGCCTACCTCGTCAATCCACTGCTGCTGCTGCTTCAGCCCCTCCACCTCCGCCTCCCGCTCGGCGAGCTGGGCTTCGAGTTGAGCAACAGCCTCAACCATGTGCTGCTTGGACACACGTTGCCCTTGGTGGTCGTAGAACTTCCCGTGCCGCAGTTCGATTCCCATCACTCGCTCTCCCCGACTTCCCAGATGCCCTCGCGGTTCTGGTGGTTGTCGTGCGGTCCTTCGATTACGCACTTGGCCCCGGTGGCGTCTTCGGCGGGGCAGGGGATGTGCTCAGGTGTTGAGTTGACAACGCGCTCCCTCGCCTGAATCACCGCAGCCTTGAGCTTCTGCGTCTCCGATGCAGTCCACTTGCGCTTGCCGAACCTTGCGCGCACAGCCTCAACCTCGTCGGTAGACTCACACTTGCCGAATTCGACCACCGCTGCCTCAAGATCGGGGCTATCCTTCCCATCCCCCTCCGCCCACTTCGCCAAAGCCTCGCCGGTATCCTCGGAGAGCGGACCTTTGTTCTTGAACACACCCTCTAGGTGCTCTGGCAGCTTCAACATTATCTTCTCACCCGGCTCGTTCGGTGCCCAATTCGGCACTCCGTTAGACCGGGGATACAGAAGACAGTTCACCGTCATCTCGTAGACGAACTCGTCACCACTGATAGGCTGCCAGCCGAGGCTGATGGGGTCTTCGCCCTTCACGATCTTGATTTTTTCCTTGGCCCTGAAGCAGAAGATGGCGTTCACGCCGAGCCGCAGAACCTCATTGATGAGCTTGCGACGCTGCGCCTTTGGCTTTATCCATGCGGAGAACTTCACCCTCTGGCGCTTCGCGTAGTCGCTCCCTGCCATCCGGTCAAGTTCGGCTTCATGTGTCTCGAGAAAACCACCGGGGCCTTCGTGCTCGTGACTGGCAGAGTCAATAACAAGTACGCCAGCCTTCTTTTTCACGCAATGCTCGATCGCTGCCATGTAATCGAGCGACGAGAACGGCGCCCCCATTTCGATGTGACGGAACTCATGCTCATCAGCGTAGTGGAGCGCGCGTCGGGCCTCAGTGTCAATCACGAACACCTCGCCGCCCGTGACCCTCACCATTCCTTCAGCCAACCGCAGAGCACTCTTCGTCTTACCCGAACCACTCGGCCCCACCAGCCCCACCAGCATCGGCACTCGCTCTCTTGTGGCGAACTTGTCTTCAAACGTGCGGGTCATCTTCCTACCCCCAAAGGCTTGACAGCAGCCAAGCCCCTCGCTGGTCGTCATTCATCTCAATCCCGCTATCGGCGCAGAACTTCAGTATCGCGGCGTCATCTAACGGCGTAAGTTCGACTTCGATCGCCGTTGGGTACCCACGGGATGCGCTCTTGGAAGTCCCTGGCAGCGCTAGGATATACATCGGGTAATCGAAGCTGCAGTGAAGTACGCACTCAACGGGTGCTGGGTGCTCCTTGTCGAACTCCCGCCGCCTAGCAAAGAACGTCTCATCTCCATCGGACCATTGCTGCGTCCAGCCTCGCTGCTCCCGCCACCAATCCTCAAACTCGTATTCGTCGTCGTCATCACGAGTCCACGGAAACATAAACTCCTCTTCAAACGCGATGCCGAAGCACAGTTGCCCGTCAGTTGAAACTCCCATTTACTTCAAAGCCTCCAATTCGATTTCCTGGCTGAGCATCCAGCCGGGCGGATGGACGGCCACACATCCCTCTACGGGACCGGGCCAGTGTTTGCGGTCGGTCCCTTTCGCGAGGCACTCTGCCCATGTGTCTACGGCTCGCTGCCATCGGAGTACCGAGAGTTCCTGAAATTCGCCGGACAGGTATACGGGCGTCACGGAGTACGGCTCACGGGTCTGCACGAACACAAAGCGCATTGTGGTCCGCTCCATCTCGTACCCGTGAATCGCGCAGATGGCGTGCCGGTAGGCTGTGTCCTGCAACAGCGCGTGACTTCTCGCGATGAGCATTGATGCCATGTGCTCGGTGGTGCAGGTCTCTCCCGTCTTCAGGTCGTCAATCACAGTCTCGATTCTGTGGTCGATGTAGCCTGAGCACGGAACCGGAGCGCCACTCGTAGAGAATTCGTCCCACTCAATCCGCTCCTCCACTTTGCCGTCAAGGAACACGCCGAAGTCTGCAAGTTGGTTCTTGATGCGCTTCATGCCGACCTGCATCGCCTCCCACTTGTGCGCGACCATCGGGATCTTGCCGTCATGCTCGGCGCGGTCTCGTGCCTCCCGTGCGTCCTTCGTGCGAAAATCCTTGAAGTCCAGCACCTCAATCCCAGCGCCATCTTCTAGTAGCGCGGCGTGCCACAATCGCCCCTCACGCTGCGAATCGGTCGCCTTGACCTTGTGGTTGCCAAGCAACCGATGTGCCGACCACGCGCTCAGCGGACACTCGTCCAGCAGTTTCTGCGCGATGCTCGGTGACAGTCTCGGTGTTTCGCCCATCATTCCCCCTCATTGCCCGCCCCAGGCACGAACCCAGGACGGGCTGCCCGGATTTCCGGCGAACTGCGGCTAGGGTCGAGTCTGACCGCAGTGAAATCGTGACCGGCTCCCAGCCACGTATCTCTGTACGCACCCTGAGAGCCGGTTGCTCCTCTATGGAGCACTCTCCAGCCCCTCACTCACAAGACCCCCAGTATTGATCCCGTTAGGGGAGTGGGCTGGGGAATTCATTTCGGCTCCAGTGGCAGTGACCACATATGGGATCGCATGGGGCAAGACACTGTGCAATTCTCATCGGTCGCGAAGTCCATGGCGTCCCACATGCTGATAGGCTCCAACTCCAGCATCTCAATCACAAGCCGCAGTAGGTCCACTGTGGAGGTGGCGGAGCGGCTTGCGTAACCGCCAACAAGATCACTGAGCGCGAACGTCTTCTTGCCGTCCGCGTCGTGCGCGACCCGAATGGCCAGATAGCGCGGCTCTTCCTTCTCAGGCTTCGGCTTATCCCACGTCACGGTGGGGTCCGCGGTGAGCTGGACAACGGTTGGCGCGTTCATGCCCGGTGCGTCCTCGGTCTCAACTTCCTCCCCCCAAGCACACCCGCAGCACATCATGAATATCGTGGTTGTTGCTAGTAGTTGTCTCACGGTGTCTCCTCCTTGAATGCGTCAGCGAAGCACTCCATCAGAAATATCGACAAGGTTGTTTCGTTGTCCTCTGAGAACTCCCTGCTGCAAGCCTCCACGAGAAGCCTCATCGCCTCGGATATGTTCGCCCGATGAGAAGGGCCTTGCACGACGATGCGAACAAAGACGTGGCACAGCATCCAGCGGTGCACCTTGCCGATGTTGTTCCTCACGGTGTCTCCTTTATCACATAGTCCAACCCGCAAGCGAACAAGTACAGCAGGCAGAACACGACGGTCAAAAACACCACGGTCTTCGCGTAGTACTGCTCCCGGCGCGCCTCAAACTCGTGGATGCGGGGTGGCATCTTGGGGATTGTGTTGCGGGTGGTCATCGCTCCATCTCCTTCATGAGAATCTTGCGGCAATCCACTGCCATGGTGTCCAAAGCGACGATTGCGGCCATCCGATGCCCCGCGTCCCAATCCTCGAGGGCGTGCACCACGATATCTCGAGCGATCATGATGATGGCGATATTGGCATCTGCAGACCCACGTCGCCTCTCAATCCATAGCGACAAACACGACGGGTCACACCAGACGCGCCGTTCTGGGTCGGGCCACGAGTGCCACTCCGTCAACTGCTGAGTGCCCTCGGGCAAGTAGAACCCCTCCGCGCCACAATGCAAGCACTTGACTGTGCAGGCAGGACAGGGGACCGTTTCTGGCGGGACCCTATGGTGATTCGACTCAGGGTCAAACCACTCAACCGTTCGGTCGTTGTCGCAGAGGGTGCAGTGCTTGGGCATTAGAAGTTCTCCGTCCTGCACGTAGAAATCACCCCGGTTCTGCGATCATAACGGCAGAACTCATCCTCTGGTTTGTTTGAGCAGTGCACAACCTTGTAGTGAATTGAACCGTCGTCACAGAACGCCAACTCCAAGGACGACTCACCATCCACCCAAGTAGCCACAATGCTGTCATCGTTGCGAACCACGTCGCCTATGCGTAGCGTGAAGCCCATCACCCACTCCTCTCAATCAACCCGCGCGGCACCCACCCACCTTCACTGCTCGGCATCCCAACCAGCCACCGTTCGGGTGTTGTCGCAGGGGCTGCAGTATTCATGGCTGGGGGCTCTCTTCTACCGACTGCTCGCAATTGTCCCACTCAAGGCCGAGCGTTTCGGCCAGGTGGCGGGATTGCCAGTTGCGTTCCGCCGACCCCGCCGACCCCGCCGACCCCGCCGACCCCGCCGACCCCGCCGGCCCCGCCGCCGCCGCCGCCCCCCCCCCCCCCCACGCCGACCCCGCCC
>Ga0255047_10000337_pt1 | contig 37830 bp, 34 predicted proteins | sample JV7_2_1_MG_FD_183640 | JGI IMG/M metagenome (GOLD analysis project Ga0255047, IMG submission 183640) | Seawater microbial communities from Jervis Inlet, British Columbia, Canada - JV7_2_1 | ecosystem: Environmental > Aquatic > Marine > Inlet | place: Canada: British Columbia | collected 2016-10-06
CGCCGACGGCTTCGTCGCTTCCATTTTCTGTCTCATCGTCGTTCCTTTGAAAGGCTACGATGAACCAGAAATCCTCCTCTCTCAATTAGCCCAATTCTGTCTCATTGGTGCTGACGCCGAACAAGGCGGCGGCCAATGCGACGCCGGATGCGATGGTGAGCATGCCTTTGCGCGTGCTCCACCAGGCCTGATCCGACGGAGCATGGTCGTGAATGTGCGAATGACCTTCTTCGTGCTCCGCCGATGCTCCTTTGCCGTTTCCGTGCGAATGGTTTTGCGCCGGTTCGGAACGAATAACGCGGTAGCCGAGGTTCGAGATCTGATTGCGGATGGTTTCCTCCCCAACACCACTGGAATCGCGGGTTACCGTCACGCTACTGCCGGTCACGGACACCGCAACGCCGGTGACGCCTGGCAAACGTTGCACCGCATTTTCGATCTTCGTGGCGCAGGAGGCGCAATCCATTCCCTCAACCCGCAATCGCTCGGTAATCAAAGCCGTTGGCGCCATCGGTTTCGCTCCATGAATTTCTGACATCATACGGCCCTCAATCTGTCGGGCGTCGATGCCGGCCGGAGGTTCTTGATCCACGTGCGGTAATAGGCGGCGGCTGTCATCAAGGCGATGCCAGATAGGCTAACGAGCAACTGAAAGGCAATCGTGTCCGAAACCAATTCGATGAGGAAGCACCCAACGAACGACAGGAATATTCCGACGCAAAATACTTCGAGCGAGCGCTCGCCGCAGATGATCGCCGGACGCACGATGGAAAGCTTCAACGCCGGCGCGCTGCGCGGTACCAATCTCGCGACGACCAGCGCAAGCGCAAGAAAATGCAGGATTCGGTACGGCGCCAGGTTCGTCTTATCGTTCGGAAGAAATAGATCGGCGATGGGGGCCGGCATCGCCGACGCGAAGCCGAAACGCGCAGCAAGTGTGACGGCGAAACTGAGCAACAGGAAAAGCAATGCCGACCACACGGCCAGGCGGGACGCGGTCAACCGCCTCACCAGGCCGGTTCTATCGAGCGAGATCCAGGCGCCGATCACGAATAGAAACTGCCAGGCAAAGGGATTAAAATACCACACGCCATCGGGATAGCTCGCGAGGTTCCAGTTCAAGGTCCGGGCCGCAGCATAGATTACGAAAGAAGCCGCGAGCGCCAGGCTGGGCGCCCGCATCAATAGCCAGAGGAACGGCGGGAACGTGGCCATCAGCGCGGTGTAGAGAGGCAGGACGTCAAGATTGAGCGGCTTGAACTCGAGCAGCAGCCCGTGCTTGAGGAGTTCGATCGGATCGGCGATCAAACGCCGGATGTTAAATTCGTCGAGCAGATAGGCGTGACCGTAATTTTGGGCCACGTAACCGATCGCGGCGACGTATACCACGAACAGCAGGATATGCGCGACGTATAGCTTCCAAGCCCGAGCCAGAATGCCGACCGCGGCCACGACAAAGCCACCGGCGGCGATGGTCCGCGAATAGACGAGCGCGACTGTGTAGCCGGAGATGAAGACGAACAAGTCGGCTGCGTCGCTGAACCCGTAGTTCTTCATCGTGATCCAGGCGACCACGTTATTGGGAATGTGATCGAGAAAGATCGCCCAATTCGCCAACCCGCGGAAAAGGTCCAACCTTAAGTCTCGACTTAAGCCGCTGTTGGCAATCGCTGTGTTCATGTTATCCATACCGAAGCGTTGCGACAGCCCCCATCCGAAGATCCGATGCGAAAGCCCGTCTCCACTGCTTGTGAGTTGTCGCTCATGATCGATTCCTTATCCGCAGCCGGCTAAGCTTGACGCAGTGTTTCAATTTCACGTCTTGCCCTCCTGACGGAGCCGCTTGTAAAGCGCTGCCACGGCATCCGAAAAATCCAACGAGCTATTGCGGACACAGTGATCTTCCAGGAAGTGGAGTTGCCTGATGAGGTCGAACGTCACCGGAGCGAGATCCAGGCCCTCATCGACGCCCGGAGGCCTGCTCGATATGATTCCGCTCATGAACCCCTGCGCCCACGCCAGATAGTCCCGTCGAACCGCAGGATTGGCTTTGACGTCATCGGTGAACCGCTGGCACGTCGCGGCGCCCAGACCGACGATTTTGGCCGTCTGTGTTTGCGCCCGAAGCGGGTAAGTTGCGCCAGCCGCGAAAACGGCAGCCAAAAACATCGGCTCGATCAAGAGCACGCGCGTGGCGATGCTAACGGAGGCCAGCGTTGCGATCACACCGCGGCCGCCCTCCATCCGACGTTCGTTCAAGCTCCGCTCTTGTTGCTCCAATCTCTGTCCTATTTTTTGAACTTGGCCTGACCGGATTGTCCTTCTGCCGTTTTGATGGTGAGGGTGATCGTTGCGCCTGCCGTCACGGGGCTCTTGGCGTCGCCTTGGAGGGAGTTTTCGCCTTGGGGTGCCAGAGTTACGGTTTCGCGCGTACTGCCGCTCGCAATCAACACGGCAGCCGTGAAGTTCTTCGTCGCGACCGGCTTCGCGCTCTTAGGATCGAAGACGTTGATGGTGATTTTGTTGCCTGACGTGATGAGTTCGGCATCGATGCCGGCAACATCTTCCATCGGACCGCCGTTGGGGCCTTTCTCGCCGCCATGTGCATGCTGAGCATATGAAGGCCCGGACCACATGAGGACGAGACAAACAAAAGCGAAGAGGTGTTTCATGATGCTGCTCCTTTTGTAGCGGGTGATTCTGTAACCGTTGAAATGGTTTCGCTATTTTCCAGATCCTCGCGCCTGAACAGAACGTAGAGGGCTGGCAGTACCAACAAGGTGAGGATGGTCGACGAAATGATTCCGCCAATCACGACGGTCGCCAACGGCCGCTGCACTTCCGCGCCGGCGCCGGTTGCGATCGCCATCGGAACGAAACCAAGCGACGCGACGAGCGCGGTCATCAGCACGGGACGCAGACGGGTCAGTGCGCCTTTGCTGACGGCCTCAAGGATCGTATGCCCCTCGTTGCGCAGTTTTTCTATGAAGGTAATGATGACGAGGCCATTGAGCACCGCCACGCCCGACAGCGCGATAAAGCCGATGCCCGCACTGATCGAAAGTGGAATCCCTCGCAGCAGCAGAGCTATGATTCCGCCGGTCAGTGCAAGCGGAACACCGCTGAACACCAGCAGTGCATCCGGCATCGATCCAAGGCTCATGAACAGCAGCAGGAAGATCAGCAGCAAGGCGATCGGCACGACGATCGTCAGCCTCTGCGTGGCGGACACCAGCTGCTCGAACTGACCGCCCCAGCCAATCCAGTAGCCCGCCGGAAGTTTGACCTTGGCTTCGACCTGCTCCTGAGCGTCCGCGACGAACGACCCCAGGTCGCGTCCGCGGACGTTCGCGGTGACGACAATACGACGTTTGCCATTTTCGCGGCTGATCTGATTGGGTCCGGGTGCGACGTCGATTTGGGCCAGTTCCGATAGCGGCACATAGCGGATTTGAGACAGCGGCGAGTTGTTCCATACCGCAGTTACTGGCTTTGCCTGGGTCTCCAGCGGGGGAAGCGGTACCGGAAGCGCCTTGAGCGCCGAGATATCGGAGCGCAAATGTTCCGGGAGGCGAACGACGATGTTGAAACGACGATCGCCTTCGAACACCATTCCGGAGTTTTTGCCGCCGACCGCGATCTCGACGAGGTTTTGCACGTCGCCGACGCTGATGCCGTAGCGGGACAGCGCCTGACGGTTGAGCTTGACGGTCAGCACCGGCAATCCCGACGCCTGCTCGGTCTTGACGTCGGCGGCGCCCTGTACGTCCTGCAAGACGGCCTGCACTTTGGCCGCGGACTGGACGAGAACGTCGAGGTCGTCGCCAAAAATCTTGACGCCGACGTCGCTGCGGACTCCCGATATCAGTTCGTTAAAACGTTGCTGGATCGGCTGGGAGATCTCATAGACGTTGCCGGGGATCTCTTCCGCCGCCTCCTGAATCTCGGAAACAACGGTAGCCTTCGGTTTCTCCGGATCGGGCCATTCCTTCCGCGGTTTCAGCATGACGTAGCCGTCGGATGTCGAGGGCGGCATCAGGTCGGTGGCGACCTCCGCTGTGCCGGTGCGGGCGAACACTTCCCTTACCTCTGGGATCTTCAACAACCGCTTTTCCAACATGGCCTGCATCTCCAGAGACTGCGTCAGACTGGTGCCGGGAATCCGGATCGCCTGCAGGGCAACGTCCCCTTCGTCGAGGCTGGGGATAAACTCCCCGCCCATGCGGGAGGCTGCGATACCGCACACGACCATCAGCAGGACCGCAATTACGGCGACGCCCCACCTGTTGCGGATCGAAGCGGCGAGCAGCGGCGTGTAAACATAGCGCGCACCGCGCATGAACCAGTTCTCATGCTCGGAGACCTTGCCGGTCACCAGCAAGGCCACGGCAGCAGGAACGAACGTCAGCGACAGGATGCTGGCGCCCGTGAGCGCCATCAGCACTGTTAATGCCATCGGCGTGAACATCTTTCCTTCAACGCCGGTGAGCGTCAGGATCGGAAGATACACGACGCCGATGATCAGCGTCCCGAACAGACTCGGACCGATCACCTCCTTGGACGCAGTCAGAATGGTTTCAAACCGTTCCTGCCGATTGAGGACACGGCCCCGTCTGGTTTGCTCTTCGGCCAGCAAGCGTAGACAATTCTCAACGATGATGACCGCGCCGTCGATGATGATGCCAAAGTCGATGGCACCAAGGCTCATCAGGTTGGCGCTGACCTTGTTTTCGACCATGCCGGTGATGGTAAACAGCATAGCCAGCGGGATGACGAATGCGGTCGCGATGGCCGCCTTGAAGTTCCCGAGGATCAGAAACAGAATCACGATCACCAGCAGAGCGCCTTCGACGAGGTTCTTCTCCACCGTCGCGACCGTGGCCTCGACCAGCTTAGTCCGGTCGTAGACCGCGCGCGCGATCACGCCGTCCGGCAGGGAGCGCCCGATCTCCTTCAGCTTTGCCGCCACGCGCTGAGCTACTGTCCGGCTATTGTCGCCAATCAGCAGCATGGCAGTGCCCAACACCACCTCCTTGCCATCGACTGTTGCCGCACCGGTGCGCAGGTCTTTGCCTTCCTTGACGTCGGCCACGTCCCCAACCCGCACCGGTACGCCGTTACGGGAGCCGATCACGATCTGTTTTATTTCTTCGACATTCGCGACCTGGCCGGGCGTGCGAACGAGGTATTGCTCGCCGTTGCGCTCGATGTAGCCGGCGCCGACGTTGGCATTGTTCGCCGCCAGCGCCGTCATCACCTCGCGAAAACTGAGCTTGTAGGCCATCAATTGCGCGGGGTCCGGCAGCACATGAAATTGCCGTTCGAAGCCACCGATGGTATTGACTTCGATGACGCCGGGCACGTTCCGCAGCTGCGGCTTTATGATCCAGTCCTGTATCGTGCGCAGATCGCTCGGCGTGTATTCGCCGCCGCCGGCCTTGCGCGCTTCCGGTTTCGCCTCGACGGTGAAGAGATAGATTTCGCCGAGACCCGTGGAGATCGGTCCCATCGCGGTTTCGATGCTGGGCGGAAGCTGGTCTTTGACCTGTTGAATCCGCTCGTTGACCAGTTGCCGGGCAAAATAGATGTCGGTACCGTCCTTGAAAATGATCGTGACCTGGCTCAGGCCGTAGCGCGACTGGGAGCGGGTGCTATCCAGATGAGGCAATCCTCCCATCGCGGTCTCGATCGGAAATGTGATCCGCTGCTCGACTTCCAGCGGCGAATAGCCGGGCGCGCGGCTGTTGATCTGGATCTGGACGTTGGTGATGTCAGGCACCGCGTCGATCGGCAGGCGCGTGAAATTCCACGCACCGAAGGCGACCATGACCAAAATGCCGATCATCACCAGCCAACGCTGTCGGATGGCGAACGAAAGAATCCAGTCAATCATGACGTTGCTCCGTGCGCTTGCCAATTTCCCGGACGCGCGAGAACGAATGGACGGGGGTCGTGTAGACGACCCCATCACCTTTCCTACCAGTCCATGCGGCCGAGGCGATCCGCGCGCAAATGTCCTCAGCGCAGTCGGACCGGCAGACCAATCTCAGCTCCAGATACTGATGGTAGGTGAGATTTGTGTCAGTTGAGACGTAACCGCCGCCCTGTCCGCGCCCTCTTCCCTGTCCCCTCACTTCATCGAAGGTGAAGCCGGGGAAATCCGGAAGTTCGTGCAGCGCACGGACGACATGGCCTTCCATATGCGGCCGGATCAGCGCGGTGATCAAAGTGTTGCTGTCGTCAATGCTCATCGCCGCCCGCTCCCTTTGTCATTTCAGCCTTCACAATGAAACTGTTCTGCGCCGCGTAGAGATCGCCGTCGAGGACGCCGAAGAGAATTTCGATGAGGTGCGGATCGCGATCGCCCACCTCGACATCGCGAGCCTCGAACTTCTCGCCGTTGCGCACGAAGACGACGGTCCGGTTTTCCACGGTCTGAAGCGCAGATGACTTGACCGCGACGGGAACCTTCTTGGCCGACAACGTGAGGCGCCCCGTGATGAACAGTCCCGGCCGCAGCCGCTGGTCGGAATTCGTCACGATCGCCCTCGCAATGGCGCTTTGGGTGTCGCTGCTGCCGACCGGCGATAAATAAGACACCTTGGCTTCGATTGCCGGCCCGCCGTCGGCCGGATCGATGAGCACCTGATCCCCCATGCTGACCCGTTTCAGATCACGGCGGTAGACAGAGAAATCCACCCAAACGTTCGACAAATCCGCTACCACGAATGCCGATTTCTGTTCGGAGACGAATTCCCCCAGCGAGATCTGACGATCGATGACCGTGCCCGCAAGCGATGCCTTCAATTCGTATTGCGTCAAGCTTTGGTTGCTTTCGATGACTGCCAGCACATCGCCCTTTTGCACGACGTCGCCGATCCGCTTGCGGACGTCGCGGACGATACCGGGAAAGCGCGGTGTGATCTGGACCAGTGACTCTTGATTGGGCTGCACGATACCGTTCAGCAACAGGCTGTCCCGCAAGACACCGGTTGAGGCCTTAACAAGCTCAATTCCAGCCGCTTCAATCTTGGCGTCGCTCAGAGCGACGCTATCTGCATGCTCTTCCTTCTCAGCTTTTTCCGTAGGAGCCGTCTTTGGTGTAGCCGGTTTCAGCATCCGGTAGCCGCCATAGACCAGCACCGCTGCGACCAGCACAAAAAACAAGTATCTCAGAAGTCGTTTCATCTTGAGGTCTCGCGAGTGAGGGTAAACGGGTTGCCGACAAGACCTTCGATCGTCGCGATGGCAATGTGGAAGTTCTGCAAAGCCTCCTGCTCCCGAAGCAGCGCCTGCAAGACCGAGCCTTTGACATCGAGCAACTCAAGTAGCGTAAACCGTCCTTGCAGATAGCCGCTCTGGATGGTCTCGGAAGCGCTGCGCGCATTCGGGATGATCGACGTCCGCAGCAGCTTGAGCTCGGCCAACGCGCCCGTGAGGGTGTCATAAGCACGACCGACGATACTGGTCAGGACGAGCTTGTTGATGGCACGCTCGGCATCGGTCTTGGCGAGCGTTTCCTGCGCGGCGATAATGTTGCCGGTGTTCTGATCGAAGATTGGTATCGGGATGGAAACGCCTAACCGCACGGCGTTGTCATTAGTGTCCTGATAATGGCGCCAGCCGGCTGAAATGCGCGGGTCGGGAATTGCTTTCAGACGCGCGATCAAAAGTTCGGCGTTGCGTTGGGCCGCAACCGCCGTCCACCGCAACAGTTGGGGGTTGGCTTCAATCGCCCGCAACACGTCCCGGAATGGCGGCGGTTGCCCTATGTTGGTCAGGCGTCCCAATGCTTTGCCGAAATGAGGACTGCTGTCCCCCATCAGAATTGCAAGGTCGCGGCGCGCGAGAGCCAATTGGGTCTTGGCGCGTTCCCGTTCGACCCGAAATAGATCGGCCGCGACCTGCGCACGCAGCGTCTCAGCCGGCGAGGATGCGCCCTCCTGCACGCGCTTCTGCAACAGTGGGATAAGTGTGCCAAAACCCTCGATCTGCTCGTCGAAGATTTCGATCCGCCGCTGCGCACTGATGATCGTGATAAACGCGATCGCGGCTTCCGACAGGACCTCCAGGCGCGTCGCCCGTCGCTGCCACACTGCCGAGCCGATGCCGGCCTCGCCGGCGGCAATGCGCGCTTCCCGCTTTCCACCGAGTTCGACCAACTGGCTGAGTTGCAGATTGGTCTCGGCCGATCGTAAGCCTTTGTAAGGCCCTGATCCCAGCGCGTTGTCGAGCTCGAACGAAACGTCCGGATTCGGCAGTACCCCGGCCTGGATACGCAGCCCGCCGGCGATGCCGATATCACGCTCAGCCGCCGTCAACCGCGGGTTTGCCGCCAAGGCACGTTGTAGTGCTTGCGGCAGCGAAATGGCTGGCGCCGCTCGTTCGGCGGCCTTGACGGGAATTGTGAATAAAAGCACTGCACCCGCCAGGCGCAGAACCACTTGAACCAACCACATAAGATCAACCTGAATAGCGTACGGATGACGACGCAACTTACGTCGCGCGTTCGGCTAATTGCTCAGGTGAGATGCTTGGGTGGCGGCGTATCGAGCCAGAGAGGATTTGCGTCGAGACGGTGTTGAGCCACAAAGGATAGTCTGACTGGCTTGGCAGACGGACCGCTTACCGCGGCCATCACTGGCGTCAGGATCGGTGCGCAGACGTAGCAATGGCTGGCGACCGCCGGCAGCTTTTTGGTTGCATCGTCGCCTTGACCACCATCATCTGAAGGGGTGCTGAAATCGGAGGCGAGCGAGATCCCCACGACCTCGTCGGCGCAGGACACGGCATGGGACATGCCGACGAAAAGATACGCAAAGGCAAGCAACGCCAGCAGCGCACGGCGAACGCCCGACGCTTGCGATCTCGGCAACCTTTTGCTCAGCCGATGGTTCATATGTTCCGATTAGCAAGTCTTGCCAAGTAATACTATTACATTGTCCCGCGCCCGTCCGGAACCCCCAATGTTATCTGATAACCGTTGGAAAATGTTCACTTAGCCGTCACAACCGTTGGGAAATGCGCTTGAGGCCGTTCGTCAAAGAGAGAGGTTTTGTTTATGGGTAAAGGTCATTCGCACGGGGGTGCAATCCCATCGGCGGCCGGGCGGCACCGCAAGCCTCTTTACGCGGCGCTGGCCCTGACGTTAACGTATATGACCGCCGAAATCGTTGGCGGAATCTGGACCGGCAGCCTCGCCTTGATCGCGGACGCCGCGCATATGGCGACCGATGCCGGCGGGTTGGGCCTGGCGTTATTTGCAATTCATTTCGCGCAAAAAGCTGCAACGCCCCAAAAGACCTACGGCTATTTGCGGACTGAAATCCTCGCCGCACTCATCAATGCGGTCGTGCTCCTGCTGTTGACAATTTATATTCTTTACGAGGCATACAAGCGGTTCCTGTCGCCGCCCGAAATCCTGGGCACACCGATGCTGGCGGTCGCCGCCGTCGGGCTGATCGTCAATCTCGTCAGCATGAAGTTATTGTCGGCCGGCTCCTCTGAGAGCCTCAACGTTCAGGGGGCGTATTTCGAGGTTCTCAGCGACATGCTGGGTTCGCTCGGCGTGATCGCCGCAGCCCTGATCATCATGTTTACCGGCTGGACCCTTGCCGATCCGATCATCGGCGCGGGAATCGGCCTCTTCATCGTACCGCGCACGTGGAAGCTGTTGAACCAGGCCGTCCATATCCTGATGGAGGGGGTGCCGGCCGAGATCGATCTTCCACTCCTCGAAAAGGCGCTGCGGGAAATTCCGGGCGTTACCGCGGTTCACGATCTGCATGTCTGGACCATCACGTCAGGGACGGACTCCCTGACCGGCCATCTCGTCGTGTCAGACATGAAAGACGCAGCCGCGGTGCTGAAACGCGCGAAAGCCGTTCTGGAGGATAAGTTCAAGATTGATCACGTGACTTTGCAAGTTGAAGACGAGGAAATTCGCGCGGCTGAGCCAGTTCTGCGGGTCTAGATCCCGAGCTCTTGGCGCAAGCTTCGTATCCCACCGGCGTTTTCTTTCTATTCCTTTTCTCTGTTCATAAAACTGGATCGCGCTAATGTGGCGGGATCGGCTGCGTCGTATAGAGCCAACTTGTCTGCGAACTCGCGGAGCAGAAAAAGGCTGACGTCGTCGAGCGAGTCGTGACCCTTGCGGAAAGGCTGCTCGAGCGTCTCGATGAGGTAGAGCGCATAGATGAACATATAGGAGATGAATCCGAAAATCAGGGCGGTGCCGGGCGAGCCTTCCGTTTCCAAAAACAGCAAGAGCAAGACGATCGCTGCAACAAGCGTTTTTACCAGGATGTAAACCGACGGCACGAACTGCATGCTTTGGATGTGATAGATGCGGAATACGCATCTGCGAAGCTGATCTTGCTGGCCGCGCAGCCGAACGATAAAATTGGCGGGCATCCCAAGCCGGTCCATCTGTGCGATAACCGGCGTGAGCTTGTCGACCTCGGCGATGACTGGCTGCAGTCTGCTGTGGGCGCCTGCGTGCCCCAGGCCCTTCTGCAAAGTCACTAGAATGCCAGATAGGATAGCCCGCAAGGGCCTGATTTGAAACTCCGTGCATTTCTCGACAAAGCACGTGGCGTCGTCGTGAATCGCCTCCAGAGCCACGCGAATGTCGGCTGGCAAGCGTTCGGATTCCTTGTAATCGGACAGCACGCCGGACAGCAGAAAACCGATGATGAAGATCGCGCCGCCGATGGCGCTGGTCAACAGGGTGCTCAGCGTCACGAATTCGAATTGCATCCAATGAACGAATACCTTGAGCAGGCTGATCGCGATGACCAACCCCGCCACCACAAAAAACAGCTTGAGTTTCTTCAGGTGGTGACGCTTGTTGAGCCAATCCATAGCCGGGACTTTCATCAAATACGGTGGTAAGCTGGAAGAAATGCGGTCTTTGACGCGGCAGGGACAGCGGAGCCAGGCGCATGCTTATCGAACAAGTTTGTGTCTGACTCCAACCTCCTACTTCGGACGTTGTGAAAGGACTGCAGCGCAGCATTCATTTTGCTGGGGAAACGTCTCTTTCATGACCGCAGAGGCGGACATGACGTCGCAACCCTTTGAAAGGGGGTATGGAGGGCTTTTGGGATCTGGAAAGCGTGTTCCCTAGCCGAGACAAACTTGCGAGAAAAAAGGCTCGGCGCCAACAAACTAAATCATGCCACGATTGTGGATGACGCTGATCCGTCTCGGATCAAGGTAGAGGAATATGATCAAGCATTTGGCGGCCGCGACCGTTCTTACGGGGCTTCTCTTTGTGGCACAACCGGCATTGGCGCAGCATCATGGCGGAGAACATCACGGAGGTGGTCATTTTGGAGGTGGTCATTTCGGAGGAGGCCACCATTTCGGAGGTCACTTCGACGGAGGTCACCACGGCGGGTTTGGCGGGCACCATGGTGGGCATTACGGCCTTTATGGAGGATTTTATCCGGCTCCCTATTACGGCAGCTATTATCCCTACGCGTATGGCGCGGATTGTTTCATTCGGCGACGCACCGTTTGGACGCCTTACGGTTACAGAATTCGCCGCGTCCGCGTCTGCATGTAACCGTGTGCTCCAGTTTTAACGGCGTGGATAAGTTCCTCGCGCGGACCGCAGGTGCGCGGTGTATTGTTTGGAACGGGAAGTGGATGGCAAGGGAAAGTGGATCGCAAGTTCAATGAACTTTGATCGAGTACTAAACGCACACCAGCTGGATTAGATTTTATTCATCGCTAAAATTGCGCGCGAAGACGCGTGCCGAACACTGAAACCGGGCCTCGGTCACGGTTATAGGCGGGGTTCGCAATGAGCTGGTGATCGAATGTCAGGCGCGACGCCGGTGTAACGGCCAGGCTGTAGTAGGCTTCGATGATCTTTTCTAAACCTGGATTGGGGAGTTGACCGTCCCCAATGAGAATGCCAAGCCCTCCGGCATTGAAATAGCCTTGATGCGATCTTGAAATACTATTCAAGACACCGGCAATTCCGATCGCGTCGCCCGCCCGGCCCCAAGAATTGCCGGAAAGGGAAAATCCCGCCGCAACCGTTCTGTCGATATCAGCGAACTCATATGGTTCCACCTTGCCGTCGGCAATGCCGGCACGTGCGAATAGACCAACGTCTGGCATGAGTTGCTGTTCAAGGTTCATGCTGATGCCGCTTCGGCTCCTGTAACGTCGCACAGCCGCAACATCGGCGGGCTGACTCGTGACTTGAGCCAGCCGCACTGCATCATCGAAGCTTCCCATTCGCCCCCGGCTGAGGAAGCCAGTGACGGCGATCTTGCCAGGCTGTCCCCAGAGCTCGTGCCGATGTTCGATTTCGGCAATCGCCTGAAACTGCGAAAATCGCGGATCCAACTCGGTGCTGTTAGGCACTTTCGAGAGATCGAACAATCCCGCACGCAGCGTCCAGGCTCCGCGATACCATTCGGCAGCGGCACCGTAAGTGTAGCCCCACGCATCCGCCGCATAATCGAAGGCGCCACTGTCGATGAGCGACCAATTCAGGAAGTCGGTTCGGGGATCGTGCGCGTATTTGTTGGTATCGAATACGTCGCCGACGCCAAATTTCCCGATCGTGATGACCAAACGGTCGGCGGTCTGGGATCCGTTGAACTGACTGATGTTGGAATCGACTTTTTGCTTTTCGCCGCCGAGGTCGATCGTTTGCCTGATAAACATCCGGTGAAGACGCGTGTAGGGGTATTCCGCCCCGACTTTGTAGGCTTCGCCACTGGGAAAACCTGCAACGCCCAGCGTGTTGCTTAAGCCAAACCCTTGATCGATTTCCGGATTGATCCAAAATTCCGCTCCTTCCCACAGCCGCATGCCCGCGTAAAATGTAATGTCTAAGGTCTCGCGTGCTGAATTCGGAGCGAGGCTGTTCGCTCCGCGATACGGCGCCCGAAAGGGAGCGGCGTATTGACCGACAAAAGTCGCCTGGCCGTGGAAGCTGAAATTCTCCGTCTCAAGTGCGGAAATTCCATTTACCGAAGCAACGTCTTTTTTGCCCGGGTCGCCAAGTTTATAATTCAGACCGAAACGTATGCTGTGAGAAGCATAATCACCTTCGAATTTTTGGGCTCCCGCGGGAAATGATATCGATCGGCCGCCAAATTCGGACAGCAAATATTCCAATTTCGCCGTCCAGCTTGGCGCGACCGGAAGCTCGACACCGGCGCCTGCCACCCAGCCTAGCCGCCAAAGCGAGTGTTTTTCGACAGTTCCGGGCACCGCGCTGCCACCCATTGGCGTGCCGGCCACCTGAGTGCGCGTGAACTGATCGTAGCTCCAGGCCAAACCGCCGGTACCGTAAACCAACCAGTTGTCAAATGCGTAGCCGACGCGACCACGGACGCTGCCGGCGTGAAGCACCATTTCTCCGTAGCTCGCTTGACCCCCAGCCGCAGTTGAAAATGTCTGGGTGGCTGAAACGCTGTTTGGGAACGAGATATCGGCTTCGAAGCCAAGCAACAATCGTGACGCGGCCTGGTAATTATAGCCAGCTTGCAGGCCGGTCGAGTAGCTGCCTGTCCCCTTGAACGCGTCGAACGGACGATAAAAATCAAGTGTTCCCATCAGGCTCGGCGCCGAAGCGCCGGCTTGCGTCGCCGACCAATTGGAGGATCCCGCACCATAACCGAAATGAGCGCCAACATAAAACCCGGTCCAATCGTAAATACTGGATACGACGGCTTTCACGGAAAGCGGGACCGGCCCATTTTCGGCCGATGCCAAGGGAATGCAGGTCAAAAGGCCGCATATCGCGCCGGCACAAGTCGAGATTCTTTTCACGCGACAATCCATCTCGCACAGATTTAATGGCTGTTTGTAACAGTTTTTAATGCCCAACTTCGGACGCCCCGCGATCACCGGCAGACCCTTCGGTTGGTGCAATGCAAGGTAATGGACGCCACGGACGCAGAGGTCCAGCAATCCGCGACAACACTTTAGTTGCAACTCAGTCGCAATTGCAAGAAGATATTTCGGCTCTATTTTGAAATTTTAGTCTGTCCCAGTTTTGAGAAAGACGAGGAGTGATTTCTTGAGCCTGAGTTGCGCGGGAACACCGGATAGCGGTGTTAAAAGTCGAGCCTTGACAGTAGGCGCGTGCGGAGCCGGCGAAGGCGAAAAGGCAACGCTCTTGACGTAGGCGTACGGTAGCCACACGTCGTCAAATGCCAAATCCATTGGAAGTCACGCCCAAGAGCAAATCGTAGTCAAGATTTCCCATGTTCATCGGCTGGCGCGCTAACTTGCCTAGCGCGGGCCAAACGCCCCATTTCCCGGATTGACACCTTCGATATGATGCCAGCAACTTCTCGCGTGCTTTTAAAGGATGTAATTTCGGCAAGCGTGCGAAAGAAGCGATCGATGAAGAGTTCATTCAAACAACTCCGGTACTTGCTGCTTGTCGCCGTGTCGGTGATGGCGGCCTGTTTTGCGTCACCAAGCTTTGCGCAGCGCAACGCTCTTGATCTCGCACAAGCAGGATTTTTAGCAAAGGACCGCGGTGAATTCGAGCTTGCAATCCGGCTATTCGACAATGCTCTGAAGCAAGGAATTTTTGAAGACAAGCAACGCGGGTTCCTCTTATACAGCCGCGGTGCTTCGTACGATTCGCTGGGGCTGCGCGATCAAGCTCTCGCCGACTTCGACGCCGCCATCGTTCTTATCCCGGAATTCCCCAACCTGTACCTCTATCGCGGGGTCATCTGGGGGGACAAAGGTCAATATCAGAGAGCTTTGCAAGACTTCCTGACTGTGTCCAGGTTAACTCCGACAGACCCGCTCGCTTTTAACAATCTCGGGAACGTTTATGATCGTTTGGGCGACTTCGATCAGGCGATCGTCAATTTCGATCGCGCGATCAGCCTCCGAGCGGATTATGCTCAGGCTTATTACAACCGAGCCCACACTTACGCACTGAAACAAGAAAAAAAACGCGCAATTGCGGACTATGACAAGGCGATATCGTTACAACCGCTGTTCTCGGACGCATACGTCAACCGGGCTGTTTTACATCTCATGCTTCGAAACTTCAAAGCTGCGTTGTCGGATCTCGACACTGCGATTAGAATCAATCCGAAAGACGTGACTGCGCTGACTAACCGCGCCACGATCAACCTGACAATGGAAAAATACGAAGACGCGCTCACCGACTACAATTTGGCTTTGCAGCTCCATCCGGGAAATGCAGCTATCTTCCTCGGTAGAGGCCGTGTGCATTTGTTCGCGGGCTCATTGAATAGCGCTATTGCCGACTTCAAGACCGCGGTGCGACTTCGCCCGAACAATCCGTATCCGATCATTTGGGCACATATCGCTCGGGTGCATAAGGGTGAAGACGATCGAGAGGAGTTTGCAGAGGCCGCCAAAAATGTACCGCGCAATGAGTGGCCCTTCGTGGTGCTCGGGCTTTACCTCGGCACCGATAAAACGGAATCTGTAAACGCGGCGGCTCTTCAGGGCGCCCCCGGTGAGAAGATAAAACGGGACTGCGAAGCCAGGTTTTTCGTTGGGGAATTCGCGCTTCACAACGGTGAGCGAGATCAAGCCCGTAAAATCTTGCAGCAACTGATCTCTACGTGTGGGCCGGAGGAAGTCGTGTACGCCGCAGCAATCGCCGAATTGAAACTGTTGCCTCCAAAGTGAGTTCGACGTCTGTGACGAGCGGTCTATTAAGCAACAGATAAAACATAAGCCTTTTAGTCAGGTTGCGCACCTTCGAAGGGCCTATCTGCCTGAGTGAGATTCAGTCTTTAGCGGTCTTGATCATAAGTTCTGATGCCGGGCAATTCACTCCTAGAGAAGAAGCCAAGCCTAGAGTCTTGCGTAGATGGACAAGAGAGGCCTTTCCGAAATGCGGTAATCGTAACAAATCGTCATCTGACGCCTCGCGTACTTGGCCGACTGTGCTTAGTCCGCCGGCGACCAGAGCGGTTCGAATCCTTTCAGGGAAACGCACCCTTTCGATTCGCGTCTCGTCAGGCAGCTCAGGAATCGGGTCCATCATATGCAATTCGTCTTCTTCGTCACTAAATACTGGGAGCCGGCGGCGTCTCAGGATACGCGTTCAGATCGATCAGCAAGGCGTCTCCGCTACGTCGAAAACGATAGAACCTATATTCCTGTTCCCTCAACGGCGAATGAAAAGTAATAGGCGTGTCATCGCGCCATCGGGCCAGTTCTGCTTTCAAATCGCCAACAGTCAAAATTGGAATAGGCTCGCTCATGCTCTTGCCTCTTTTGCCAACTGCCCCATCGACAAGTACTCCCCGCGCGAAGCCTGAGCTAACACACAGAGGAGGACGAGTGCCGCACTGCGCAATCGTCGACGGCTGTTGAGTGGGGACGCCCATACTCCCAGACCTTGTTCGCCGGCCGCCGCCCCGTTCGTAGAGCATGCAAAAGCTTTATACTATCTGGTTGTGTTGGCGCAATAATGCAGCTCCCACGCACCGGGCGTATTCACTTACGCTGAAAAAATGCCAACAGCGCGATCATCATCCCCGCCGCGCCCAAAGGACCGATTATGGTTACCCATGGATGCTCCGGAAAAGCGCGCTGAAGAAACATGCTGGCGAGCGTCGCAGCCAAGGAGACCGCCACCAAAAGTCCCGTAAGAAAGACGATTTTTTGACCCGAGGACACGACATGACTCTTGAAAGCCGCGAAATTGCGGAAATCTGACAATTTGCGCGCCAGGCAATCCTGGCGCGCCCGGGCACCACTGTACGAGCCTGTCTTCAAGGAACTCAAGTGTTGCCCGCGCGTATGTTCCGGACAAGCACGTTAGATGACAATTTTCAGAGGCTTAGAGCATTGCATGAGCTCATCCGAAAAAGCAGCGCCGGTTGTACCTAGTCCGGTTGTCGGGAAAAGCAAGCCGCGCCTTAAGGCCCGCGGCTCATATGATCCGCACGATGAGGCCGGACAGATGACCGCAACGACCAACTGCTGTAACGTCAAAATAGTTCTTGCCATGTGAGTGTCATCCACAGTGATGGTGTGGATGACGCCCACTCCCGGCACCGGTTGTGCCAAAGTGTGATCGTTGTCAGATCCACTGAGGGGAGCCATCCACAATGCATCCTACCATCATCGGTCTTGATCTCGCCAAGCATGTTTTTCAGATTCACGGCGTCGATGCCACAGGCCAGGTTGTCATCCGCAAGAAGCTTCGGCGATCGGAGCTGATCGATTTTTTCAAGAGGCTTTCTCCCTGCCTGATCGGCATGGAAGCCTGCGGGACCGCTCACTATTGGGGACGCGAATTGTCTTCACTCGCGCACGACGTACGCCTGATGCCGGCGGCTTACGTCAAACCTTATGTCAAGCGCGGTAAGAACGATGAAGTCGACGCCGAGGCGATCTGCGAAGCGGTCACGCGGCCGACGATGCGTTTCGTTTCAATCAAAAGCGCCGAACAGCAATCAATCCTGATGCTACATCGGACACGCGATCTGTTCGTGCGCCAGCGCACTATGCTGGTCAATTCGTTGCGGAGCCAGCTTTCCGAATTCGGCCTGATTGTGCCTCAGGGCATATGGCGCCTCAACGAATTGCACGAGCTCGCACAGCGCGCATCTCGCTCCGTACTGCCGGAAGCTGCCTGGGAGTGTTCGGAGTTGATTGTGGCTCAGATCGAAGATTTGCAGATGCGCATCAAGGCGATCGAAAAATCCATCCTCGCGTGTCACCGTGCCAGCGAAATCAGTCTCAGGCTTCAAACCATCCCCGGCATCGGCGTCATCACGGCAACCGCCATTGCCGCCACCATTGCGGATCCCGGTGTATTCAAGTCCGGACGTCACTTCGCGGCCTGGATCGGTCTGGTGCCGCGACAGTTCGGATCCGGCGGCAAGGTGCATCTTGGCCGAATATCCAAGAAGGGCGAACCATACTTGCGCAAGCTGCTCGTTCTCGGCGCCACGGCTGTGATTCGCTACGCACGCAACAAGCCTGAGCTGGCGGCGTGGATCAATGCGCTGCTGGCGCGGCGACCGGCGCGGGTCGTAACCGTCGCGGTCGCCAACAAGCTCGCGCGCATTGCCTGGGCCGTCATGAGTCGCGGAGAAAAATTTCGGCAAGTGTCCTCGGCAATCGCATGAGCTGATTGAGCAAAGGCATCCGGGATAGCAGCCGCAAACGAATTGGTAGGAGCGATGACGACGTAATGGTAAGGGGTCGAGCCCAAAGATCAGGAAAACCCGAACCTGTGCTTGCGCACTACAAGCGCGTCACTGTTATTGGGACTTGGTCAGCGGACTGCCATTAGGGCCATGCGGTCGAACGTGCCGCAATCAAAGGCCGGAGAGATGACCGCAACCGACCAACATGCCGAAACGTCGAAAAAAGTTCTTGCCATGTGGGCGTCATCCAGAGTGATGGTGTGGATGGCGTCCGCTACCGGCATCTGATGTGCCAAAGTGAGTCGTTGTCAGATTCACTCAAAGGGAGCCATCCACGATGCCCACTATGATTGTCGGTCTCGATCTTGCAAAGCACGTTTTTCAAGTCCATGCGGTCGATCCGGCTGGCAAGGTCACGATCCGCAAGAAGCTCCGTCGCTCGGAAGTGCTTGAATTCTTCAAAGGGCTGCCGCCCAGCCTGGTCGGTATGGAGGCCTGTGGTACCGCGCATTATTGGGGTCGCGAGCTGACGGCACTCGGGCACGACGTGCGGCTGATGCCGGCGGGGTACGTCAAACCCTACGTTAAACGCGGCAAGAACGATGCCGTCGATGCGGAGGCAATCTGCGAGGCCGTGACCAGGCCAACGATGCGATTTGTCGAGATCAAGAGCGCGGAGCAACAATCGGGTCTGATGCTGCACCGGACACGCGAGCTGCTGGTCCGACAGCGTACTGCGCTGATCAACTCGTTGCGTGGCCAGCTCGCCGAGTTCGGGCTGATCGCGCCCAAGGGAGTTTGGAGCATTCCAGACCTGCATGCGCTTGCCCAAGGCGCAACTCCCGCCGTCCTACCCGATGCGGTCCGCAGCTGCGTCGAGCTGATCATGGGTCAGATCGACGATCTGCAGTCACGCGTACAGACGATAGAGAAGGCTATTCGAGTAGCGCACCGGGCCAGCGAGGTCAGCCTCCGGCTGCAAACAATCCCCGGAATCGGCGTGATCACGGCTTCCGCCATCACTGCTACCATCGGCGACATCAAGGCCTTCAAATCCGGGCGACATCTGGCAGCTTGGATCGGCCTTGTCCCACGGCAGTCCGGATCCGGCGGCAAGGTTTATATGGGGAAGATATCGAAGAAAGGCGACGCGTATTTGCGCAAGCTTCTCGTGCTCGGCGCCACTGCGGTGATCCGCTATTGCCGCAACAAGCCCGAGCTTGCCGGCTGGATCAACGCGCTCCTCCAAAGGCGTCCACCGCGCGTGGTCACGATCGCGGTGGCCAACAAGATGGCAAGGATCGCGTGGGCGGTGATGAGCCGCGGCGAGACGTTCCGCCAGGAAGCCTCCGCCATCGCATAAGCGGAAGCAGCCGGAAAGGGGAGGAAAGTTAGCTGCCGAGTGGGATGATCGAATTGGTGAGAGCGACGACGACGTAATGGCAACCGGTCGAGACCGAGGATTGGGATAACCCGTACCTGTGCTTGCGCAGCAAGCGCGCCACAGTGGCTGGGACCCGATCCGCGGACTACCATTAGGGCCCGCGGACATGGAATCCGCTTTAGTCGAGGCCGGAGCGATGACCGCACCCCGACCACCAAGTTGTCAAAGCGTCGAAAAAGCTCTTGCCATGCGGACGCCATCCAGCGATGCACAGGTGTGCCAAAATTTCTGATGGTCTTTTATGTGGTCCTTGAGTGGAGCTTACTGGCCTTCGACTGGCCTAGCATAGTTGTTGAGCGGACCTTGAGTGGTCTCGGATAGTCAAAACTCCCGAGTTGAACTTTGAGTTAGGGTCGCCTGGTTCTGGCAAGCACTTACCGTCCAGTGGATATTCGTAAAATTGGCTCGATTCACGTAATGCTTCGTTAGGCGCTGCTTCACCTCGCGTGTGGCCCCGTGTGTTCCTTCAATGGCTCGTTAACACGCCTTGGGTAGGCGTGGGGCCATGAAGATCGATCTAAAACGTCTGCGATCCGAAGTGAATCGGCTTAAGGCCAACCGCATCGATTCCCCAATCGGAAAGATTAAGACGGGAGCCACTGAGATCATCCGCAGACATTTCGACGAATTGGAGCGCATGCATCACGAAGACGGTGCGTCTTGGACCGAAATAGCAGCAGGCCTTGCAGCGCAGGGCGTCACGCAAGGAGACGGTCGACCTCTGACGGGCCGGCGTCTGACGGCGTTAATGCATAACATCAGGGTTCGCGCGGGAAAGCTTAGAAGCAAGGGACCCGTGCGCACCCCCGGCGAGCATCTCCCCACTCCGATCCAAAAGCTGGCCGGACGGTCGAGAAAAGCAGTTTCACTCGCCCCCGAAATGACCCGTCCTCGCGGTGAGACGCCGCCTGATCAAGCTATAAGTGAAGAAGAAATCCGGCGTGCTGAGCTTTCAAAGCACGCTCATCTCCTCCGAAAACGCTGATGCAAAGGTGGTGCAGATATTTGCGCTACACTATTTGAGGTTCGTTTTCCCCTAAGCACTCGATCCACTCGCTGCAGCATGTGCGGCATCGAAAGATTTCGCCGGCTTGCAGTACGTCGTGGGTAGTCCAGTTTAGGAGAAATAATGTGACGCGTATCTTGCTTGTTGCCCAGGAGACCGGTGGCGTCGGTAAATCGATGCTCGCCCGAGGCGTAGCCGAAGCGATCCCCGACGCCCCGATACTTGAAATCGAGTCGACGCAGCGAATTCTCGAATACGACCACGGGAACACCAAGGGGAGCAAGCGTGTTGCTCACTTTCAGGTGCGCGCGGATCGGGCTTCGATCGACCGGACCGGCGGCCAGGCCGCACGCGCCGAGTTCGATGCTGTTATCAATGCGATGGTCGCCGTTACCGTGCCCTCGATCGTCGACATCGGCGCTAATACTGCGGGCTCGTTGCTGGCTTCTTTCGACGACGAATTTGTCGGCGGTCTCGCCGAAATGGGCATCGAAATCGGCGTATTGGTGGTGGTCACGTCGGATGCCAGCGCGCTGACCGAAGGTGCAAAGCTGCTGGCGCAGTCGAGACGCTGGACAACCGCTCGCTTCGCGGTTGAGAATAGGTTGCGCGGTAATGTCGATCCCGCAATGCTGAAAAAGGTCGCGGGCGATGCTGAGATCACCACGCTGGCGAAGTGGGAATTTGAGCCGCGGACCGTCGGCTTCCTCCAGGCAACGGGTCTCTACGCCATTCCCGGACTCAAGACCTCCGATTTCCAGAAGGAATACGGATTCAGCGAAGCGCGGCGGATGGTCAGTGACCTCAAGGGCTTCCGCCTCGCGGTCATGGAAGCGGTCCACCCGGCGGCCGTGTGGCTCGTGTCATGAGCAAGCGCCTCGCAACCTTGACCAAGCGGTTCGTCGACGCGAGGGCTGACGTTGACGCGTCGAAGCGCGAGCTCCGCGAGGCCAGCGCGCGGAAACTCGCCAAGCTTCAAGCCCTGCCGGACCCGGCAGCGCGACTGGCGGGATTGAAGGATCCCGCCTTGACTCCCTACGATCGCGACCGCCTGGAGCAAACGGTCGCAAACCTCCTGCCACGTCGCCGGGTTAGGGTCCCGCGCTCGCTCGCCGACACGATGCATGCCGGCCTTCGTCACGCTCGCTACCGTTGGCGGGGCTTGGTGTTGCTCGGCTTGATCTCGATTCCCGTCATGGTGATCGCAGCGGTCGCGGCGTCCCGTACCGGCCAGTCCATGGGCATATTCAATAATAACTACAACATCTCCTGGACATTTGCTGATGGCCACACCGAGTCCATTCCCGTTCCTGCCGGCGCTGCGGTGGTCGTCGCGGGTCGCATGCCGAACGGTGATTTCCGGTTGCGGTACTGGAAGGCAAGCGATGGTTATGGCGTAGCGATCATCTCCCCGGAGACGCTCGCCCGCATCACAAAATTCTAAGTTCGGAGTAACAACATGTTCTGGAAAGTCTTCCTCCCCATCACCCTGGTGGCCTTCGCGTTCGGTTTTCCGGCAGCGGAGTTTGCCGTCCATGGCCTCGATATGTCGCTCTGGCCTGACGTCGCTCAGCGCCCCTCGGCATGGTTCTCCGTGATGGTCAAAACCTACGGCCTCGGATCGCTCTCGATCTATCGCGATATGGCGGTCGGCCATACCAACTCGCTTGGGCCGACAGGCCCGCTTGCCGCCGCATGGATACTCGCGGGACCGCTGCTCGCTTTGATCGCGTGCTTCGTACCCAATTACGGGCCTCGACGCGACCCGAAGGGCACGCATGGAAACGCGCGATGGGCAACGCGTGGCGAGCGTGCAAGCATGCGGGTCGGCCTCGAGCTGGGGGTTGATCCGGACACTAGCCGCCCGATCCGGGTCTCGACGGAGAGTCATCTTATTACTGTTGCGCCACCGCGCACCGGTAAGACGAGCGGTCTTGTCATCCCGAATCTCGCCGCGCCGGAAAAGACGGCTTGGTTCGGACCGGCCGTGGTCATGGATCCCAAAGGGGAGATCTTTCGCGCGGTCGCTGCGCGCCGCCGGCAACTTGGCCGGACCGTGCGCTGCCTCGATCCGATCGGAATCGTCGGTGGCACGGACACGTGGAATCCGCTCGCGACGCTCAATCCCAACAACGTCTTGCATCTCCAGCGCATTGCCCGCGCACTCCTCCCGGACCATGTGAGCGGCGAAGCGGTGTACTTTCAGAACAGGGCCGTCGACGTCATCGTCGGCGCCTTTCTTGTCGCATATTCCGTCAGGCAGGCGACGCCCGCGTACGTCTCATGGCTTCTCTCAGACGTCACCGAGTTCGAACGGCTTCTTAGTCCACTGGAGGGCGCCGCCGCCGCCACAGCAATGGCCGTCCTCAAGATGGATGCCAAAGGCCGCGATTCCATTTTGTCCACTGCTGCCCAAGCGTTCGGTTGGTGCGCCGACCCCAGATTGCAACACCTAACCGGCAAGAGCAGCTTTCGTCTATCCGATTTGGCCGTTGGGAACACTGATTTGTTCATCACGTTGCCGGTCGAAGATATGACCACTCTCACCCCGCTGATGCGCTGGCTGCTTTGCGAATTATTCGCTGTTGTTCGGCGGCAGCGACCGCGCGAACCGGTCGTTTGTTTTATCGATGAAGCGGCAGCGCTCGGCAGGTTCGATGAACTCGTGGCCGTCGCTGGCGAGCTTCCCGGCCACAATCTGCGGCTTTGGACATTCTGGCAGGACCGAAGTCAGATAATCCGAATTTATGGCGAAGACGGCGCAAGAACGCTTATGAACACTGCGGAGATCGCCACCTATTCCGATCTTCCCCAAATTGATCCCGACGAACGGGAGTTCATCTCGCGCGCGATCGGCGATTACACCACGATCGAATTCGTGGAAACTCGAGACGAACAGACCGGCAAGAAGTCCACGTCGTTTCAGCCGAAGGGCGTCCGCCTCTTGACCGGCGATGCCGTTGGCCAAATTCCGAGTTCTGACCACATCGTCTTCCCCAACAGCAAACGCTATCCCAAGCGACCGATGATCTTGCGCAAGACGATGCATAACGATTCCAGGTTCGCCAAATATGTGGTGTTAAGGCGCGAGTGAATGAGAGGATTCAATCGCAATGACGCAGAAGTCCGGCCAACTGCCGCGACAAATCCAGCCTCATTTACAATTTCGGCTCGAGCGATATGGTTACCCTATCCGAACTCATCCAACCAGCTACCCACAGCAACCGTTACAAATGGCCTATCTGCCGTGTAACGCCGCGCCTCATCCAGGCGCGGCTCCCTGTAGACCGTGCAGGTAGTCCGCAGCACGCTGCGCAAGCGCGGCGGCGTTGAATATGGCACGCTTGTCGGATTTCAGAACGGTCAACCATGTGGCAAGGTAGGCTGCGTGATCGGGGCGAGGTTCGAGGGCGATCTTGAGATCGGCGCACAGGAACGCTGCACCAATCTCGGCGACGAGTTCTTCGCGGGCATAGGCATGATCGGCGAAGCGCTTACCGAGATCGCGATCGCAACGGTGTGCCGGCGATGTCCAGTGGATCAGTTCGTGCAATAAGGTTGCATAATATCCCTCTGCGGCCGTTGACGTCGGCGTATCCTGAAATTGCCGATAAGCTGGCATTTCGATGCGATCCAGCGAGGGAACGTAACATGCTCGGTTGCCCCTGTGCTGGATGTGCGCGCTTGTCGCGGTTACGAAGGCGTCGGCACGGTCAACGCGCCCTGAGACATCGATCGCAGCGACCTCTGGAACGGTATTAGGCATGTACTGGAGGGGCAATCCATCGATCTGGTCGACGTTAAAGACCGTGTAGGCCCTGAGAAGCGGTACGGTCCGCATATTGTCTTCATCAGTCGAGGCGTCCTCGTTGGGAAGCTGGATTGGCTTGGCATAGACGATGGTGGTGCCGCGTTCGCCCTTTCGGATCTGTGCGCCGAGCGACTGTGCCTGGCGATAGGTCATCCAGGTGGAAGATGTGTAGCCGTGATCGGACGCTTCTGACCACAGAATGAGAATATTGATCCCGCGATAGGGAGTGCCGTCGTGACGCAACGGCCGGATAACACTGGATGCCGATGATGTAGTGGTCCAGGGTTTGGTCCACGGACGTGCCCCCTGTTCGAGGTCGCGGATGATGGTGTCGGTGATGCGTTGATAAAAATCGGCGCGCGGGTTCGTGCTGATGCTCTGGGTCATCGGCGTGGCTTTCAATGATGGGTTGAAGAGACCGGCGCGGCCGTCGGGCGACCGCGCCGTGCTGCGGTCAGTCGGCGCTGCGGCGCGACCAGATCAAGGAGTGGTTCTTGTCTTCGCCTTCGATCATGTTGGCGAAGATCGGCGCGGCAAATGAAGGATCGTCGAGTCGAACCGAGAGATATTCGCGGCCGTTCTGCGCGGTCTTCTTCCAGGCAGCCCCAAACTCGACGGCACCGGCGAGGATTCGATAGTCGGGAGCCTTGTCGCTCTCTTTCTCGGCCGGGACGAACTTGGCTTTGACGTTGAGGCTCAGCGTTTTCACCGCACCTGCAAATCCGTCGTCGCTCTTGGTGAAGGTTCCGATGGTCGCCATGATCCATTCTCCTGTTTGCTGTCGGGCTCGCGTGATTGCAGCCTCGATGACGGTCCTTGCGCCGGGAGGCGATCGACCTGCACCGGGACGGCCGAAGCAAAGCGGAGGACGGCGGAGGGCTGGCTTTTTTGACTTGCGCGAGGAGCCAAGCGCAGCGCGGCGGGGAAAAAAGCCAGACGCCGCCGTTGCAGGGAAACGATCGGGGCCTTCGGCCCTTTACGTCTCGGCGATACCGTCCATCGTCAGAGGCTGCACACCTGCGTGACCGATCCGGGCAAACGGACGAATGATGGCGATCTGTATACCTTCATGATCGCGACAGGATGCTGGTGAGACGGGAGCGCGAGCACCGTCAAAGATCGGACCTGCCGACACTCAGACAAGGCACCGCGACTGAGACTGAGGGGTGACGGCGATCAGGCCAGCCTGACCGGAGCTGCACATCGGCTGCGGATTCGTGGACCAACTCGTCGGCTTATGATCACTGTCTGATGACACGATCGGGGGGCAACGAGAACGACTCGCACCCTTGGTCGGCAGTTTCAGCAACACCGGCATGCCGGCATCGCGGTCGTCCGACAGGCAGCCGGACACCCAAAATTGTGATGAGCCGATGCATCACATCAGCTTGCAAAAACCGCCGACTCAGCCGTAGATTTTGCAAAGGCTTCAGACACCTTCGACCTGTCGCCGGGTCAAACGTCCTTAAGACATTCCCTCACACCCCTGCATCTCATCCTGCGGGCTGCTGCGTAATCGGCGAACGGCAATGCCCCATTCAGGAGGATGCACATGTTTGTGCTTCGGATACCCGTCACACGATCTCACCTTGACGCCCTCAAGGGCGGTCTCACCAAGGTTTTGCCGGACGTAAAATCCTCGCACCGTGTCGAAGCCTTGGGACGCGGGCTTGGGTTTAGGACCTATGCGGCCTTGCGCGCGGCGGCTATCTCGCCGAACATGGCTTCGAGGTCGATCCCGCCCATCTCTATCGCGCAGCCGCCCAAGTCGCGATCAATGGCGTCCTCGACAAAATGCCGCGACTTTCGATCCACGGTATCGGTTTGGGGCGACCTCAACGCAATCAAGACAAGACCTGGGAGACCCCTCAGCAAAGTTACGCGAAATTCGTTGAACGGCGGCAGGAATGTCAGGGATTGCATGCGGCCGAAGAATTTCTGTTGGCTCTGGCACTGCTATCTCGCGTCCAACCGACCAAGACCGTCACGTCAGGCAGCGGAAGCTATCGGCTGAAACACATCGCGGAGAATTATGCCTGCACCTACCCCGAGGGCGGCAAACTCGGACCGCGATCTGTGGCAAATGGCATGCTGATCGCCGCCGCCGTTCATATGGGCTTTAGGTACAAGACGCATGTCGACGACCTCGGCTACGACACGCTGAATGCAACGTTCAATATGTCGAAGCGATCGATCGACGATCTTGATTTTGAAATCCGACCCAATACCGGGTTCGCGCATGATCGAATTCGACGACAACAATTGAAGCGGGCAAGAGAGGTCTTTGCGTCTATGCGGCAATGACGCAAAGCGGCGTCGAAAGCCGGAGAATGGGCTGCTACCATAACCACTGTTCTTCACAGGGCAAACGCGTCGACCGCGCGCGACAAGCGCGCGGTCGATTTTTTGCGATTTCCAGCTATTCGGCTGCGAGGTTGTAAGCGCCTTCGTCGGCCAACGACTCACCATTTTGGCTGATTTCAATGTCCAGCATGCTCCCGGCTATCGACGTGCGCATCACTGTCGGAAGCCAACCCGTCCCGGCAAGAAGGTGCTCGGCGGCTTCCGCCATCGCATCCTTCTTCATGCTGGCGATACGCTCGGCGGCCTCGACGCCAGCCGCCTCGCGAACGGCTGATATGATGCCGTCCTTGGTCACCCGCGCAAAGTAGCTCCGAGCGGCTGGTGACCAATGCTTGGTCATGTCGAGACCGACTGCGGTTGCAATGATGTCCGCCGTCGCCCACGCGCGGGGCTTCTTTTCCCAAGGCACTTTCACCGCGAATACCGTGAGCGCAGCACAGTGTGCAAACAGCGCCATCCGGCTGTCGTGGTCGAGCGCCACGACGAAATCCCAGAGATCGGATGGGAACTTCGGCAATTGCGCCGCCAATCGGTGATGACGATCCGCCAGCGCCTTGGCCGCTTCCGTGTCCTCGATTCCCTCTGCATGCGCCGCGAGCCCGGCACTGTTGGGACGGATATCGAGGCATGACACGTCTTGCCGGAAGAACGTCTGAGCTACCATCGCATGGATGACAGCGATAAGGGCTATGTCCGGCTGCTCGCCAAGGGCGAGCCGCAGACCGAGCGTCCGATGCGCCGTCAGGTCGCGGATGAGAGTATCGGACAACAGCTTGCCTGTCGTCGCCTCGTCCTCCTTGTCGGCGGAATGAGGACAACCGTCCTCGCTGCCATGGATGGTGTCACCCTCCCCGGCCATGCCGTCATCCTCATCGGTGCCATTATCATTCAGCAATTCGTCCTCGCGACGAATAAATCCTCGCTCGATCCTGAGCGATCCGTCATGGTTCAAGATCACGAACACGCCGGATCGAGCGATCACTTCCGGCGTGTAGACCAAGCGTTGGGCCTCTAGCCGCTCTATCTCGGCTTCGAGTTCACCAAACCGCTCATCCACGTCGTCAGAGAGTTCTTCCGCGCTCTCATGTTGTTCCGAAAGCGTAGCGAATTCCGCCTGCGCCACTTCATATGCCGCCGTATCTTCCGGCGATAGTTCGACCGTGTCCGGATAGGCCCGCCGCAGCCCGTGCGAATGAGGATAGTCAAGAAAGGCTTCCGCCCATTTCCAGCCCTCCGTCTCCGCGACAGCAACGGCGATGCCCTCCAGCTTTTCTTTTCCTTGGTGAGCCGGTCCAGAAGGACGACATCCTCCAGATATCCGTCCTGATCTTCGGAGAATAAATCTCGCAAGATCGTGCCGCCTGCCGCTTCATAGGCCTCCAACCCGACAAAGCGCGCTCGGCGATCCCGCGCCGAAATGTTGGCCTCCGTCAGCAACCGACGGATCGCGTACGGCTCGCGGTTGTGGCTGAGGCGTTCGAAGGCAGCCTCCTGCCGCTCACGATCTTCGGTGATCGCAAACGCCATCAATTGCTCCAACGTCAGACCGCCATCGCGATAGATTTGCATCAGGTTTGGCGAGACCGAACCAAGCCGCAATCGCTGGCGCACGACATGGGCGGTCACACCGAAGCGCGCCGCGATTTCTTCCGCACCATATCCCTTTTCTTCGGCGAGATATGTGAACACCTCGAACTGGTCTGCCGGATGCATGTCGGTGCGAGTGACATTTTCGTCGAGGCTGATTTCTCGCGGGTCGTTCGCGGTGTCGAGAACGCAGCGGATCGGCTCCGATTTCTTGATCTGCTTGCGTTTGGCGCGCAACAACTGCGCCAGACGCCGCCCCTCGCCGACGGTGACGAGATAACAGCCGGTTTCGACGCCTTCGGCATCGACCTCGGGTTCGACCACAAGATTTTGCAGCATTCCCTTCGCCGCGATGCTCCCCGCCAACGCCTCGATGGCGGCTTCGCCATGCGGCATCTTGCGGGCGTTCTTCGGCGACTTTTTGAGCTTGCTGAGCGGGACGAAGATTTCCATCCCGTTCTTAGCAACGGTTTCTGCTTGCTTGGCCGACATATTGATCTCCTTTCAGCTTCATGGGCGCAGAGCGCACCTCGCGCCTGCGCCCCTGCCCGTCGGCGAGACCGGGGTAGCAAGGGCAAGGGCGGCCGGGGCGGAGGGGGATCGCCCGGCCTGCACAAGCTTGTTCGGTTGTGAGCTTTCCGATCTTGTGGTCCGCGCGGAAGGTCGGGGAGACCGCCCCGGCCGGTCCCGGCTCTGCCGGGACTTCACCCTTGCCGGCGCGAGGGCGGAGCCCTTCCATGTCCTTTTGCAAGTAAAAAGATGTGCAAGGACTCTCGCCGTGCCGAAGGCACGGCGGCAGAGAACTCTTCTTTCCTGTTGGGTCGGGGGCGAAGCGCCGATGGCGACGGTCGATCAATCTTCCATTCGCGGGTTGGATACCGCATGAACGCTTTTCGTCGCGGCCTACCTCTGACTTAGCACGGGCATCGGATTGAACCGGCCCACTGGGCTCTCGAGGATTGCCTGACCTTGCGCTCCGCCCCCGGCCGAACAGGTCGGCGGATTTACACCATAGGCATCGGCGGCCTCACAGTCTGACCGATGGCCCAGACGAAGCCACTGAGTTCGCGGGCGATCGCGGTGACGACCACGGTGGGCTTCTTGCCGGCGGCTGCGAGCTTGCGATAGCGGCCGCAGAGACGAACCTGCGCCTTCCATGCAATGTCCCTTACCGGCTTCGGCTGGCGCTCCACAACGTCGGTCTTGCCCGACGAGACGCGCGGCTGATAGCGATAGCTCCAGGCGGCTTCTACCAGCATGCGGCGAGCCTCGCCGTTGCCAGCTCGGGTGATTCCGCCACGCCGGATGCGGCTGCCGCTCGATTGCTCAGACGGTACCAGGCCGAGATAGGCCATGAGTTGGCGAGGAGACTCGAAGCGGCCGAGATCGCCCACGGCCGCCACGAAAATTACCGATGAGATCAAGTCAATACCGCGGACGGTTCGCAGTGCCTCAACCAACTGCGCCATCGACCAGTCCTACAACATCGACGATATCCGCGCCTCGAGCTGATCGCGCCGACCCTAGTCGGACCATACCGCTTCAACATAATCCTGGAATACAATCTGGTGGGTGGTTTGCTCGAATGCTTGGGTCGCAAGCCAGCGCCGGTGACGCAGAGTCCAGTTCTTCTTACCTGGGCCGTAGCTCCGGCCACGACGGAGCAAGAAGGCGAGACACTGCTGACGAGCCCGCATCAGCTGCATGACGGCATCCATACGGGCGCGGACGAGATCGCGGATCGCCTCATGCACCGGATCAGGAACCCAGACCGCCGTCAGGTCGCCGAAGCGATGCTGCAGGGCCAGCTTCTGGGAATCCATCCGACACGGTACGGTGCTAACAGTTGGAGAACCGATACACCGAATTGCGATCCTTGCAACATCACGCCGGAACGACAATGACACGATTGGTGCCCAATGTTGGATCTGGTTCGCTGAATTTGATGCGCCGAATGACGTCCTCGACACAGCAATTTACGGCCGCTACATCGTATTCAACTCCCTGTGAGCCGACGATCAATCCACGGCCCGGAAAGCGCTGGCCGTCGATCTCAAAGGAGAGCCGGTGTTTGAACAAGCCTTCTTCGTCTACGTACAGGATATCTCCATGCGCAAATTCGGCAGCTATTTGAATGCAACCGCCAATCACGTTCTGCAGCGATTCCAGTGCGTCCGTCACTCCGACCAATTTGACGATACGGTGATATGGGTCGATCAGAATTGCAGGATAGCTCCGCACCGTGTGGGCGTCGTCGGGCTTGGCCGTGGCGGTCGGTCCGGAAACAGGAGGCAGTCGCGCCACGTTGAAGAACGTCGATCCCGAAGGAAGGAACGTCTCAGCGCCTTCGAGCCCTTCAGCTTCCCTGATATCGAGTTTTCGAAGATGATTAGTAAAGCCGCGGTCATGTTCGCAGGCCGCATGCCAGCAGGTCACGCATGCAACTCGCTGAAGTTCTTGCGCGAGTTTTGAGGCTGTCATGCCGGCTGCTTGCAATAGATCCGCGCTTACTGGTTCCTGATTCGGCGGACCTCCTAATGGCGGCAGAGCATCGGTGGCGATGACCTCATTGGGAGAACCCCACATCCATGTCAGAATTCGGCGGCTAAATTCACCAGGCGGCGACACCACGGCGAATGCGCGCGGTGCCGCAAGGTACTGTCCATCGGGACTCCTTTGGGTCAAAAGCGCGATGGCAGACACTTCGAATTTGCCGGCGGCCATCAACGCTTGGTCAGCAAAGTCTAAATAGACGGCAAGGTACTGAGCATTGAACATCTCTGCCTTCTCGGCCATTTCTCTCGTGACCTGCAGCTTAACAAGACCCTCTATGGTCTCTCGGTCGAATTGGAATGCCGCGACGTGGCGATCGCAATGCCCACTTTGATCAAGGAACCAGCGCGCAATCGTTGCATCGAACTCTGTATTGATATCGACGCCGCTACGAGACTGTGCGCGGATAACAGCCGCTCGATTTGCCGTCGCCATCATGGCAAGCAGTGGATTCTTCGCATGCGGTAAGTGACCCTGACCTTTGGCCACGAGATCGACTGCCACCTCGTGACCAGCATCCAACGCGAAACGATCCAACCAAGTTGCCATTTTGATGCTTTCCTCAAATTAATTGAGGCCTATGTACACGGCGCTGCTTCTTGTTGAATGAATCCAACCGATCAAATTCGACCGATCGATGCCGAACTTCGCCGAAGCCAGAATGTGCATACGAATACGTGCTGTAAGCAGCAACGACCGTTCCTGGACATGAGCGTTAGATTTTGCAAAGAACGCGAGCATCTCCGGTCCGGGTTGCGCGGCATTGGGATAGATCGAAAACACGGTGATGCGACTTCTGTTACGCGAGCCTGCGCAACGTGCAGCGCTGCTCGCGCAGATCAAGCGCTCGCGGGAGGGAGGCGCGGCAGGTCCTCCCTCCGTGCAATACGCTCACGCGATTCAGTCGATTCTTAAAATCTGATCTAACTCGCAAGTCGCCCATTTACACCTGAATGTTACGTGTGGCTCGACGTTACCCGCCCGATTGGTCGCAGTCGCGGCTTCCCCTCAATTCTCAAATCCGTTCTTTATAAAGAGAGCATCATGCAGTGCTATGACGAAGCCGGCGAACTGGTCGAGGACTTTCGGGTTTGTTTCTTTTTCGACGAAACCGATCCCCAAATTGTTCGACGAGTCGCTCTGATCCAGGGAAGGATGCTTGATCTCGGACGGACCCCGGTCGATGCCTACATTGAAGAGATCGACGATCCCTTCTGGATCAACGACAGCGATCACCTCTACATCAACTCCGGATTCGAATACGCAAGCAATTTACACGAATGGATAGCAGCACAGATCGCCGATCGCGGGCAAGCCCAGCTGAAGGTCATTGAGATCGACCCGCGGGATCTTTCCGCCTCAGGACTCCAAATTCCAGCGCGGCAAATGAGGGCATTTCAGGATGGCCAGCCGATATGGAGGCGCTCGGCTTTCTCATGCAATCCGGGTCCAGGAACAGACGGCCAATCTTCGATCTCTAGAAAGTTGCGGGACGCCTTGTACTCGTGGGTCGTGTTCTGCGATCTGTTCGCACGGCATGCGATGCGAGTCGAAAAAGACAACAAAAACTCCAAATTTTTCGGTAAGAAGGGATCGGCTATAACGAACTTCACGCGTGTGGTTTTGGGTCGGGCGTTCGAATGTGTCAGTGACATTAAGGCTTCAGAAATCGGAATATCGAAATTGCTTCTGGGCTCGTCAGCTTTTCAATTTGACAGCGCACGTAGCGAGGGACGTTCGCAATACTTCAACGATCTCTTCGCCGTTCCACCACAGAAATTGCTGACGCTCATCGGGCTGGAGATGTCTGATTTTAAGAAACACAATCGGCTTTTCGACGCGCAATTTGACTCTGACGCGTTGGTCGAATGGTCCGCCAGCATTCTTGTAGTTCTACGAATTGCGTTAGCCGCATCATCAGATTTAGATGGCAAGCGCTCGACCGTTCGCGACAAATTGATGAATGAAAAGCGGCAGGATGAGCGCGAACGACTAGCGCGTCAGTTTACGCTCGAATGGCTCAAGGGAGTCCGGGGTGTAAAATCTGATGGAAGAGAACAACGAGATATCGATCTGGAAGAACTGTTTGACCTTCAGCGGGCTGCACTCATCGCATTCGCGGCTGGCGTGGATCCGCGGGTTTTGTTTCCCTACATTTACGACGGGATCTATGATGGTGACAGACGACTTCTGAGTTCTCCGCTCTTCGCTGGTGCAGTATGGTTGGGAGAATTATTCCGCAAGCGCTATTTGCAAATGGAATACGCTCACGCCAGTCATATAGCGGCCTTTTGCAACCCTCATAGCCTCCCCCGCGAACTTCCGCTTGATCGACGAGAGGAATGGATTGCGGCTACGCGTATGATCACGTCCTTCATGACGGAGAAGGGGCTTGGCCAACTGATGGATGGCGCAAATGCCGTGCTGAACGACGGCAAGACCAGATCGGTGTTCGCAAGCGTACCAAGGCAATTGCGGGCGCCGAAGAAACCCGCCTCGATCGTCACGGTGCAAACGTCACCCTCGATCCATATTCAAATCGGCGACACGCCGCTGCCTCCACCGCCGATTATCGTAGAAGCCGGATGGTTAATTCTGCCCGGGGACTATCAAGAGGCTTGGGCCGGCAAATGCAACCCGTTCGAGCCCGATGATTTCTCCGAGCGATATCGGGGCCACTGACCGATATTTACGCTACACTATTTCAGAGTTCACTTGTGCTCCTTGGTTGCAGCGTCAACTAAGGAGCAGATCATGCCACTATCACTTCGAATCCATGCGCTGTTCGCCATGGAGATCATCAGGGAGTTCCAGGGCTACGGCCTGAGCGTCGTCGCTCAAGAGCATCGAACAGGCAGGTACATCGCAGCGGCTGCCGACGAATTCCACGGGCTCCTCGATCTGGATAGCGCTGCTGCGTTCGTCTGGGTGTCGGAACCTCTATTTGCGAATATTGTAAACGCAGAACGACTGGCTGGCAGGGACATGGATCTGTGCCCTCTTACCGGCTGGGTCTATTTTCCGGCCTCTTCAAACGTGCAGCGCACGATGGCTATTGGCCCAAGGATGGCAGCGCGGTTGAAGGCAGGACAGGCAGTGACGTTGACCGACCTGACCGCTCCCCATCTGAATGCCGCCTTCAAGGCGATGCCGCCCGTCTATTGTACGTGGCCGCTTCGGACGGCGCTCTGGGTAGGGATCCATTACGTGCTGTGGACAAAGCGTCCGTTGATGATCGAATTGCATCATCGTAACCGGGCGCTACTTTGGCACCTGCGAGGTAAATCGGTCATGGCCTATTTTGGGCGCAGGCCGCGCATGAAGATCTGATCCAATCGACCTCGGTCAAGAATGAATTAGGGCTCCTCGCGGAGCCCTTTTTATGTGCCCGGATCACGAGGCCGTCACCACCGTCCCAAGCTGCAGTTCGTATTTGCGCTACACTATTTGCAGGCTGACTTGTGACAAATGAGAGCCTCCTTCGATGGAGGCGGTCATGGTTGCGACAATCGCAGCTGGCACAACAGCGCAGTATTATTCAAAGCAGTCGGAATATTATCTCGGCGGGCACGAGCCTGCGGGCCGTTGGATCTCGGCAACCAACGATCTCGGTGTCACTCACGGCGCCGAGATCGAAAATGCCGTGTTCGAGCGCCTCCACGCTGGCGTTGACGAAGATGGTCAGCTGCTGCTGACGAATGCTGGTGACGTCGCCAAGCGCGTTGCTGGTATCGACCTGACGCTGTCCGCTCCGAAATCCGTGTCGGCTATCTTCGCCCTCGCTGACGATGAGACTCGTCGAGCGATCGAGGTTGCACAGCAGCGGGCTTGCGAAGCAACGATCGCCTTTCTCGATCGTCATGCGGCGTTTTGCAGACGCGGGAAAAATGGCCTGCATTTGGAACGCGCTTCGCTCACGGTGGCGTCGTTCCAGCATGGTGAAGCCAGGCCTGTTGCCCACGACAGCGGCAAAATCTTCGCCGATCCGAATCTGCATACACATAATGTAATTTTGAACTGCGCCGTTCGCGCCGACGGCACGATCGGCGCGTTGGACGCCAGGCATCTGTTCGCCCACAAGATGGCGGCCGGCGCTACCTACCATCTCGCACTCGCTACCGAATTGCAGAAGCTCGGTTTTGCCGTCGCTGACGTCGGCAAAAACGGCATCTTCGAAATCGCCGGCGTTCCTCGGGACCTGCGGGAGTACTTCTCGGCACGGCGGCACGAGGTCGAATCGGCCATCGCTGCGGAAGGCCTGACCACGTCAGAGGCGCCAGTGCTCGCCGCGGCGATCGCGAAGGGTACGCGCACCTCGAAACAAGAGCAGGGACCGAACGACCGGTTCGCGGTCTGGGCGAACGAGGCGTCGCGGTTCGTAGACGTAGAGCGCTTCGTCGCTGACCTGCAAACCTATCGCGATCACGACCCGGCAGAACACGACAAAATCATCGCCGAGCGCATGGCGGCGTTGCCTGACCAGCTGACCGCACACGAAAGTGTCTTTGAGGCGCGACAGCTTTATGCGGCCGTGGCAACGGCGCTCGTCGGCACCGGCGCCAACGCCAAGCGTGTCGATTTCGAGGCGGAACGCCTCGTCGAGATGGGCGTACTGGTTGAGCTCGGTCGAGATAAGCTTTCGCAGCCGATCTATTCGACGGCGACACAAATCGCAATCGAGCGGAATCTCCTCGCGCTCACCGTGCGTCTGCTTAATCAACGGCGTTCCGCGCCCGACGAGGAGCGCGTGGCCGAATTGTGCCGCGCCCACGGCCTTAACGAGGGGCAAGCGCGGGCCGCACGTTCTGCGACAACCACTGCAGCAGTTGCGATCGTCGAAGGCGCCGCCGGCTCCGGCAAGACCACGATGCTGGCACCCGTGGTTGCCGCCTATCGCGCCGCCGGCATGCGGGTCATCGGCACCGCGACGGCTTGGAAAATCGCGAACCAGCTCAAGGACGACCTCGGTATCCAAGCAAAGGCAACCGACGCATGGATTGCGTCCGCGCGTGCGGGTGGCCAGTTCCTGGACCGCAACACCGTTCTGGTCGTCGATGAAGCCGGGCTTCTCTCCTCGCGACAGATGTATGACTCGCTCGCGGAAGTCGAGCGAGCCGGCGCGAAGGTGGTCCTCGTCGGCGATCGACAGCAGCTGCAGGCGGTCGGCGCCGGGCCGGGGCTGGCCATCGTCGCCAGCGTTACGGATCAGGCCCGGGTCGACAACATCGTGCGCCAGCATGAAGCATGGGCGCGCCGGGCGGTTACGGATTTCGCCCGGGGCAATGCGACAGAGGGCCTGCAGGCCTATAGCGAACGCGGATTACTGACCATCGCAGCGAGCGAGAAGCTGGCGATCCGGCAACTGGTCGACGCCTGGGCAGCCACGCAGCAGGTCGTCTCAAACCCGTCCACCCTCCTGATCGCCAAGACCAATGCCCAGGTTCGTGCTCTCAACGAGGAAGTGCGAGCCCAGCTCAAGGCGCCTCACCAGATCCTGGGCGATGAGATCGCCATCTCCGCGGTGACGCCATCCGGGCACGGCCAGACCCTGAATTTGGCCATGGGGGACCGCATCAGGTTCCTGATGCGTCAGGATGCGCTCGGCGTCGTCAACGGCACGACAGCAACCATCACCCATATCGATGGCGCAGACGGTGAAGACCCGACTATCAGCGTCGTCATCGGAGATCGGCTCACGAACTTCAGGCCGTCCGATCTTGCCGATGAGCATGGCCGCGCTCAGCTCGGCCATGCCTACGCTACCACGATCTACGGCTGCCAGGGCCTGACCACGGACCACGCGTTCGTCCTGCTCGATCCTTCAATGAACCGGCACGACATCTACGTCGCCGCCAGCCGTGCGCGAATCCAGACGCAGCATTTCCTGAGCACCCAGGGATGTGACGCCCACATCAAACTGGAGCTGCCGTTGTCGGAACGGCGCGGGGCGGTCATCGATCAGGAAACGCGCATGGCGTGGCTCGCGGCCCGGCTGTCCCGCGTCCAGGTCAAGAGTTGCACGCTCGACCCCACGCTGGAATTCGCCGCGCGATCGCGCGCGCCGGAACGCGAGCAGTCACGGAGCTATGACCGTGGCTAGGGCAAGAAACACCGCGCGCCCGCGGCGGTTGCGGGACAAGCCTCAAGCACCCGACCTATCTCAGCCCGAGTGCGGCCAGACGGTGGCCGTCACGACCGATGAACCGATCCTGGTCGACGATCTGCCCGAGATGATTCCCGTCACTGGCCCGGAGCTGGATGTCATCGAAACTTACCTCGGCAACCTGATCGACCGGCTGCTTATGGACGTCGCCTCCGACAGGGCCGTGACGCCCACTCTCGCCTCGAATCCAGGGATGTCCATCCGGGCCTCCCGCCCTAGACCGTGACTAGTCACGCCATGTGCCCTCCTGACCCGACCAGCGACAAACCTGACAACAACGCCTCCACCGGCACGGCTGATGGCAATGCCGACGCTGCCCAGGAGCAGAATTACGTCGTTGGCCCGCTGACGGACGATGAACTGCTGGCCGGCGGCATGGATCGCGTTGTGGCCTTCGTCCGAACGAAACGGTCAAAAGAAGCACTGCGGAAGGAAAAACAGCGAAAAAAGCAGCACGACAACGGCACACGTCAAATCAACCTCGACGTTCCCAATAACGACCGTTCGCGTGCGACTATGCGGGGCGCTGCAATCGCGATCAAAGACGAGGTGTCGCACCAGGCTATCGAATTGCTGCTGGCTAACGAGGACTTGCGCCCCCTGATCGTCGGCGCCGCCGCGCGACCCGAGATTCGCGAAATAGTCGACCTTATCCAGCAGCGACCGGCAACACCAAATTCGCTGAACGCCGCGAGACTCGTTATCACTGATCCGGCCATTGCCGAACTGGTAGATAGGGCGACTACGACTAGCCGCGTGCGA
>Ga0255047_10000338_pt1 | contig 37803 bp, 62 predicted proteins | sample JV7_2_1_MG_FD_183640 | JGI IMG/M metagenome (GOLD analysis project Ga0255047, IMG submission 183640) | Seawater microbial communities from Jervis Inlet, British Columbia, Canada - JV7_2_1 | ecosystem: Environmental > Aquatic > Marine > Inlet | place: Canada: British Columbia | collected 2016-10-06
TTTCTTCCATCCTATCCTCTTTGTTATCGGGCTTCGGAAAACATTCGCTTTCAAATCCGCTTGTGGTGCGCCACAATCGGGGCATTTGATTTCTTCTTCCATCCTATCCGAAAAACATCATTGTCGTTGTGCGGCGATCAAATCACGAATCGTGTCGACCGCGAGCCAAAAGAGATTCGCGCCGTTGTTGACGTCTGATTCAAGCTGTACGATGCGCGCGTTTAATGCGGTAACGTCCGGCGCATTGTCGACGATCGTTTGAAGGGCGTCGGCTCGCGCCGTTTCAGCGATCAATTGATTCGACAAGTCGTTGTTCGCCGACAACAATTGTCCGATTTCGACCGCGTTCGCCGTTCGTGTCGAATCGAGTACCGTCGCAAGCGTCCCGATAATTGAGCTCAACGAATCCGCTGCCGCCGACAACGTTGTGTCTTGTGCCGTCGCTTTGACGATATAAACCGCGTCGTTCTCGAAAATTAGTCCTGTGATTCCGAAGGATTCGCCGTCAAGTAGCCCGTCCTTTCGTGTTGTAATCGGATCGTCTCCATGAATTGCAAAGGCGAGACTTTCCCCAAAAGGTATTCCATCGCCGCTTTCCCCAAAGCATCCCGTATCTGTCTCGCCACGGTATCGACCGTCGGTTTCTGATCTGATTGAGTCATGAATTATCACCGTTGCGTTGTAAATATTCCCTTCGCCGGTTTCGCATTCGCGCGGAGCGTTATCGATGCCGAACGCCGTCACGCCGACGAATACGGCGGTCAATAAAATGTTGAGGGAAATCCATTCGTGTTTTTTCATCGGACTGTGATTTGTTGTTTGAATTCGTCGTGTAACGTATTGAAAAAGAAATCGATATATGAAACGGCAAACACCGACGCGACGGCAAGCGGCACCATGACTTCGTTTGCGACAACTTCGCGTTGTTTCGGCGGCGTGTATTTTTCGAGCCGTGTCATTGCGTTTTCAGTTGTCGTGCGTGTCAGTCGTTCGGTATCGATTCGATTTTGAAATGCATTCACCGCATTGATGACCGTCGAATGATCACGGCTCAACGTGTCGCCGATTTGTTTGAACGTGAACGGGCCTTGATGCCGCGCGATCCAACAATACATAAATCGCGCATTGACGGTCGCCGCGTCGCGTGATCGGCCGCGTATGTCGGTTTGTTTGATCAACGTCGTTTCAGATACGGCGCGCAAAATGTCGGTCAATGAATCGGCGAGGTTCGTCGACAACAACGACGTGATGATTTCGGTTTTCATGGTTATTAACATATCCACAGCCCCTACTAAAGAGTATTATTTATAATACTATTGTAGTAGTAGGTGTGTGAATAAACTGCCTCATTTTGATTTATTGATTTGTGTCGCATACACTTAGCCTGTGCATAACGTGTGCGTAAAGTGTTCTTATGTGTCGATTTCGTCGAATATTTCGTGCAAATGATTTGTCGACGTTTTGCCGTAAAAATCATCGAAATAATACACCGGTTCGTTTTTGATCATGTCCACAATTTGAATCGAACAAATGGCGCGAACGTCCCGTTTCGACAACCGAAACCATTCGCCGTTCATTCGCTTTTCTTTCAAATACAAATGAATTCGTTTTTCCGTTGTTCGCATACAGGCCGCCGGGAACGAGTGCACGAGCACGACGGGATGTGGCATTTGTGTTGCGATAATTTGTTTTCGTAAATGCGGCGAATGTTGAGATCGCCCGATTTTGTAAACATTGTTTTTCGTGCCGAGAAGGTAAACGTACCCGATTCGTTTTTTCATTTGCCCAAAAAGAAACCCGACCCCACGTGGTGCAACACGCCGAGCCGGGTATGAAATGTCGTATCGCCGTTGCACCGGCGTTCATACATGATACGACAAAACATTTTAAGGGTACAAAGAGGGCTCGGCCCCCGAATCGGCGAATGCCTCAAGGTTCTGCTCCATGTCGCGCTCAAGATTTTCAGCTAGGCGCCGAGAATCATTCGCGCGCCTCTGCCACTCCCCACGCTTTTTATCCGCCGCCATTTGCGCGAGCGTTGGAAAATCAAGTAGCGTCGTGCCCCACCGAGCAATAAAATAATACGTTTTGATCCACGTGTTAATAGGGTCTTGGGTGACCGCGTACACGATCGGGTCTTCGTTGATCTTCGCGAGATCATGTCTCACCTTCATATCGGATAGCTTGAAATGTTTTTTCGCGACGGCGATCGTATCAAGTACGCGCAGCGGTATCATCTCGACACCGAAGTCTTGTAGCGACACCTCGGTCGCGAATAGCGTTTCATATACGCGGAGCTCATGCGTCGTCATCGCGCGAAAAGGAAGCGGGTCGTCGTCGGTCGTGATCGACCGCTGACCGATCAGGCCGAGTTTGTCGACAAGCTCGTTCCATTTCTTCTGCTCAGCGACATCGGTTAATACGTCCGTTGCTGATTCTTGATATCCTAATTCAATTTCCATCGTGATTTTCCTCGTTTGTTGTTTCGGTTAAAAATTCAGGCAAATCCGCGTCGTCGACGGCCTGATTCAATTGAAGCCGGTCGTTTAAGTCCGACGCTTCGGATGTTTGCGGCGGTGCCGCAAGGTCGTATTCATGGTCGGACATTTCAACGGCGCGATGAAATCGTTCGGAGTTCAGCGACAACCATTTCGACAAATTTCGGAACACGGTTTTTTTCCACATTTCGTATTCCCATTGCACCCACGGTCCTTTGCCGGACATTTTCGAAAACGCCTTGACCTTCATTATATCGGCTTTCGACAGGTATGTCGCCTGAACACCGCCGTTCGTGAATTCAACCAGTGCGTACGCGCCGATCGCTTCGCCGCGATCATCGAGTGCCGGTGCCCAATCGACAAAGATTGTGGTGCCCTTTGTGTAAACAAACAAATCATTTGTACACACGATTTCGGCTTCGATTCGTTTGATTTCACCGGAGTTGCGGGCGAGCCGCGCGAGTCCTTTATACATCGGCATGAACATGCATTCATACCGTCTTTCCTTATTGTTGTAAAACGGGACAAGGGCGGCTTCGCCACGCGACGCCGATATGTCAAGACCAACCGTTGCAGCGTCGATGACGGATTGCATGATCGATTCTTGAGTGCATTGAAGCAACAAAGGCTGTTTGGTGGTTGCCGTCAACGTGAGTTGTTTCAAGCGCGACGCGACCGCACCGGCGTCAACTCCATCGGGAGCAACGGCGACGATCGCATCGGTAAACGTATCGAAAAGCGCGCGGACGTTCGAATTTTTTTCGAGCTTCTCGGCGGCTTGATACGTGACAGGGAGCGTCATTTCAGTTTCGGTTTTTAATTGTCAAGTTCGCGGTCATAAATATACGAATATGCCTGATCAGGTAAATCGAGATTCAGAATTTCATCGTCAACATATCCCGGCCAATTGCCTGATTTGAGACATTCCGAATAGTTCAAAATCATTTCGTCAAGCTGCGACCGACCGGCAACGAACGCGTCGTGTTTGATGCGCGCGCAAATGGCCTGAAACGGTGCGGGTGTGTCCTGTGCGAAGATCACGAAGTCGTCGAGTTTATGACCAAGAGCGTGACACGCCATTGGGTACATCGCGCCTTGCCGAAAATACCCGTATTTATACAACGCCCACGACACGAGCGTTTTGAACGATTGATTCGGTTTCGTGCGTACATAATCGCGAGACAACCCGAATTCGTACGCAAGGTCTTTTGTCGTTTTGTAATCGACGATCAACAACGGATCGAATGACAGGAAATCAATGCGGCATTTGCAAAGGATTTCCGTCACCGGGTGTTCGAACAACACCGACACTTCGAATGCGCCCGGCAATGAAAGCAGTTTTTGGAACGCGGTGTGACCTTGTGCGACGGCTCCCATGCGTAACGTTTTATCGTATTCGTCCTGCGACATGAACAACACGTCGTCGCGTTCGCCGTCGATTGATTTGACGTGCGTTCCGCAATACCATTTGTTCGCGACACGAACCGATCCGCCGGACGTGCAACGCGCACCGTCTTTTTTGATCCCTTCACACTGACCGGCCGTTGCGTAATCGGTCGCGAATATCATCGGTTCGAATAACGCGCAATGCCGCGCACGACCGAGGTCAAACGTTTTCGTTTCCGGCGGGTTGTCGATGTAATCGCGACACGCGGCCGGTGAAATATTGAATTTGTTTCCGCGTGAATTCGAAAACGCGTCAAGCGCGTGATAAATTTCCGCAGGGACGTCGGCGTAAAAGCCGGGTTCGCCGGACGAAAATTCGTCGGCGGGACGTAATACAATAGACATTTGTTGTTTCGGTTTGGTTGAGTTTCAAAGTACGAATGTCAACTTTCGTTGTCAATCATTTCACAATGAGCGAGCAAATTTTGCGCGATAATCGTGATCGTTTGATTCATGTCGTTGATCGTCGATTCGTGGTCGTCTTTCATTTGTTGTGCGAATTCGGCGTCTTTCATTCCGGTCGACCATAATGACGGCGCGATGTGCGCGGCGACATATTCAAGTTTCGTCAGGCCGCCGTGAATAGAATGGTCGCCGAACATTGACGTCGGAAATGCGCGATTGATTGTTCGGCCGCGCGGCGGTGGTTCGTGTGGTAACTTTCCCATGTCAGTTTAAATGCAATTTGATGTTCATTTCGTTTTTGTGATCTTCTTCCGGCTTTTGGTATTTAATGTAGTACACGTCGGCTTTCGCGGTGACGATATACACCGGCATGAATTTCGTTCGTTCGAGCATCAACTCGAATTTCCTTTTTTGCGTTTTTCGTCCGACCCATACGCCGATTAAATAGGCCATTAAAACCGGAACGAAGATTTGAAGCATTGCAATGATCGAGTCGATTGTCATATTTTCCCTGATCGGATTATTAGTCCGTGTCAACCCCGTTTTGTGCGAAGTTTCGTTTCGGTTTCGTCGTGCAATTCGGGGTTTTTTATTTCCCGATCGCCTTGTGTAGATCGCGCGACAATGCGACGAGTTGCGCCGACAACGCGCGCGCTTCGATCGACGTTAGTTCACGCGGTCCACGAATGCCGTGTTCGTTACGCGTGATCGAGTAAACAATTTTGTCGGCGAGTCCCGCGTCCTTCGCGAGACGATTCAAATTGATGCGGTGTTTTAATCCGCGCAGTTTTTCGGTTGTCAGCATGGGTCGTAATGATTGATTTTCAAAGTGAAGTCGTCGACCGTCAACGGATCAAGCCCGAGTTCAGGACGAATGTAATTCATCGACGTCAAAAACACTTTGAGCGAAATGAATGCCGCCTCGCGAACGTCGATCGTTTCCGATGCACGACCGGACGCATGAACGCGCGCGAATCCCTCGCCGTCGATGAATTGGTATTTGACTCGTTTCATGGTTTCGGTTTATAGAAGATTGAGTAATGTCGCGATCCAAATCGCAGCGGCGATTCTAGTGACAACGAAAAAGACCACCAATTCGGGCGTGGATTCTTTTGTTCGCGGCCATTCGGCGGTTTTGCCGAGCGCGTGAAAACCGGTCGCGATGCGAACAATTAAAAGCGCGAGCGTCGCGTAAAGAAATATTGTCATGATTGTTTCGGTTTGTGATAATGATAATTATCGTGCTTCAACGACGCCGATCATTTCGGTTTTGATAATTTGGCGAATGTCGGTGATCGAACCGGATTGCGCCGTTGCTTGCGCGGCGTAATCGTCCGAGCCGGCCCAAATAAATAAATGCGGCGTTGTATATGCCGAAACAGTTCGTTCGGCCTCGGTGCCGTAAGCGGCTCGTTCGATTTTGTCGATCGCGTCGATGATTGCATCGCGCGCTTCGTCGAGCAGTTCGATTTTTTCTTCGTATGAATACATGATTTCGTTTATTTGATTTCGGTTTCGGCGGCTTCGTCCTTCGCACATTGAACGTGCCGGTGTTCGCGTTCGTCCCAACTTGTTTCGAATGCTTCGTCCTCGGCGATCGGGTCGCCGCAATATGAACATTCGATTTTGAGGTATGCCGTTTCGTAATCAATCATAACATCACGCTTTTGTCGATTGCGTCCATTTGCAGGGACATGTCACGAAAGGCGTTTGCACGAGCGCGCAAATTAGCTGCGACGTCCTCGAACGGGCCGCCGCGTCGGTCGTACCGCGCGGCCGCTTCGGTTAATGCGGAATTCATGTGATCGGCGAATTCATGCGCGCGATCGAATTTCTTTTGTCCTTGTGATTTCATTGTTTCGGTTTGTTTAGAATTTTAATGGCGACGGCATGAATTCACGGACAAGACGAACGCTGCCGATCCACGATTTCCCGCAACTGTGCGCGAGGCGAATTCCGGCGACGTATCGTTTCACCAATTTGATGCGGCCGTGAATTTTAGAATTCAAAAGTACGCGCGTTTCGTCGCCGATCACATGAACCCACACGAGGCCGAGCCGCAAACAAACATGATCGGAAACTTCGTCGGACTCGTGATGCGTCAAAAACGTGCTGCCGTATGAATACCAATGACCGCAATACGGAGCGGTTTCGCCTTCGTTTTGTTCGCCGAATCCGTGTCGAATAAGAAAGAAATGCAAACGATAAATAAACATTGTCGTGTCCGGTTTGAATTGTTGTAACGATTCAAAGTACAATATCGTCAACAATAGTTGACATATTAAATGTGAACGTTTCGTGAATTGACATAAATAGTGGACAACAAAAAAGGCGACCCGCCTGATCAGCGATCGCCCTTTCTGCGTTACAACAAACCGTCCATTGTTTATTGTCGAATCAATGTAATCAATATTTACAATTCCAACAACGCCTCGATTTCGCCGTCGGTCAGCGGGTACGTCATGCCGCCGAAAACATTGTCGCGCGATTGTGTCATCTCGAAAACAAGTTTGACCCGCATCGCATAATCGAGCTTCGCGATGTTCGTCGCTTTCGCTTGGTACACGTCATCGATGTCGGTCATCGTTGTTAATTCGTCGACCGATAGACCATAGAACGCGGTGCCTTTCGTTGCGATTGCCGTTCGTAACGATGCCGCATTCGTGAGCCATAAATAAACCATGCCCGGCAATGCCTCGGAATCGCCGATCGTTCGCATTCGTTGAAATAAATCGACCATTAGCCTTTGATTTTTCGTGCGATCATGAATGATTTGTCCTCGATCGAAACGGCCGACGAGTTGGCATCGCCTTTCGAAAGCTGAAGATCAATCGACCCGGCAGCCGTTGCACACGCAACACCATAAATTCGAGCAGGCATCGCCAATAATGTGCCGGACGTAATGATCGGAATTACTTGTGAAATCGTCGACGCGGTTCCGGCGAACGGATAGCCGAACCATCCTTGCGGTGTCGTTTCGTCGCGGTACGCGCATTGAATGATTCCGTATACTTGAACATCGGTCGGAATCACCAACGCTAGCTCAAGCGTCGTCGTGCCGCCACGCGTCCAATGTAAAATGTACTCGAACTCCCATTGTTCACCCGCCCCCGGCGACCACGCAAGATCAGGAACCGACGTCAGCGTTTCCGTCGATACATCAACGTCGGAATTGTTAAATCGAAATATTACGTTCGGGTCGTCGAACGCGACGTCGGTCATGTGTACCGGTTCGGCCGTGTCTGATCCATGATCGAGTGCCGCGCCAATGCCGGAAAATAACGACCCGCGAACGGTGTCATTTTGTACCGGTTGCAAAACTACTGTCACCCTGTGATCCTCCGCGCGATCATTATCGATCCCGCCTTGACTAAAGTCGCCGAGCCGGACGATGACCCCTGCGCCCAACGCAGGTTAATTGTCGTCGATCCGGCGGTCGCGAATAAAATACTCCGAATGAATACGGCGATGTTTGCCGTGGTTGCGGTATGCTGAACCGTGAACGCCGTCGTTGCGAAGTCATTAAATTGACCGCCGACTTCGGAGCCTGTCGTCGCGTCCGACGCCGACAGCGTCATGCACGACCCGGCGACGGAGCCGGAACCGGCGTGTAACAATGATTTAAAATCAACCGTCCCCGCGTTTTGCTCGCATTCAAGTATACATGTGACCTCCCACACTTCGCCGTTCGCAACGGTGAACGTCAAGTCGTCATCAGCCTGAACGGTCGTCGACGACGAAACAGACTCATCGGCCGTTTTTACGAGTGCAACACACAAGTCGGTGTCTTGTCGCGTGCCGTCGGGGTCGGCACCGATCGAGCGCATGTGTGTAATCGACGAAATCGTGCCGCCGGACGTGACGACCTTCGCAATTAGTAGATCGGAACCGGGGTTCGCCCCGGCGACCTCGTCGGCGAGTACACCCGCTTCCGACAACCAAATATAATTCGTGTCGTTGTTCGCTAGTGCCTGAGTCGTGTTCGTCGTAATATTGACCTCGATTCCGTTGACGATCGCGAATCCATCACCGACCGTTGCATTCAACGAACCGCCGTCGGTGACTTCGAAACCGGAAACAACGAACGACGCATTGATCGCGAGTTTATTAGTTGCCGCCGCCCACGTTGCCGCGCTCATGTGAACGGTATCGGTGAATGTGGCGTCGACGCTCATCCTAGAAGCCTCCGAGCTACGAGAAAACTATTCGCTTTGACGGTCGTGTTTCCGGCGTCCGATGTGTTTTGTGCCCATTGTAATTTGAAATCACCGTCGGCTTCGGCGACGAAATACCCATGCGCGTACACGTGACCGTCGGCCGACGAATGATGCAAAACGGTCATCGCCGTCCCGATCGATGCGGCATAACACGAACGATTTGTTATATCGGCGTCGCGACCGGATGAAAAATGAATGATATGGCCTGCCGTTTGATTCGTTTGAAACTTGAAATCAGGCGTTGCGCCGGATGACGTGTCGAGAACTATCTTAAATTCCCACATTTGACCCGCTAAAATCGGGAATTGCAGGTCATTATCGTCTTGCATTGTCGTCGACGAATTGACGGTTTCGTCTGAACTTTTCAATTTGAAAACATTCAGGTTGTTTTCGACGTCATGCCGAACGGTGATCGACGTTATTGATCCGCCGGACGTCACGACCGTCGCAAGAAACAATGAACCGGCCGGAATCGATCCGGTCGTATCTCCGACCGTTCCGTCGGTGTCGAGATAAACCTTATTCGTTGTATTGTTCGCACACGTCGTCGTTTGCGCGGCATCCGAATCGATTAAAACACCGGCGATGATTGCCGTACCTAGCGCGACCGACGCCACAAGGCCGCCGCCGTCGGTTACGTTAAAACCTGAATGAACGTAGCTCGCTCCGGCAGCAAGCGAATTGAATAGCGATATCGCTTTTGCGGCCGTCCCGTTGTCGGCTACCGAATCCGAAGGATGTACGTTGACAGCCATTTACGCATTTTCGTTTGTGGCGTACCACGTGATCGTCAGCGATTTCGTCGCGTCTTTCACGACCGTCGTGTCGAGTACAGCGGCAGCAAGCAGAACGCCCGACGACGCGGCGTCAAACAACCCGGCGTTCGCGATCGTGTTGCCGTTCGCGTCACCTGAACCCCATGTCGCTGACGCGCGGTACGTGGCCCCTGACGACGTGTTCGTTCCTAGTGCGATTCGTGGACTGACTTCGGATTCGAGCGTCGTATCGCCGAGCGTGATCGCCGTCGTGCCCGTTCCGATCGCCATGTGACTTGGCAGGTCGGTCGCATCTCCCGCCCATGCTTTCGCGAGAGAATTTAAACCCCCCGCGACGATCATGTTTTTTATCCATTCTTCGTGGATAATTTTACCCGTTCGGACGTCGCGCCATTCGGCGTGAACATTGACTCGGCGTTTCACTGTTTTATTGATTATCCCCATGTCGCCATTCCGATCATTGAATCCCAATCTTGCGCTACTCCCGAACCGACTGTCGGAATATAAGGCGACGGGTACGGGTTCGCGTCAGGAACCGCTTCGACTTGTACCCCCCAAACACCGATCGCGCTCACCCCGTCACCGGCATAAGACCCTGAATGGTTTGCGTTCGACATATATAGTTCGATTCGCCCCGTTGCGGTCGCGTCGCACTGAGCAACAAACCAACACCGATACCACCCATTCCCGTAATCAATTATCCCGTATTCATCAAGCCCTCCTTCGGGGCTCGGATCAACCGTCCCATTCGCGATGTCACAATAAAACGTCGGGAGTGTTGTCGCCCATGCCGTCGACCCGAGATCCATTCGAATCCAATCTCGGCCGTCTGCCTTGAAAAAGGCAGAAAAACAATAGGACGTCCCGGCCACAAACCCTGTAGCGATGTTTTGCTGTAAAAGATGAAAGGCCGACGTCGCCGCTTCGATCCATTTATCTGCGGTCAGCGTCCCGTCAGGGGCGATGTACTGATCCGCCGTGATCGACGCGTCCCCCTTGACCCATGTCCCCGAGTCCATCGTCTGCGACTGTAAACAAATATTCGTTCGCTGCGCCCCCACAGAAAACCCGAACGTCGTCGGCGCGATCGCTTCAACCGTGTCGGTGAGTTGATTCGTTTCGCGCTCGGTCTTCATTTTGTAAACGACTTCGTTTTCACGCGAAATAATATCGGCCGGATTCAAAAGTTTTTGGTAATACGCTTGCCACCCGCCGAGCGATTGACCCGAAACGGCGGTGACGGAATACCGCGCGTCGCCGTCTAAATCGAAACCGCGAACGGACTCGATAAGCCACTCGCCGGAAATATTCATGTCGGTCAACGTGATCGTTTGCAGCGTTCCGGCAATAAGACCCGGCGTGTCGGTCGTATAAACGACTTGTTCGTGTATCGATCCAAACCGCTCTAGTCGTGCGGCCGCAATGTCGATCGCTAAATCGACGTCATCGATTTTTTGATCGGTGAAAACGTTTTCGTAAATGCCCGATCCTGATTCGACGGCGGCTCGCGCGGTGATTTCCGAACCGAGTTCCGATTCAATGATCACCGGCACTTCGGCGTCGAACGTTATGCGGATCAAATCGGCGGCGTTCAACACGGTCCCGCCGACGTCTTGTTCGATCGTGTGCGATCCTTTTTGCCAATAGAAATCGGAACCTGATTCTCCGGCCGTGTCGTGAGTTTTTGTCGTAAATCCTGCCGACGCGATATTCGTTTCAACGAGCGTGACATTGTTCGCCGACTTGCGAATCAAAAACGCGCGCGTGTTTCCGTCACCGGCGATCGTTTCCGTCAATCCGGTGTCGATGTCGATGCCGCCGCGAAGGATCTGTTTGTTGATGTATTGATTCGTCGTTTTAGATTTCGAAATATCGAGATAATCCTTATTCGACGATGTCAAATTGAACGCCGCCGCCGTTGCCGTTCGCGGTTTGAATTGCAACGCTTTATTCAAATTGATTTCCCAATCGAAACCCGCGAGCGCGGCCAATTCATCAAGCACGACCGACGCATACATATGTGGGTAAACGATTTTTGATATCGTCGGGCCGCCCTCGATCGTGCCTTCGGTGACAGATTCCCCGTCGAGGTAATTCGTAATAATATCCGACACGATTGCACCGGCCGTTTGTGCGGAATACGAATCGTTCACGACACGGCGAATTGCAATTTGATCGAAATCGAGACACGAATACGACAACAACCGTTGCGTTCGGCCGGTCATTAGAACGTCGGTTTCTTTAATATGAACGACGCGACCCCCGAAAACTTTTGTACCGGCGTCGAGAATAAAAACATCTTCGCCCTCGTCAACGGGGTACGTCGTGACGTCAGGCCCGGCTTCGACGATAAACGTTGCGGTGCCGCGTTGATTGATCGAGTTTTCCCACGTCGGCGAACCGGCTTTGAAATTGATGTCGGTGGCCGCCCCGTCCTGAATCGTAATCGCGCCCATTAACCGCCCCCGACAATTCCGTACGTATCAAGAACGCCGGGAAGCCCACGAACGACCGAACGCCCTATTTGAACACCGTCAAGATTGATGATCACCGTTTGAACGATGTCGGACCCGACGCCGAGTCCTCGACCGGGCGGACGAACGCCTATCGAACCGCTACCGGTGAACGCACCGCCGAACTGCGTGACACCAATCCCGCGGCCTGTATTCAAACCGATCGCACCGCCGAGCGGCGTGAAACCGGGGATGAATCCCCCACCGAATGCTGTGAACGGCGACCCGCGTGTGCTTCCTGTTTTGAAATCATTGCCTAATTTCCCTTCGTTCATGCCGCTTCCGGTCGGCCATGCGAATATAGGATTTCCGTTTTCATCGACACCCACCGGAACGGGTGTATCAATCACACCGGCCGTTCCGATTCCGGTCGGGCGTCCTCCCGGCCATAGAATCGACTCGATCAACGTCATCAATTGTTGCTCTGACAATCCTGATGTGCCGAACAATTCGCCTTCGGCGATGATTTGATCGAAAATACCTTCGGCACCCACGCCCTGACTTTGAAGCCCTTTAATAACTCCCGGCAATATTTTATCGCGAGCAATGCCGACGAGCTTGTCGCCGATCGTTCCGAATCCTAATGCGTCGGACAACCCTTGAACGGTTGACGTGATACCGGAAACGATGTTTGAAATCACCGGCGCAAGTGCCGCAAACGCGGGGCCGATGCCCGGAATTACGGTCGACGCTAAATTCGTCAACACGCCGGTCAATCCTGAACCGCTGCCGAGTGCACTGAATACGCCTCCGAAAATTCCGCTACCCGCCGGACCAAGTCCCATCGACGCACCGAAATCAGTAAACACGGCCGTGATACCTCCCGGCCCGTCGACCTTTCGTGCAAGCGCATCGATTTCCATCCCGGCACCGGCGCGGAATTGTTGCCACGGCGTCATGTCGACAACGACCGGAACGAGATCATTCGTGATCGTCGCCGGTAGTTCGAGCAATTTAGCTTTCATGCCGTCGACACGCAGGGCGATTTCTGTTTCGGACTGCCCGAATTGAACGTGTGCGACGTCGAATATCGACGTTCCGAGTCCGGCGATTATCGGAGACAATAGAAATGCTTCCTTCGAAACGGCTTTTAAACCGTGGTTTTCATCCTTTCCGGCTAATTCTTCGGCGGCTTTTTTGCCGTCCTCCAACGCGCCGATCGTCTTTCCCATTTCGGATGCTAGACCACCCGGCGAATCGCCGACGGCATCGACGGCTGTTTTCGCGGCGTCCGGTACATCTTCCTCTAATTTTTCAGCGATGTCGTCGGCACCACCGGCGACGTCCTCCGTAATGCCGAGCCAATCTTTCACGAACCCCGGCAAGATTTTCATAATGCCCTGAATCGCGGCGGCGAACGCGTCTTTGATGCGGTCCCACATGCCGGAAAATAAATTCTTTACGCCCTCCCATAAACCGGCCCAATCACCGGAAAACAATGCTTTGAAAATGTCCCACGTCGATGTGAAAATGTGAATCCACCAATCGAACGCTTTCCAAATAACGTTGAACCCGAACTTGAACGCTTCGACGACGGACACGAATAAATCTTTGACGCCGATCCAAACGTTGTCCATGATGCGGCCGATGATCGGCATCTTCGTATCGATCCACGCTTTGATGTCCTTCCATTTGATGATCAACAATGCGACGGCCGCAACAACGAGGCCGATCGCGACGGCCCATGGATTGATAACGGCCATCAATGCACCGATGCCAAAAATCAAGGGAGGTAAAGCCGCCGCAATCGCCGCGATGACCACGATCAGTTTCTTTTTCTCCGGCGACAATTTCATGATCTTTTCCGTGACGGCTTTGAACTTCGCGGCCAACGGAATCAATGCTTCGGTGATGATTTTGCCGAACATTTCGGTCATGTCGCCGACCGTATTCATCAACTGTTGAAATGGACCGGCACCGGCGGCGGCGGCCGCTGCAGCTGCGCCACCGAATTGCGTTTCAAGCTCGCCGAGTATAATCGTTTGCGCGTCGGCGAGCCGACCGCCTTCGGCAAGTGCCTTGATGACCTCTTTTTGTTCGACGGAAAATTGAATACCGGCACGACCGAGCGCGCCCATGTTCGCGACCGGATCGTTTAACGCTTTGCCCAACATGATTGTCGACGACGTTAAATCGGTGCCGATTTTCTGCGACAAATCAACGGCGACTTGTTGGGTGCGAATAAACGCTTCGCCGGAAATATTCGTGAACGTTAAAAGATTCGCCGTCGCCTTGGTCATGATTTCCTCATCACCAAAAATCGAATTCGATTGAATCTCTTGCGCGGCTTTTTGGAGCTCCGCCGTCGTGAGGCCGACTTGCCCACCGGTCGATTTTAGACCGGCTTCGACTTGCGCGATTGCTTTTGCTTGTTTGTCCCACGCGATGACCGACGCAACGCCGAACGCAAGTATCGGGGCCGACACCGATTTTGTGAACGTCTTGCCGACGCCCATCATTTTCTTTCCGGCACCGTTGATCTTCTTCGTGACGGATTTTAGACCTTTATCGAACTCCTTCGGATTTAATCCGACGCCGATAAATAGTTGATCAACTTGTTTGCCGATTCCTAATGCCATTCCGTTGCGCGCGGTCGCGTGATCTGAGTTTAGCTAATTCGAATTCTCGTTCTAATTCGGCCCCGCCGATTTGTTTTTGCCGCCGTTGTTTTCCGGCGTCACCGATCGTTTGATCGTAAACGTATGTCAGCGGCACGTTGTCTTTTATACTCGAACCGCCGCCCCATTTCAAAACGGCCGTCGCAATGGCGAGCGACCGTTGCCAAGCGAAATCGGTTTCGTCTCGTTTTTCTTGCGCGGCCCATAATAGCGCGCGAAAGAAATATCGAATTGATAATTTGTCTATCTGTGCCGGGTACAATCCGAGTAATCGAAATCCGGCTTCGTCAACCGCGTCGAAATCTAGGAATCGTCTGCGTTGACCACTTCTATGGTCTCCGTCGTCTCGGTCGTCTGACCGTTTGTCGTCAACTCGGACGCTTCGACTCCATGCCTGAAACTGTTCATCGATTCCCCGACGTCGGCCATTCCTTTACCAAGCACGAATTGAATTCGTTGCTGTGATTCGGGCGGTTCCTTCATCAATTGGATCATTACGTCGATTTCTTTCAACATATGATCGTCGTGTAAAAGTGCGCACCATACGAGGGTCGCGAACATCGAGGGTTTGAACGTCCCGTCGTCGAGTGTCGTCAAATCGACAATGACGCCGTGAACTTCTTCGGCGACACGAATCGAGGCGAGCGAGAGCCGAAGGAATTTCGGCTCGCCGCCCAACTCGATTTTATAGCCGTCGTGATATGCGTTCTGCATATGGGATCACCGTAACTAATTGAAGGGAATAAATTTCCCTTTTAAGTTATGGTGCCCTGAGTCAGCGCGCCAGTGACGTTTGCGGAGATCGAAACTTCGATCGCCGATTCGTCATCAAGGTTCACGTCGTACGATGTAAGAATCGCTTTCCCATAATATTCCTCGTCACCGGCGACGTCGGAACTGAAAAGGAACCACAATTCTTTTGTGGCCGATTCGAACGCGGCAACGAATTTTCCTTGCCCCCCGTCCTCGGCCGTTTTAAATCGCATCGTTGCTGTGAACGATGTCGACCGACGGCCGCCGAGGTATTCAGAATTTTCGCCCGAATCTTTGTTCGAAATATCGATCGCGTTGACCGATGACGAAATCGACAACGACACCAAATACGCGGCAACCGTGTACGCGGCGTCGGCCGTCGAGTGTCCGAGTGTGGGCGCAGCGGTCGCGAAGTACGCGAGGAACGCCCGTCCGTTTTTAATACTCATTTATCTGTTTGTTTTGTTACGGTGATCCTTTCGAGCTTCTTTCGTAGCCCACGAAAATGCGTATCGAGAAAAACGTTTGCGGGACGGTGATCGAGTTTGACGATCTTCCGCATGGCTCTCATCGACCACATGTTTTCATCGGTTTTCACATCGAGAATCGGGACGATATGATTTTTATACAGGCAATCCGTAATCACGTAGGCCGGATTCGCCTTGTCCCAAACCAATTCTTTGAACGACCGGTCGAGGTATTTCGTCAACGTCGGATCGAACATCTTCCATCGTAGATTGTCGAGCAACGCCGTCGACACCGTTGCGCCGACGCCGGTGATAAACCGCGCGTGATACACGCGGTCGTTGCCGTTGTAAAAACAACACGACCGATGCGAAATCGCCTGATAACCTTCGTCGATTTTTTCGACAACGAAATCGGCGTATGCCTGTGAAATGAAATCATCCGATCCGAGCCACATCACGGCGTCACAATCGGCGGCTTGTAATGTCGGAACGGCGGCCATGCATTTCGCGCCCAACGGTTGATTTTTGTGTTCGACGTATTCGAATCCTGCCTTTTCGGCAACGGCCTTTGATTTCGCTCCCTCGCTGCCCACGACGACGCCCACGACCTCGGCACCGGCGCGCTCTAATGCACGACGGTTCCATTCGAGCGACGCGGCCGCGAGGCGGTGACGACCCCATACGGGCACCATGATTCCTATTCTGATATCCATTCGTTTATCCGGTTTCCATTGTGTGATAGCGCATTCGAACGACGACGCCGTAATAATCGATTTCGCCGACGCGCCATTCGAGATTCGCATCTTCGTCGGTGAATTCAGGCCACGCCATTTTCGTTTCGTGCGGTGAATCGAGCGTCAATAAATTGCGCCCGAGTTTCGAAACAATCGACGCGGCGACGGTCATTGCTTCGGTTAATGTTTCGGCGACCGCGACCATTGTCAATCGACAGTTCGCGCCCTCGTGTGTGCGCGTCGACCACGGTTGATAGGACATTTGATTCAATTGGATGTACGGCCGTGGCGTATCAATATCAGGATTCGTCACAACGCGATTCGCCGTGTCGGTCGTGTAACCGTCGGCGGTCAATTGAACAATCAATGCGTCACCGGCGGCGTCGCGTATCGTAACTCGTGGATCAAGCATTCGGTCGGAGTGCCCTCACAACACGGTCAATGTGTGGTTGCCGTTGCGATTCGGCGGCCGGTGCCATGAACGGTTGCGCGGCGGTGCCGGGGTGATTTACTTTTTTCGCCCACACGATTTGTCCTCCGACTTTGAATCGCAAAATCGTTGCGTTGACCGGCTCGATTGTGTGTGCTTTCGTGCCGTATTCGATGTCGGACGCATAATCGACGTCGTTTTGCCCACCGACGAGAATGCGGCCTTCGTATGAACCGATCTTATCAGGTCGAATCGTGCGTTTTAAATTGCCTCGCTTCACCGGTACGAGCCGAACGGCCTCGCGTTGAACGGCTAACAACGTATCTTCGACGGCGTGTTTTAGACGTCGACGTACGCCGTCGCCGTATTTGCCCATGTTCTTCGTGACACGATCCATTTCACGACGACTGATTTTAAATTCTATGGCTCCGCGTTTCGGCATTACGTCTGCAATTCCTCGAATACAATCATAAGTTCACGACCGCGTTCATTCGGCCGATAGATCCCTGTAATTCCAAAACGGCGCGAATCAAAAATCATGTGATGTTCGGCCTTGATTGATTCGCCTTTCAACGCGAAATCAGGATCGAAATTCACGCGCGCGAAATGCGTTGCGACGCCACGGAATTGCTCCGCGATTTCACCGCGTCGGCCGGTGACGTTTTTCAATGTGCCCCAAATTGTTTTCAATACTTTGTCGGCCGGAACGCGTTCGTGTGAAGCGTTCTTCGTCATCGTCCGATCGACGAATTGCAAACGATGTGGATGTCTTAGTCGCGGCATTACATTATCACGAATGAACAATATTTATCAACGACGTCGTCGAACGAAACCGGCGTTTTCGTTTGAACTGACATGCCCGGAATCACCGATGATTCATTCCAAAACCGATCGGACACGCGCGTCAATAACGCGTCGCGAATGTCTTTCGGTACGGTGTCGGCGGTCGCACCGTAACCGCATGACGCGATCATTTGAAATGCTTGTGAACGGCGTTCCGCAATAAACAACGAGTTGTCAGGAACGAGTTTCATCGGATCAAGCCCGTACGTATAAAAATCCGAACCGTCGGTCCATGCGGTCGCAACACCGTCGGACGTGTAATATTTAAACGACGTCAACGTGATCACCGGCCGAATCGGGAATATTGCCGACATGACATTGATGTCACCGGAATCAAATTCAACGGTCACCGTTTGCGTGATTAACGCGCGATCGGTGTTGCCTTCGAATTCGACGCGCGCGGCTTCGATCAATGATTTGATATACAAATCATCGTCGTCGTGTTCGATTTGCAAATGCGTTTTCGCTTCGGCAATCGTAACCGGTTCAATCGACGGATCGGTTCGTGTTACGTGCATTTATTCCTCGATGTATAAAACGACCGTTCCGGTTAATACGTTACCGCCTTGTGCGACGGTGACGGTGATTGCACCGGCAACGAACGGGTGTACGTACTCCGACGACGACGCACCGGCTACATTCGAACCAAGACCGCGAACGTCGTGCCATGCGTCGGCGGTAACATTCGTTAACACAATCAAGTCGCGATCAATGCCACCCGGCGACGACGTACATGCAATCGTAATATCGGCCGTCGCCGCAAGGTCGATGTCGTTGACTTCGACGGCAACGAGTCGGCCGAAACCAACGGCGGTTTCTTCGCTGAAATCACCACCGGCATCTGTGACGACGTTGATTTTGATGTCTCTGAATTTGCTCATTTCTTCGCCTTTGATTTAGCGGGTGTTTTCTTTTTCGCGGGAGCTTTTTTCTTCGGTGCGGCTTTTTTGCCGACCTGTTTTGCGGCACCGACAGAAATCAAAACGGCCCCGGTGTGTTCACCACATTCCCATTCCTCACCGGTTTCAAAAAAACGCTCGCGTGTCGGTTTGCCTCGATAATCGCGGATAAATTCTACTTTCATTGTCGTGTTGGTTTAACAAGAAAACCCGTCCATCTTGTAGGACGGACGGGCTTCCCCTTCGTGCGTAAACGGTTGACCCCAAACCGTTGACGGTCTGCGGGTTTATACGCTGACGGCTTGTTCTTTCGAAGCCTCGACGTAAATCACGGTCATTAGTGTTCGGCCTGCGCTCCCATCTTGGCCGCCCGATGTGACGACGCCGATGATATTATTTGCAGCCGGATAGTAGACGGCGCGATGTCCGGTTGCCGCAACGAGATAAACGCCTTGTTTACCACCGAAATTTTCAAAGTTGATTTCTTCGCCGACAACGAGATCCGTCGCTTTTACGTTTACAGCAGCGAAAAATCCGTTCGCATCGTCGTCGTCACCGACGATCATCGTCGCCGATGTGCCGTCATCCCACAAAACGGTATTACGAACTTTGATATCGAGAACAAGTGAACCCGCCGGGATAGCGACCGAACCGGTTATGGTCGTGCCTCCGTCCTCGGTGAATTCTACCGTTTTCGCGCGTACGCCGTGGACACCCGCCGCTGCTTCGCGTTGGATATACGTTCCACCTTTACCCATGATTGCACCCTAAACGGTTACATTGTATGTGATTGCAGATCCTTCGGTGTCTCGTTGAACGAGTCCACAGCGTAAGATATACGTGAATTCTGTCGCGTCGGCGCGCGGGACGCGCTGAGCCTCGATCGTTCCACGACGACGCCAACCGAACATCCAACGGTCGCCGCGATACGCAAGAATTGCGCCTTTCGCGTTGTTCGCCGTCGTGTCGAGATCAACCTTACCGGCTGCGTTCGCTTTACGATCGGTCGAGCCACGATGCATGTTGTATGACGTTGCAACGGGATATCCGTAAACATTCGTCAGACGGCCGTTTTCAATTGTCGCTTGTCCGTTGACATCGCGCGTTTTGAAAACAGGAAGCTGAACGGCTTTGCGATGCGTTGCCGGATCGATTACGAACTGAACTTTCGTAATGTCGGCACCTTCTTTTCCTGCATCACCCATAAGCGCGGCCGTTTCCAAAAAATCGTTTTCATCAAGCACACCACCGTCGCGAGAATTCGCGGTCGTCGTTACAAGACACGATTTCCGCATTCCGTTGAATGCCATGAAAAATTCCGTTCCTCCCGGCGTTCCGGCAATATCGTTGATATTTGCCGACGCACCGGCGGCGGTGTCGCCGTCGAGAACCATCGAATCGAGCACTTCGCGCCCTTCCTCGATGAAATCGTCACGCAGAACCGATACGACCGGAAGAAATGAATCCTCCGACAGTTCGCCCGTGATCGTTGATCCGGCCCCGACTTTCGCGAGCGACAACGAAACCTGACCTGTCGTCATTTTCGATGTCGTGACGGTGTGTGTCGTATCGCCGGGGTTCGCCGATTGTGCCGACGCCTGTGCGATCGTGTAAAATGTTACCGAACCGGTTTTCTTGCCGATCGTCATTGATTCGGCTCCGGCAGGGAATTCAATTTGCTTCAACGTCGGCAATACGAACTGCGAGTCACGAATTTCGTCCCATATTTCTGAGGAATATGCTACGCCGATCCATTCGTCACCGCCTGCGGCGAGTGTCGATTGCATCAATTCATTTGCTTTCAACGTCAATCCGTTCAATCGGGCAAACTCAAGAAATTCATTTTTTGCGAATTTGTACCGATCGAGTTCACCGTCGGACGCCATCAATCGCGATGCAAGGTGCGCGTAAAGCCCTTGTGACGGTGCGCGGTTTTTCGCCGTGACACCGAAACCGGCATCGAGGAAATCCGCGCACATCGCGAGTTCACAAATCGAATAGTTATCGTACTTGTGATGCGGAATGCCATGCGTAATGATTGCAGCAGCATTCGTTGCAAAATTGGAACCGCCACCGGCGTTGACTCCCGCTTTCAGAGCGTCGTCACCCGCAGCCGCTACACGTGCGGCTTCGGCCGCTTCGAGTGCTTTGACCCGTCCGTTCGACTCGGAAACGACTTCGATCAGCGTGTCTAATTTCGCTGAAAGATCCGTTTCTTTTTTGTCGACGGCTTCTGTGTTTTGAGCTTCGTTCATCGTTTTTGTTTGATCTTTTTCGGGAGTGCTGATATTGATATTTACATCGATCGCTTTTGCGACTTGTTCGCCGTCGATCTTGACTTCGGTCTTTTGCGTGTCGCCGATCAGTGATTTGAACGTCGGACGGTTTCTAATTTCTGCGTATGTCGCCAACGCATGAGCGTTTTTGACGGGATCGGCTTCGGCGCGTGGTTCGGCCGGGTTCGGTGTCAAAGAAATTTCTCCGATGATCCATTGATCCCATTGAAATGATTTGCCCATAAACCGACCCGATGCAAGGTGCGAAAGCGCACCGGTCGACAGTCCGAGGACGCCGCCATCAAGAAGTTTATAGATCGGGCGAAGCCATTTTTGTGCTTCTTCGGCCTCGTTGCGCGATAAGTATTCCTCACGTATTTCGAGTTGCCCTTCCAACCACAAACCTTCTTCGTCGATATTGAGTTTCGCCGTTCCGATTTGCAGGTTTTTCAACGTCCCGTCGAATCCGTGTTGATAATAAATCGGGTACGTATTCCCTTCGACTTCGCCGTAGTAGGTTTTCGCGTGGAAATAATCCCCGATCAAATCAACATCGCCGGGAGAACCCCAACGAACGGCGCGACCTGCGAATTTGTTGTTTCCGAGTGCTTTGACCGTGTCGCCTAATTGAACGAGTTGACGCGTGTCGTCGACACCGTATCGTTCGAGTAGGGCTTTCAGTTCGTCATTCATATAAAAAGAAAAGGCGGCCCGATCCCTTTAAAATCAAGCCGCCCTCTGATATGAGCGTTCCGCAATGCGAGCTTTTTTTACAGACGCAATTCCTGATCATCCCACCACGATAGAGAGAATTGCACAGGCAATGTACCTATCGGTCGACGTCGTGTCAATACGTGCCGAGTGCTATCGGGCACCAACCGAGTGTTGTAGCCGTTTTTGGTCTATTTTCAGCGATTTCCCTTTTCGTTTTATTACGATTTCGTCGCAATGCCCGTTGAACATTCGTTCGACTGCGCCGAGGACTTCGCCTTTTTGATTGTCCGATAATGACCGCGTTTCGTTTCCGGTCATGTATTCTTCGATTCGAACTTCCGTCATTTTGTCAAATAGTTTCGAGTGCCTCATACGATATACCGCATCGGCAATTATAGATTTCAGCCATATCGACGCCGCGCGAAGTATCTCCCGGCATCATTAGTTGGCCGCCTTCGAGATCGAACGCTTCGTCCATCAATCGTGGTTGCGAATCCGCAATCGCGTGTGAATCGCGCGTTTTTCCGTCAAGCGTTGCCATCCAAATTTTCATGACTTCGCGGTCCATGCCTTGAAATCCTGAATTCATTCCGAGGTTCATTCCGTTGACCGCCGTGTCGGACACGATCCCGATCGTTCGCACCTTTGCATTGTCGGTCCACCATCGATCGATCAAGGAAAGAATTTCGGCGATCTCCGCGCTTTCGAATGTTTTAAGGACGTCTTGCCGGAAGTATTTCGTTCGTACGTCCGAAATAATACCACCGACAATGCGGCGCAAATGATTGTCGTACATACTGACGCGGCGAACAACTTCGTTTCGCGAATACGCTTCGATGATTTCGCGCGCCCGTTCGATTGCGCCCTCGTCGCGGTCTCGTTCTCCGAATTTTTCCTTGGCGGCCGCAATAGAGATTTTGGCGAAGTGTTCGCCGATGTCGAGTGTAGTCGAGTCAACCGCTTGCTCAAGTGGTTCCGAATGAATCTTGTCGAAGTTTCCGGTTTGCCGTATGTCATCCTTTATCAATTCAATTTGTGTATCGAGCGCGCGACGCATCGGTTTTCGATGACGTTTTTCGCGGCGTTCGCGTTCGGCGTCCATCGCCTTTTTTAACGCGCGCCGTTTCTTGCCCTTCGCAAATAGATCAAGCGACGCCATTCGTGATCGGGTAATTGTCGACCCACGGCGGCGAAAATGCTGCCGCCAACGGTTCGCCGTTGTCAAGTCGCGTTTGGATCGTTTTCACAATTCGATCGGGAATCCCTTCGGTCGATTGAATGAAATCGCGCCCGTAATCGTACGCGTTTTTCTCCCATGCACGAACGAGTTTCAATGTATCGAATCCAAGTGTTTTCCCTGTCGACAGCGCGAGCGTTTGTTTTTCGCGAAGCACATCACCACCGGCGATCGGTTCTTTCCCGATGATTTCGCGCCCTTCGTTCGGCGTTAGAATTCCTTTTTCGACGACTTCACCGACGGCTTTCGCTTGTTCGAGCTCGGCCGTTTGTAGCGATTCGATCAGCTTGTATTGAAATTCAAAATGCAAACCGATTGTCGAAAATAACTGAAACACGAGTTCGGCTGCATGATTCTGACATTGCGGGATCGTCGTTCCGGTCGTCATATTCAATTTGTCCTGCTGAGAAACCGCATAATTTGCAGCATCCGACGTCAGGACACTATGCGGAATCCGCAACGAGGCGGCGATTGCCCGTCGTTGTTCAGACTCGATTGCGGCGTCGTGCAAATCCGCGAGCCCGTTACCGATCATTACGGGGTCAACCTTGTCGGCGCGCATGACGGCATACTTTTTCTTCGATCGTGCGCCTTTGAAATTTTCGTCCATGAACGTTTTTAAAACCGACCGTTCATTCACCGGCGTTTGTGGACCGACAAGCAGAAGCATGTTTTTTAATAAACCGCCTTTCAAATCGCCCGACAAAAACTCATTGAGATTGTGGATTATCGTCGCGTTTATCAACGCCGCCTGTGCGTCGGGAACCGTTCCGTGTTGTTCGTCGAACACGTCTAACGGTGCAATGAATACGACGTCCTCGATCGCGAGCGTGACGTCTTTTCCGTTGACTTTCCGGTTGTAATGAACCAATTGCCCGGTCGTGCGGTGATAAATCGGCGTCACCGACAACGGGTTCATCCAAATCAGATTCACAACCGACCGGCCGGAACGCTCGATAAACATCGCGGCTTTTCCGGTGAGGCATACAGATGCTTCGATCAAAAAAATCAGGTGCGACAGCTTCGAAAACCACATGTATTGAGGCGGCAATTCACCGAGGCGCGAATCGTATATCGGCTTTTCCCGCTTCGGTCGTCCTTTGCGCCGGATCACAAACGGCACATTCGCGACGTCACCGGCGCGAAATCGTACGGCCGCTCGCATGTATGAAACGGTTTGATACGCTTTTTGAATACTGATTTTGTCCGTGTCAAGGGCCTTGTTCATCAATTGAACAAGCTCGGTTCCACCGGCCGTTTTCAGCGTATGAATATCGACTATTCTACGATCCATGATTCGCCCCCGCGTTCACCAAAATGAGAATGTGTTGCATAGCGACCCGCATCGATGGCGTGATCGCGAAATTTTACGGGGTCTTCGAGTACACGATTGTCACGATCGACCTTGAATCTGTATGCACGAAGTTCTTTTTGCAGATCCGACGATCGTTTTGTCACGCGCAATTTATATGATTTTACGGACTTTATCCCGTCGCCGACTGATTTATCCGACGGACCGGCGTTATACCCGGCGCGTTGAAGGTTTTCAATCGTCTGCACCGACGATGAATCGACATACATCGGGCGGTGTTTTATGATTCCCAACGCATCGAATCGCGCAATCAAATCGTCATCGGTCAATCGTCGTTCATATAACAGTTGATCCCATACGAGTTCATCTTTGCCGTCGCGCGTTTCGTTGACGACGACCTGAACAAGTGCCGTCTGATTCGTGAAACCGATGTCGAGTCCATACACCGGATCGATTGCGTCGTCGGGGAATTCTTCTTCGAACTCCCATAGCGGAAATATTGTCGCTTGATTGACGCCGCGTTTTCCGAGTCCATAGACTTGCCAATAATCGGGGTCCATGTCCTTTAACGACTCGATTTCGTCGACCAACGATTGCGGCAAATACGGATTGTCGATGTACGTCGAATTGAATATCGTGCAATCGTCGCGCGGTAACACTTTCTCGTATATCCAATGAAACTGATCGGACGGATTGTAATCGAAAATCAGTTGTTTTCGCGTACGGACGCGCAATTGAAGGAAATCTTCTTCGGTTAATTCGTTCGCCTCGTTTGCGAACAACCGATCGCGGCCACGGCCACGGATCTTTTGCGCCTGATCAAGTCCGAGAAACGACACCTTTGTGTCGTAATGCGGAACGACATATTCGTTTTGCGACTTGTTGTGCCAATCGGGATTGTATAAATCATTCGCGTGTAAGATTTCAAAGAAATCAACCATTGCCGAGCCGCGTAACGACGGCATCGTTTTACGAACGACGTCCATTCGTGCGCCATATTCCGACGGCGTGAACAACCGTGTCGCGAACGATTGCATGACCGAATACGTTTTCGATGATCGTGTGCCGCCTTGTAAAACGAGGTAACGCGACGTGCAATTGAGGGTTTCTTCTAATATCCACGTCCCTTCGATCGGCGATTCAATCGTCGTCGGCGTCGTCGCTATCTGCATCCTGCCGTTTGTTTACGATCGTAATTTTAAACCCTTCCGGCATCTTGAATCCTGAATGCTCAATTTCCTGCCGGTCGCCATAACCGCGTTTTCGATAACGCGTTCGCAAACCGAACCGCAAAGCGGCGAAATAGTCCTTGTGTTTCGGTTTTCGTATCAACGAAATCAATTGACCTTCCCATTCGTCGCCGATCGATTCGTATTGTTCTTCCCATGCGGCCATGACTTCGGGGTAGCGATCCATGTACGCTTTGACGGTGTTGCGCGAACATCCGACGTGACGCGCGGCGGCGGCGATGACACCGGATGCGGCCTTCAACGCTTCGATCATGCGATCAGGCGTGTATTTTTCGTAGTTCTCAGGCATATTCGTCGAGTTCTATTCCCCCAATATAGCGAAACGCAAATACTCGCACGTTTTCCCGAAACGATGTTTGACGATTCATGTTGCCGCCGACACGCGTTTTCCCGATCGGACGTTGTTCGTCTTGAAATTGCCAACACGATTGACGTTCCATGGCGCGGAATACCGGAACGCTCGAGAATTTGGCTCGAACGTCGTACCCTTCGCGCGTCATGTATTCCGACGTCACGTTGATGACGCGGATTCCGAGTCCGAGGCCGACATAATCAGGATGCACAACCGTTCGATTCGAATGCATTTTTTCGCGCGTGTTGACCTTGTCGCGCCACGGCACGTAATTCGCGAAACATTGAAACCCGATTTGATCGTCGCCGCAAAACAAACCGAACGTTTCGATGTGCCCACCCGGGAGCCGTTCGCTCAAATAATGATACTTGCTAAAATATCGCCATGTGCTTCGGTCGACACGCCGGATGTCGAACTGTAGTTTTTCGCGCCGTTCTTTTTTTTTTAAACGGTGAATGTCTGTTTGTTGCAATCAAGAATCCAATCCGGTTGCAACCACTCGATGACGTCGTAATGACACGAACACAAAACGAATCGCCGTTTATTCCGACGCGCGTGTTTTTGAACGGTGTGTGACATTGCTTTGGCAACGGTGCGGTCGACGACGGATGTCCATTCATCGATCGCCACAACGCCTGAGACGTCGTGTGCCATGTGCAATGCGATTTCCGCACGTACTCGTTGACCGTTCGACAACGTCACGCTCGGACGAATCCAGCACACAACCTGCGACAATCCGACACCGATCAGCAACGCCGCGCAATCGTTGTATTCCATGTCGTCGGGGAATTGATCAATCACCGGCCGTCCTAAATCAAGATGTTCGTGAAAACAATCGTCGCCGAATACGTGTTTTGCTAATGTTGTTTTACCGGAACCGGATGCGCCGACGATTAAACCGACATTGAATTCGGAATCGAAATCGGCATCAACCGAAAAATGGTGTGTCAATTTCTTTTCGATATCGATGTCGAGCGAGTTCGCGGCTTTCATGCACCGGAACGATTGCGACGGTGTCGCCGATAATGTTAGCTCATAATTCTGCATTTGTGGCCTCGGTTTACCATTTCGCCGTATAACGTGCGAAGCTCGTTTTCGGATTCGCAGTTCACGATCAATGTGTTTTGTTCATCTCCGGCGATGCGCGAATCACTGAAATCAGGCTCGCCGATGTCTTTCAACAGCGCATCGAGGTCGTCACCGTCGAATCCGGTGCCCGATAATCCGTCCGGCGTCTTTGCCAATTCAACAAGCAACGTCGACAATTCATCGTTTCGATACGTCGCAAGGTCGTTCGATCGGTTATCAACCGTCAGAATTCGCAAGGCACGATCGTCATCGACATCGACGTATTGCACCGGGACCGTTTTATATCCCAAATGACACGCGGCTTTGTACCGATGATTTCCTGCAATGATATGACCGGTTGACTTTTGGACGACGATGCGCCCATAGAATCCGTTTTCAGCAATTGATTCTGCAATCGCTCCGACATCTCCCTCGCGTGGGTTCGCCGGATGCGGTTCAATATCTTCGACTGCGACGTCGAGAGTTCCGTCGTTGACATTTTTCATGTTCGGTTTTCTTACGAGTGATCAATTCGATCAGCTACATCCATCCGTCTTTTGTCTGCAAACGGACTAGTTTCGTGCCTTTTTTGGGGAATCGGACTGTTTCCGACGGGAGTGGATCACCGTCTTTTTCGGGCACCATACCTGAAAACGTTGCGATCATTTTCGATTTGTTTTTCGGGTCGTGCCCGAATGTGACCGTTCCGCATTGTACGGTTTTGTCGATCGATTTGTCGTCGTTTTCTACTATGAGTCTGATATACATCGGTTTACGTGTTTGGGGTTTTATTAGGCGAGGAATCGGCCCTCGGCGGTTTCGAATGTAAACTCGCCATCGGTTGTTTCAATTGCAAACGCTCCGGCTGCGGTTTCGTGTGTGAACGCACCGGCACACGTTTCTAATTTTTGCGCTTCGCTTACGTGGGCAATCGTTGCGGCAAGCGATTGAGCCGCGATCGTCAACGACGACGTGATTTCTAATTCGGCATCAATCGTTGCGGCGAGCGTTGCAGCGGCATTCGTCAGTGCCGACGACGCTTCTAATTCGTTATCGATGACGGCGGCAATCACGGCTGCGGCGTTCGCAAGTGCCACCGATGTTTCCAATTCATTGTCCACCGTCGCCGCAAGTACGGCAGCCGCATTCACAAGCGCGGCCGACAAATTCGTTCCGGTCGTAATATTACCCGCGAGCACCGGCGCGGGACTCGATAACGCTATCGATGCTTCTAATTCGACATCGATTGTTGCGGCAATTACGGCGGCGGCATTTGATAACGCGACCGATGCTTCCAATTCGTTATCAATCGTTGCTGCGACTACGGCGGCCGCGTTCGATAACGCTGAACTTAATTCGGGTTCTACGTCTATGTTTGCTGCGACAACGGCAGCGGCGTTCGCTAATGCGGCCGATGCTTCGAGTTCGTTGTCGATCGTAGCAGAAACGACCGGTGTCGGACTCGACAATGCCGACGAAATATCGTCGAGCACTTCAAGTGTGCCCGAAACAATCTGCGCGGCGTTTGTTAATACGGCCGAAACGTCGTTGTCGACATCAATCGTTCCGGCAAGTACAGCGGCCGCGTTGATTAATCCTGCCGTTATTTCAGGTTCGACGTCAATATTCGCCGACAATGTTGCGGCGGCGTTCGCCAATGCGACGCTTAAATCGACCTCGGTTACTGATGAAAACAGCCCCGGCACGTACATCGGCATTCGATTCAGCAACGACGGGTAATCATTTTTTATTTGTTGCGTCGTGTGCCACACTTCTTCCGCCGTGAACGCTCGATCATAAATCAACGACGAATAAAACGGGAAATTCCCGACACCGTACGTCAGGTTGTTTCCGATTTTGAATTCCCTAGACTGATCGGTACACGCCCCGACCGCTGCGATTGAAACGTCGAAACGCCCGTCGACATAAAACGACACGTTGCCGGGATATTCGAACGTCACCGCAATAATGTGTCTTTTTTCATCTGACAATACTCCGGCCGCGTACGCCCACCCACCGATTGAATCGGTTTGATGCGTCCCCGATTGATTTCCAAAACGCCAATATCGTTTGTTCGCCATGTACCAATCCCAAGAATCGGTTCCTGATCCTTCGACGGCCATGAATGCGAAATCATCGGCGGCGTCGGGTATCATTTCTAAATCCATGAACATCGTACACGACGTCAATAATCGGCCTTGCCGCAAATATGCCGGTGCCGTTGACGGTGTTGCGAATGCGTTCGTTTCATTGAATTTGAACCCGCGGCCTTCGCGCGGCACCGTTCCGGTGTTTGCAGGTACTTCGGTGCCTCGAATTAAGCCGTGAATCACCGCACCGGACGCGCGTATTTCGGCGTGAAACATTTCAACAAGGCCGGCGGCGAACGCACTTTTCTTGTTTACCGGATTCAGTATGTCAATCGGCCGGTTCATACTCGGTACGGGTACAATCGTGCGTCGGCATTAGCCCCGCTTGGGCCGTAGATCGGCACCGCGACCGGCCCTCGGTTAATGATATTTTGATAACCGCTTACGATTTCATTGTGCATCGCCAAAATCTCTTGTTCTGACAATGGTCGCTCCCACGTAAACAACGACTCGTATTCTCCTTCAACCGTGTACAAATTATTGTTGTGCCGATTCCCGATCGTGATATCGTCATTCGTGCCCCACCCTAACTCGTTCGTACCATACGCGTCCGTGTCGTTTTGAATGTGCCCATTCATATACGTTGCCGAAATTCCATGCCTGATATCAATCGTCGTCGCAATAGACTGCCAGTTTCCAAGCCTCAAAACTGACTGCGGATTGTCGAAATCCATCGTTCGCGTCGTTCCGGTGGGTTGAAATTGACACCGCCAACGTTCCGTCGCTCCCGACCCCGTTCCGTTAACCCATAATTTCGATGTAAACGTAACCACACGCGGGTCGGTAACTTCTTCCGATATCGCATAAAAAAACATCATGAACGTGAATTGGTAATCGTTCGGGCACCACCGTCTTGCTAAACTTGTATCATACTTCGCGTCCGTCCTCACCGACGTCGTTCCGACATACAACACCGGAAACGGCCTGCCCATTTCGCTCGGCCGCATTTTCGTGTCGTTATTCAGCGCAATCGTGAACGGCACGTTGAGTCCCATCCCGTCATACCACACGTCGATACCATTATTCGAGAACGGGGTCCACGCCAGCCGACAACCATGCATCAACGGATGCTTCCGCCTGATCACGCCATTTATTTTTTCGTACTGATTACCCATAATTCGGCAGCAATATCATTCCTTTTGTTTTCGCCGCCGGTGCCTTCCGTCCGACAAACAGTGTTCGGTTCTGCCGGTTCAGCATATTGGGATAATCCAATAACGATTCTTGATACAATTGCACGACTTCTGAATTCCTCAATCCTCGATTCCACACGCCCACATCTGCAATCGCACCGGGCCAAAACTTCGACGCCGTCGTTCCATCCGTCCGCGCTCCTATCGACATGATATTGGTTTCCCAATCATTGTGTTCATTGACCGCCGTCAGCGTCGTCATGTCCGTCGATATTTGAATGCCATTGATCCAATACCGCGCGATGTTGTTGATATTGTCGAACGTGAATCCCCAATGATACCACTTCCCGACGGTATGCAGAAATGATACGTCACTAAAATGATCGGCGACGAATCGCACCGTCGTATGTTGTTTCGATCCGGATTGGTAATACCCATGCGCCCACCCATCCCCGCCGGGGCCGTCAACGTGGGCAAATATAAAATCTGCGCCGCTCCCGTCATCGTCTTCATTAAACGCCCATCCGAAACAGCTAATCCCCTGCGCGTACCCCTTCCATCCGTGATTGCAAGCGATCCGATCCGTCAACCCGTCGAACAACATTCCGTTCATCAATTTTGTCGGCCCCGGTTGACCGATCTCCGGCGACCCATCCCCGACGGTCGCTTGTACGCCGTTGATTAAATTGATCGGGTGCAACGAATCGCCAAGACTGTGCCACCAACCGAACATGCCTCTCGTAATTGGGTGCTGCCGGTTGACGGGGTTCATAGCATCGAGCCGACCCGCCCCCATTTGATATGGGATTGACAATACGTTTTGAAGCGCCATATTTCAACCCCTTTCTATTGGAGTTGTGGCGATACGTATCGGAAATGAATCAATGATCCTGCCGCCGCGAGTGCGTGTCCGTTTGCTTCGATCAATAGAATCCAATCGGCGTTCGGATTGATAATGTCGAATTCAAACGACAACGTCGCGTCGGCACCGGTATTCCATACGACCGTCCTGACGGGCGGGATCATGTTCTGAATATCGAGGATTTTCCCGGCCGTTGAGTGCTCCGTTTCCGTTTCCGATAAATTCGCCGGCCACACTTCCGATCCGTGTTCGTTGCCGTTCGCGAATCGGAGCGTGTAATAATCTCCGTCCGTTGGGGTTGCCGCCATTTCTAGCGTCCCCCAAATGCGGAGTATCAAATCGGTCGGGTCATTCGTTTGATCTTGTTTCGCCGACTGCCAAATATTACCGTCGGCAAGCGAATGTAAATTCGTCAACGTCGCAATTGCGGCGGCCGCGACCCATGAATTTCTTCCTTCGTTAGCCATGATAAACTATAGTTGTGCGTGACGAATATCACGGTGATGAATATGCCCGAGTCCGAGTTCCGCGCCTCGCGTGACGTTTTCGTTTCGCGCTGCCGCGAGGTTTGAAACCGTCACCGAACCGCCGCCGAAAATTCGAACCAATGATTTCGCCGTCCGACCGAACGGGTTAACATCTTCTGAAATTGTCAACAATGAAAGCACTTCCTGCCGCTTCGCCGCTGTTAGTGCGTCGTATTCTGCGTCGTCGAATCCTTCAAATATTTCGACGGCCGACATCGCTGATTTATTTACCGGCCGGTTTGCATTGTTCACGATCACATGCACGGCGTCGGTGTATGCTTCGATCGCCGGTTGATCGACGCTTGGCGTGTGTACTTCCGACGGTTGACCGGCGTTTGTTACCGTGACCCATTCCCATGCGTTGTTCCACGCAGGGTAACCGAGTGTCGCGGGGTCAGTGTTCAACTCGGATTTCAGCGCGTCGAGCTTCGTTTTGTTTATCGGCATCGTTTTATATCGTATTAGGTTGCGTCCATGTGAACGCGGTCAAGTTACACGTTTGTCCCGAAACGATCGATGTGTTGTCGATAATCACGTCGGTTCCCGACGTGCCGACCGTCAAACCGGTGATTTGATAAATCCCGATCGTCAGTGTTGCTTCGGCCGCCGTCCCGGTCGCGGTTGCGTCCGCGGCATCCGGTACGCCGTTCAGCGTACATACTCCGGCGGCGGCGGCATTAAACGCGGCGGCCGGAAACGTGTACGTGACAAGCGTCGCCGCCATTCCCGTCGTTCCAATCACCAACACCGCCGAATCCATCAAATCACCGAACGTATCCGCAAGCGCGTTTCTTAAATCGGCGTCGATTGTTGCGCCCAAAATCAATGGAAAAATAAACATAGCTTTTAGAATGTATTTAGTGCTTTTATTTCGATCACGTAGGGAAAGCCGGTGTAATTATTGGGGATCAATGTTTTGGGGTTTGCGCCGTTTTTATCGGCGACCGCTTCGAGTTCCCAAAAACCGGGCGCGATTCCTGACGTCGCCAAATCGAGTATCGTTGCGATTGCGGTCCCGGCAACTGCGCCGGATGCATTCGTTTCAACTTCGATCGCCGCTGCGCCTGCCGTGTCGTATTGCGTAAGCGTCACAACAACGGTGTCGCCGTTCGAGTCGGTGATTGTTGGATGATCGGTTGTCCCGATCGTGAAAGTTGCCATTGACTTTTCAGCCAATTGCGCTCGAATTTTGACTCCCATTAAACAAGCCTAACAAGGCGTTGGTGTTTAAAACGTCCGTTGTTACCGGCCTTTTTCTTCATCTTTTTTATTGCTTTCTCGGCCGCGCGTTTATCGTCTTCCGCCCGAACGAGCGTGGAGTCAAAGTCGAATTCGCGCATGAATTCCTTTTGAAAGTAATAATCGAGCCGGTATCGGTTCACAATGTACTGATTACAAGAATAAATTCCATGTTCAATTGATCCATGAATTCGGCGAACGCGAGTTTCGATGACGTGACGGCCCATTGGCTTTTAACAAAACCGAAATCATTGCCGACACCGACACACCCGCGTACGTCGGTCGGTACGTTCGCAACGTGAAATAAAATATACGATCGGTCAGGGACGTTCGTGATTTCGACGGCGTCGTACCCGCCGCGATTGTATCGTCGCGGCCGACATTCATATTCACCGGCCGGTATGCATGAAATCGACGCCGCGTTGTTGAGCCACGGCCGTTCGACCGTTGCGAGTATTTGGCCGTCCGGCATTACGATCGTGCCGTATGTTCCGAACGACATTTGTGCGCGCCGAACGAGTTCAATCTTTTCCATACAATCGAAATATTAAACCGGCCGTTAGATAATTCTCTGAAAGAGCAAATGCGCGTCCGAAGATCGCCACTCGCTTATATCGAATTCGTCCTTCAAATCCGAATGTTGGCGACCGGTCAAGAACATCCACGCCCACAAACGAAGCCACCGAATATCCCCACGTCGGTCGCGGGATCGCGAATCGATCTTGGACGAACGACGAATCGGCGAAGTAAGTGAGTATGACGTCCCCTCGACTAAATCGAATCGGTGACGGCGTGATGACTCCGGCGAACGTAAGGTCACGCGGCACATTGACACTGATTCGGACGGTGTCACGGACGGTTCTGAATACGGTTCGTATTTCAGGTCGAACGACGGTAACGGTGTCCCGTCGAAGTATATCGCGATCGACATATCGGATTTCGGTTTCAGGTACTACGGTCGGAAAATACCGCTTCGTGACGGCGAACGTCACACCCACCAACACGATCAAACCGACCGTGATGAATAGGTATTTCATCCGGTCTTGCGGAGTTTAATAAACGCAAGCACCGCTTTGAGTCCCGGCACCTGAAACAGCCCCGTCGATGCAAGAATGACCATGACGATGTTTCCGACGATGTCGATCGTTTCGGTGAGTTCGGCCATGAACCCGAGTCCGGCCAAATATGAACCACCGGCGAGGATCGCACCGATCACCGCCGCGCGTATGTACGCGGCCGTCCCGTCGAGTTCGAATACCTTGTCGGCGAGTTCGCCGAGAATAACTACGAGTCCGACAAGCGCGCCGGGAGACGTGAAAAATTCTGCGATGCCTTCCATTTTATTTTTTCAGTTTGCTGAATATGCGGTTGATCCACGACACTTTTTTCGGTGTCATTTCTTTTGCGTGTCCGTTCGATTGAACAAGCATTCGTTCGTGACGGCGCGCGATGTCAGAATCGCTCAAATATGTTTCGTGCTTGTGTGCTGCGTCTTCGAATTTGGAATACGCCTCGCGAACCGGGTCGGTGTAATGCCGCGTTGAATACATGGATTCTAATTTTGGGTGCGTTGATCAATAATATTAAGGATCTTGTTGTTTTCTTCCAAACGCGCATCGACCGACTTCTTCCATTCGATCGATTGTTCCATGGCTTTCGTTCCCTCGACAAGTGCCCCGGCTGACTTGTCGCCGTACTCTTTCAGCGTTTTCGAATACGCTTTGAACAAAATGACAATCGCGCCGACAAGCGCGGTGATGACCGACCCGAGAACGCCGATGATATAATTCGGGTTCGTGTTGTGAACCTCGGCGTCTTGAATGATCGTGAACAATGAAAAAGGCATACTGACCCCGTTGATATGTGAAGGGGCCGTGTTCACGACACGAAGGGTCTTTTAAACAAACGCAAAACCCAAACAAAACACGACACGACAACAATCGGAAGCCACGCAATCGACAGCACCGCAAATACAATGATGTCCAACGCGTCATCAAACAATACGTGATCGTCGGTTTTCCGACGGCCGTCCATGTACGACCAAACGAAATACGCACCCGCGATCAAGTAAACCGTGACCCCGATTTGAATGTATATCATGTCGGTGTTTGTTGGGCCGCAATAATTTAGGGATCGAGCGACGCACGTACCAAATCATTCGGGAAACGAATCGGTGATTCGGCAAAAAATACGTGTAAGTACGTAGCGATCGCCATTGCGAATGAAACGCCGTGTTTCTTTTCAAAGTTGCGGTGGCCGATCCGGTGCAGCGCGTTCGTGCCGACCGTGTGGTGATGATCACACACCGGTACACACGAATAGTCCGATCCCTTTATTGCGGTGCCGCCGGTTTCGACGTGGTGTGCGCGGGGCATCGAGTGACACCCCTGCACAACACACGGCAACGTTCGAATGTATTCGAGATATTTTTTATCCCTCGGGTACGACATCCGAATTCGATGTGATCGGAAGCACCGTCGTTCCGGTCTGCAGTTTGAATCGCGTGACGGTCGTCCATGCTTCGGCCGCCGACGGCCCGACAAATTTCAACGTGCCGAGCAATCCCGAATCTGAATTCGCGTGTAATGACGACGTAAATGCGCCAACAAGTCCTTCTTTCGAGTGTCCGTCGAGCGTTTGTGCAAACACCGAAAATTCGTCGAGCATGTCGCCCGCTTCGAATCCGATGAAATCAACGCCGACTGGGAAATTCGCTTTCAACTGCATCGACGTAAACGATCCGACATCGCCGACGTCGTCAAGATGAACTTCGATATCATATCCCGCAATGGTTTCATTCGATTCGAGCCGCACCGATATCGCGTTTGCGACATCAACGTCGTCCGGCGGCGGCGTGTAATTCGTGTGTTCTTGCAAAAAGCCGATGTTCAGCCGGTTCGCGATCGTCAATTCAATGATATCGGCGAGCGTTACGTCGTCACCATATACGATTGTATTTAATTCTAAACTCATCGTTTTGTCTCAGTTTCGTTAGTGAAATAGGAAATATCCTGTCAGCAGGCCGACAAGATACATAAACGCGCGCACAATTCGGCGCGCCACTTCTTCGGGGTTATTGATTACAGGCGAACGCGCCATGTGACCATCGTCGTTTGTTTAACATTGCACTTTCTCTGTTTCCCATGTTCGACGCGCCCGTCATTTTTCAAATCAGAAAGCCGTCGTCGCACCTCGTAGCTGTCCATTCCGGTAAAAAAAGCAATCTCGTTTGCGGTGCGGTGTGGCCCTTCGTACACGGCGCGGAACACCCTCTCTTTATTCGTCGACCGCTTGCCGCTTTTCTCGTGTTTCCGAATCGCCTTTTTTGACGACGCCGGGTCGTCGGCGTGACTGAGCTTGAACAAATCGGCTTGATGCATCATAGCAATTCCGAAAGGATGTGATCTTGAACGATCATTTCCAACGTCACGTTCGCGGCCGGCTTGCCGTGAACGGTGCCGATCCACCCGCCGTCGCGTGACGACATTTCATGTATTGCGTCCGACCAATGAATGTCGACGTGCGATGCAAAACCGCGCGCGGAATACGATCGGCCGTCGCGCCGCTTGACGGTCAAAAATATTTCATTCATCGCGAGTTTGTTCGGCGTGACGAACGTGTCTTGCGTGACTTCGGGTATCGCGTCGATGAATGTTTTTTCGATCGCGTCTATTTCGCGTTCTGTCGGTTTCGCGATTAGCGGAACGAGCGCAAGCCCTCCGGCCATTGCGAGGAAATCCCTTCGTGTTGTTTCTGACATGATTTCGGTTTGGTTTTCTTTTTACAGTGTACGCAATACGGTTCGCCGTCACGATCGACGATGACGACATGATAATGACCTCGACGATTCCCTGCGGTGCATTTCATTTCAATAAATCTTTGATCTTCCGCAACGTGTCGATTTCGGTTTGTCGCGCTTCGAGCGCGATCGATATCACGCCGAGTTCGTCGGCGATCAATTTGAGCCGAACCGACAACGCGGCGTCGGCCATGTCTTGAAACATTTCACCGGCCGCTTCTTCGGCGAGGTGTTCAATCGTTTCGTCGTCGTTCGGCAAATGAGGATAAACCGATTCGTCGAATCCGTTGTCGTTCGTGTCCGGCTTCCGGTTGAATGATTCCGGCGGTTGTCGTTTCGGCCGCCGGTCGAACCTTCCTTTTTTGATCCATTTTTTGAAATCGCCACCGACTTCGATTTCGTGTTCGCCGTTGTATTCGAATTTGTTTCGAGCGATCGCGTTGTAAAGCGTTCCGTCAGGAATCAAAAACATTTCGGAAATGCCGTCGATCGACTTCGTGAAGCCGCTCAACACGTGGAGTTTGTATTCGCGATACTTTTGCCGTTTCGCTTTCCATGCGTCGGAATACGGTTCGAGGTCGCTCCATTCGTCGGGGTGTACGGTTTCAATCATCTCACTCACCGTTGGGTTTTGGGGTTTTCGTTAAGGATCAACAGATAATTTTATGCCGCCCACTAAAACGAAGGCGATCACAACAGCCGCAATCCATGTTAAGGCGGCGGTCGTGATTCCTATCTCAATAGCGGTGCCCGTAAACAGGCCAACAAACACCATCGATACTATCGCTACCCCTGTAATTCGCTTGATTCTTTGTGTCATTTTTCTATTTGTGATATGTCCTATTATCAAAGGTCGGATTAGTCTCGGCGTTCATGCGGGTAGAAAAACACCCTGTAAATGAGCGGTCGCGTTCTGAGATAACGCCTAATCTTGTGCCACCACAAGTATTCTAGTTTCCTTTTCATCCTCACTCACCGTTGGGTTTTGTTGTCCTATTATCAAAGGTCGGATTTTAGATCGTGGACAATATCATCCTTTGCCGACACCCACGACTCTTTTACATCGCCATAGTTTGAATCACTGGCCTGTTCGTAACCCTTGTCGTGGACGATCTCTAGCCACCACATGAGTTCATTGTAAGTATATACTTGGTCTTCCATCCTCACTCACCGTTGGGTTTTGATTTAAAAAAGCAAATGGTCCGCTCCCATAGGTGTTGGGCCGCCTTGTCCCGGCGAATGCTTGTACCCATACCATTTTTCCCGCCGCGTACTTGCGCCGTTC
>Ga0255047_10000340_pt1 | contig 37771 bp, 69 predicted proteins | sample JV7_2_1_MG_FD_183640 | JGI IMG/M metagenome (GOLD analysis project Ga0255047, IMG submission 183640) | Seawater microbial communities from Jervis Inlet, British Columbia, Canada - JV7_2_1 | ecosystem: Environmental > Aquatic > Marine > Inlet | place: Canada: British Columbia | collected 2016-10-06
CTTAGCAGGACGAACTGGGAGGAAGCCCTACCCCTTATCAAGCGGGGCCTGGAACTTACAGCAGGGGTAAAGCCGAAGAGGAAGCGGCGTACCAAGGCTGAGATGGCGGCTGCTAGGGCCGTTCTAGAGATCCCGATAGATCCCCTGGGTGCTGCTGCAATGAAGGCTGCTGAGGTGGACGGTGAGGCATGAGCGAAGATACGGGTAACGCTTTGCGTGAGTGCTTCATTTCTCCCAACGTCTCTGACTCCAACATGGAGGCTGCCAATATCGTGGACGTTGGGAATAACATCGCCAAGGCCTTGTGGGCCATCGTCTACGAGATGAGGGCTGAAGTTCCGACTGTCTCCGAGACGCATGGCATCAACGAGAAGGGCAAGGTGGTACCGCTGGAGAAGGACGATGAGTAGCGACTGGAAGCCTAAGTCTGGGGAGCGGTGCAGAATAGATGCGGTGGTGCACAACCCGGCCAACTTTGAAGGCCGTGCCGTTGTCGACGTTCGGCACTTTCATGGAGGCTGCCGGTTGATTCTCAAGAAAGACGCCACCCTCCACCCCGTCCCCATCCACGATGAGGCGGTGCTGCTGGAGGAGTTGGAGTTGCTGACGGGGCGCGTAGCGTTGGGCAACATGCCCTCCGGCGAAGCGGACAGATACCGCGCCCTCCGCACCGCCCGCGAACAGAGGGAGCGGGAGGCAGAGGGGCCGAAGTACGAAGAAGGGCAGGACGTTTGGCTGCGGGTGAAGTACCTTGGCGAAGAACCGGAAGGGATGCTTCCTTCTCCGGGAGGGAAGATGCTGGGCTTCTCCACGGGACGTAATGGCTGGACACTCCCCGAGAGCGAGTGCGACATACGCACCGAGGAACCATGACTGAAGCCTTGGTGTACATCGTGACGGTAGGGGGTGTTGTTAACGTAGTGCTGCAATGGGTTTTCGTACTGAGAGGCCGTGATGGACATATCAGATCCTCCTGATCTATTCGACGTAGATCCCATCTCTGGACGTGTTGTGTACGACGTGCCTGAGAAGCCTGCCAAGGCGTATGACTTGTACGGCGGCACACCGCCTCACGAAAGCCCTGCCACGTCCGCTCAGGCTGCTCATGCGATCAGGCCGCACGTCGGTAAGCTGCAACAGGTAGTCCTTGATGAGATCCTCGCTTCAGGTTCCTGCGGCATGACTGACGATGACGTTGAGCGGGCCACGGACTTGCGCCATCAGACTGCCAGTGCTCGGCGTCGGGAACTCTACCTGAAAGGCTGCATTCGATACCGGCTGGACGCCAACGGCAACAAGGTGAAGCGGAAGACATCCAGTGGGCGATACGCCTTCGTGTTCGTGGGGGCCGCATGAAGAAGGCTTATACGTGGAGGGTGGTGTGAGTTACCGCATCGTCCAGGGTGACGCGCTCGATGTCCTGCGCGAGATGCCGGACGATTCGGCTCATTGCTGCGTGACGTCGCCTCCGTATTGGGGGCTCCGAGACTACGGGGCGGACGGGCAACTCGGCCTCGAATCTACCCCAGAGGAGTACGTCGCCAAGATTGTGGAGGTGTTCGGAGAGGTGCGGCGGGTGCTGCGGGACGACGGTACGCTCTGGCTCAACCTTGGAGATTCGTATGCGAACACTGGCAATCCGGGCCAAGATTTCAGTGCTTCGAGCGTCGGGTATGGCGGCAAAGGTCGAGGGCATCTTGGCGGTCAACCAGTAAAGTTGATGCCGCCTGGCCTCAAACCCAAGGACATGGTGGGTATCCCCTGGCGCGTCGCCTTCGCGCTCCAATCCGATGGCTGGTATCTCCGCTCCGACATTATCTGGCACAAGCCGAACCCGATGCCTGAGTCCGTGACGGATCGCCCGACGAAGGCGCACGAGTACATCTTCCTGTTGAGCAAGGCGAAGCGGTATTTCTACGATGGGGATGCGATACGAGAGGACTGGACTTCAGGGCGGGACGATATGCGTAAACACGGTGTTCGTACCGGCGCGGCTTACATCCAACAAGGTTCGGTGATGGACAACTCAGACAAGGGCGAGCGACTCGCAGAACGAAATCAGCACGACTACCAGGGGGGCCGCAACAAACGCTCCGTCTGGACAGTAACCACCAAGCCCTATTCGGAGGCTCACTTCGCCACGTTCCCGCCGAAGCTCATTGAGCCGTGCGTGCTGGCGGGATGCCCCGAAGGCGGCACCGTGCTCGATCCCTTCGCCGGTAGCGGGACAACTGGCATGGTGGCGCTTCGGGCTGGCCGTTGCTTCGTCGGTATTGAGATCAACCCTGAGTACGTCGAACTCGCACGCCACCGAATACATAACGACGCGCCATTATTCAACCTGGAGGCGTCATGAGCCCAGAGGAGACACCCATCCCCGTACCCAAGCCTGTGACGGATGCTGACTTCAGGGCCAACTTCCTGTGGCTGGTACGGCAGGGAGCAGGGACGTGTAAACACTGCGACTACAAGCACACCGGCTTCCATAGCTACGTGAGTCACCTGCAAGCCGAGCATCCCGAGGAGTGGAAAAAGACTGTCGCCTTTACGGGTATCCAGCCCTAACCTTTATTGACTGACTCCATATTATGATGTAGGGTATCGGGATGGATGAAAAAAAGAGGGCAGGGGACGAATATAGGGCGCTACGTCTCAAGACACCCAGCAGGATGGACTTTGCTGACGACACACCACAGCAAGCCTCTCATCGACGCTCCTACATGTCACAGACAGAGTGGGGACTGGCTCTAGGTGTAGCTCAGTACACCGTAAGCCACTGGGAACGTGGTACGTGGAGACCTAGCGAAGAAAGGGTGGAGAAAATGAAGGAGCTGGCTGGTGGGTAAAACGGTTTTCCAGCACCCTCTAAAAAGGGAGGGGCGGGGAAAAGTAAGTTGAACCAGGGGGAGGGTATGAGATCCTGGCCGCGTGCCGAGCGGGAGGATGAGCGGCTCACCGCAGAGATGAGCCACCGAGCGTCGCTGTTCGAGCAACAGTTCGAGACTCGTACATGGGGGCAAGTACCTGCCGGGGAGGTAGCAAGATTTTCTGCCCCCGCTGAGCGCCCGTTCCTTCGGCCGGGATGCCCCGAGAAAGAAGTCCGCGACTTGGCGTTGGCCGTGCTGGGTTATGGCACTTCGAGTCGCGCAGGGTTATGCGACGTTCGCTACCGATTCACTCTCTGGCATGAAATTCTAGGGATTGACGAGACTGCCCTGAATGACTATTGCGAGAGGCGACGGCGTGCCCTTGGAATAGAAACTGACTGGGAGTGGGACGAGCCGACATCTGCGACGGACTACGAAACGTGGGTAAAGAAGCGGCACGCTCCCCGATTCCCAGACGTAGACGCGAGAGTGCGGGCGAATCAGCTCGTGAAGAATTGCAGGCTCCGCAAAGAACTCCTAGCGGCGCAGCGCAAGCAGGACACCCTGCGAATCAATGAGATCAAGCAAGCGCAGTACGAACGCAAGATGGCTATTATGGCGGAGGTAGCGGGCCGTACCGTAAACAGGCTAGTCCGTGCCGGAGTAGAACCCTAGTCTCCCTCTCTGCGCTGCCCTCCACCCGGCCCGAACTGGGCTGCCAGCCTGCCCAGCACGCCGACGAGCAACACCAGGTCGGTGGTGGACAACTCGCCGCTAGCAAGGGCTGAGACCTCCCAAAACCCAAGGTGGTCCCCAAGTAGCACCAGTACGAGAAGCTCGCCCCAGTGGCCCCGTGCGCGCTGTGAGATAGTAGCGAGCAGAGCATTGCCCGTACTCCGTACCGCCTTGCCCGTGAACGTCTGTTCTCCCTTACTCATTACGATTCTCCCTCATCCGGTCCACTGTTGCAGTCAGCGTCATGATGGACGTTTCGATAGCATCCACCTTTGCTACCAGTACCGGGATCTGCTTCAAGTCAGCAGCATAGGCAAAGAAGGTGCCCAGGATGCCCAGCAGGGTGCCTGCCAACAGCAACGCCGGTGCTTTGTAGTTGTCGGCTACCGGAATCTTGCTGCTTCGCCCGGCGTTCATAGCTCAAGGAAGATTTCGCCCGACGAGCAGATTGCTCCGCAATCGCCGGGGGAGCCGAACTCCAGATCACAACCGTCCTGATCCTCGCAGGAGTCCTCGCAGAACTGCTCGCAGTCACCCCCGGACGACGCAAGGCGCGTACCCATCGTGAGGCGTCGGACGAACTCCGCGTAGTGCTCTGCGTCGATGCGTACCCACTTGCCGTGCCGCTCCGTTATCTTCACTGGTGCCATCTGGAAGCTCCCTGTACTTGTTCCGCATGTCTTGGATACGCCCCGCGCACTCGCTGCTCCTGCCTACCGCCGTCAGCGCGTCGCACAGATCCTTCTCTGCCCTGTCCAGCCGCTCTGATGTTGCCCATACAATGTACCTGACAGCCACGGCCCCACCGGCCACCCATACCAGCGTAATTGCTAGCAGGAACGCCAATACCCTGAACCACCTCCTCCACCTCATCCACCTTCATCGTTTCCGGCCCCCAGGAATCTATTGCTGCCTACCTATGCCGGGAACCACGCCCGACTGCAAGTTCTGCTCAGGTAAATGGACATCAGGAACCCTGTTCCTCTCGCGCGCATCTTCCGCCTCAGCGAACGCAACATCCTCCGGGGTAATCAACTGGCTGAGCCTACTTCCCCAGAAGGCCATTGATCGAGCGTTATTGCTAGTGGAAGCATCCAGGAACTTGCGTACCGCCTTGACTCCATCTGTTCTAGTCATCAGGCGGGCCATCAAGTTCAATCCGACTGCTGCCGTAACAGCCCCAGCAACTACGCCAAGTCCTGCCGCAACAGCAGGGACGCCAGCGAAAGGCAACCCGAACGCCGCCCCCGCCAGTCCCGCGATAGGGATTTTCACGAGCCCGGAGTTGATGCCGCCAGCGATGATGCTACCCGCGCCCTGATCCAGATTGGTTCCTAACCGTTTCGTGATGTCCAGTACGCGGGACACCTCGCTAGCAATAGCCGGGCCGTACAACTTCGTCATCCTGCCGCTCTTGCGCAGACGCTCGAATCTCGTTATCGCGTTGTCTACTTGGAAGGTTTTGCGCGGATCGAACTCGCCGGGCAACCCAGTGTCCAACTCGACTGCCGTCCTCTCCCCTCTCGACACGTCGTCAAAGAAGTCCCGCAAGAACCTTGCCTTGGCGGCTTGCAGTACCTCTTCACCGTGCGAGGCGCGCATTAGTTCATCGAACTTGTCAAGATCCTCAATGGCGATCTTGTCGAGCATGGTATGTGCCCTCTCCGGCACAGATTCGATGATCCGCCCCAGGGTGCTCTCGTTGGCAGCCTCTACAAGCCCCTTCCACCTGGCTCCTAGCGCCTGGACTTCCTCGAACACCCCGCGTATGCCGAACTCCGATTCGATGCGTCGCCCCCCGTCCTCCATCGCTTCTGTCATCAGGGAGGAGAGTCGTCGCAACCTGCCCTGGCTCTGTGAGCCGATAGGTAAATCGCTCCTGCGTGCTAAGGCAGAAAAGAACTTCCTTGCATTGTGAGCTTCGACAAACGAGATCGCATCAGCCCCGGACGCGAGGTTGTTGATGGAATTCAACTCCGACGAGAGAGCACCGCCCACGTCGAGCCCCTTGGAGATCAAATTTGATATTTCGTCCACGGCGGAGTTGATGAATGCTCGCATCTCACCAAGACGGACTACTTCTCGGGGGTTGAACGACACGCGGGGGCCGGGAGAGCCCGCAAACCCAAGCTCCACAGTGGATGTCTGCCTGTTAATTCGGCCTTGCAGTTCCGTGTACTCCGCCCCCAGTTCCCTACCGACAATATCTATGCCTTCGTTCAGCTTCCCCTGTAGCGCCTTGCCGAGCTGCACGTCGTCCCCGTCAAAGTCGGAAACGAACCTGACAACATCGTCCGTCACGTTATCGACAATCAGTGCATCCCGAGAGGTAAAGAAATTACGGAACAGGCTGCTGCCGGGGAATGTTCGGGAGATCACGTTCTCCGCAAAGGCTCGGACTCCACGAAACCTGGCACCAGGGCGCTCCGATCCAAGCAACGGCAGTTCTGTTTCCCCTGCCGCGATTGTCGAAGCTGCTTTCGGAAAGTCAGTAGGAAGAACGTGACGGGCAGCGCCAGGGAGAGCGTCGGGCAGGAACGCGCCAGTCAATTGCCCCGCAGCATTGCGCGCAAGCCTGCCACCCTCTTCTGCGTCCCCCTCTCCGATGCCAACCATCGCAGCTTCCCCTAGCTGCTCCCCCATCTCGGCGGCGAAAGCCCCCACTAAAGGCACAGAGCCAGCCAGGATATTGCCAGTCCCTTGTACTGCTTCACGAGCCGATGGGTCCGTAAAGGTAGTCGCCGCAGCGGCCAGTCCTGGTGGTCCTGGAGTCGCCAATCCGCCAACCGCTCCAAGTAAGTTGGGAATGATGTTCGGATTTTGCTCTGTTGCAGACGCTACCTGCTCCTGTCCGCGCTCCTGCAACGGCAGCCTGCTCGCTTGTTCCTGTTGGACAAAGTTACCAACAGAGGCGGCTCCTTGTGCCATCTGGGCAGGGTTCCCGCTCCCGAGATTCCTGACAGTTTCCGCAACCCCGAAGAGGAGCCCTCCGAGGCCAGCAGCCGTAGGTAGTTGTTCTCCTATGCCCCCGAAGAAGTCCGGCTTGCCCGGCTCGGTGATGCTTTGCGGGCGTGAGTCGATCTGCACGGGATCGCGCTCAAGCAGACTAATTAACCGATCTGCGTCGCCAGGATGCTGCTGGCGCAGTAAGTCGATGTCAGAATCAGTCCTGCCAGGGTTGAACCATATGCCCAGCAGTTCATCGTCCGAGAAGCTGCGCTGAGGAATCCTCTGCGGCTGCTGTGGCGCTGGAACCTGTGGCGGCATCGACTACCCCCCACCACGCAAACGTAGCAGCGCGGCGTCGTCCTGGGGGCCTATGGCCCTGGACTGCGCCCGCACTACCGGATCAGGACTGAACACCCCGAATACGGCATCGGCACTCAGCACTTCATCTACACGCTCTACCGGGATTCCGTGTGTCGTCACCGCCAACCTTCTCGGGATCGCCACAATGGAATCGAACTGCTGGCGTGAGGCGTTCTCCAGTACGCGAGCGTTGTCAACGATTGATCGCATTTGATCGTCGCTAAGTGGCGGGATCCTACCTGTGCGCAAACCTTCCCATGCCAAGAACGCTTCTTCTATGGCGCTGAGAACCTGCTTGTTGATAGCAACCTCTCCCTCAGTGACTCTGTTGCCCGGATCGCGCATCCTTGCGATGGAGGAAAGAATGGTGATCTGATCGTCCGGTGTTAGCCCCTCGATACTTCCGCGCTCCTGTATTAACCCGTTGATGGTTGCGAAGTTCCTGCCCAAGTCCTGTATGTCAGACATGCCGGGACGCCTGGACGTGTCCAGAACTATAGCGTCCATCGCTTTTACCTGCTCTGCCGTCAATCCCCCGGTAGCCTCACGCCCCTTCAGTGTCGCCTCTGCCTGCAACACCGCGTCCCTGTTGGCCTTGGCCCCATTAAAGTGCCCTGTCTGTGAAATCTGAGCCAACGCGTCCCCTGGCAGAGAGGCGATAAAGTCGGGCGGTAGCGTTGAACCCGGTGCTGACTCGGCAAGCTGGCCTGCGAACACGTCAGTCCTGCGCTTGCCCGTGAGGGGATCAGACTCCGGCAAGTTCGTCGCAAACTCAGCACTTGTGGGGGCCTGATCCACGAAGCCTGGTGGGCCTGGGGGCGCTGTTGTTGGCTGCACAGACGCGCCAACACGCGGGCCGCTAGACAGGATGTTCTGAATCATCGGCTTGCCTTCAAACAAATCTCCTGCCGACGCCGCCTGGTGCACCTCACTGCCCGGAGTAGTACGCGACTCCGATTCAGTGCCAACGCGCTCAAAGGCCCTGCCGAATCTCCCGCCACGCTGAGCAGCTTCAAGCTGGCGAGGATCTCCGCTCGAAAATGCCCGAGCCAAACCAGGAGCCGAAGTCCCAGCACCTTCCGCCTTCACCAAGTCTTGCAAGAGGTTTTGCTGCGATAACGCCGCCGTCCTGTCCGCAGTCAGCTTGGCTTGCTCTGCTTGGCGTCCCAGGATCAGCTCGTTCTGTTTCTCTTGGCGATCAGTAACGAACTCGTTCTGCGCCAAGATCGCCAACGCCCTGGAGATGGCATCAGCGAAGCCGCTTACTGCTGCCCGTCCTCGTTGTCGTCGTTGAGGCATGGATCAGTTTCCGATGAAGCCCTGCGCACTCTGCTGTGCGAGGCTCTGGAATAGTTGGATGAGTGGCATGAATTGATTCAGCCTGCCCTGCTGGATCTGCTCCAGCGTCCTGTCACGCTCCAAACCAAACTCGGCAAGGAACTGTGCGAAGTCGTTGTTTTCACGTAGCGACTGCAAGGCAATATCAGAGAGTACCTGCTGCCGTCCCGTGCCCTGCCCGATTGCGTTGAGCAAGTTCTGTGAGTTGTTCTGCGATACGTTCGCTCCCAGCCCTACCGTGCCCAGCAAGTTCTGCTGCTGCGACTGGTTCAAGCCAGTACCCAAGCCGAGGCCCTGCACGAAGCGGTTGTTCGCCGCCTCTCGCTCACTTGCCTGGATGTTGCGGAACTCTGACGCTCCGATGGAGGCAATGTCCCTGCTGATGTTCTCCAGGCCCGTCTTGCCGATGCCTGAGCCGCCGCTGAAGCCACGATCTGCCAGCCGGGCATCCAATGCACTCACCCGCCCTTGCTCAAGCGTATTCAGCCCCTCTATCGCGCTCTCAAGCCGCTGATCTATGACGCCCTGATCCAGATTCCCGCCGTTGGCGATGAGATCCTGGATGCTCCCCTCGATACCTTGCCCAAAGCCCGTGCCCGAGCTGCCACCAGCGTCGATGAGTTCCTGGATGGCCCCCTCGATGCCCTGCCCGAACCCTGTAGTGGAAGAACCTCCGCTTTGCAGCAACTCCCTGATGGATCGGGTGATGTCCTGCGACAGAGGATCCCCACCTACCTGATTGACGGCTCCCTGGTTGGGGAACGGCGCTCCTGTCCCCTGTGCTGCCGAGGGATCAATGACGCCAAGATCACCTCCACCGTCCCCAGTACCCTCCCCAGTACCGTTGCCCGTACCTGTACCTGTCCCGGTGCCCGTACCTCGCAGCCCGATCAGACGCTCCACCTCAGCAAGACGCTGCTGGTTGAAGTCCTCGAAGGTGCGGAAGTTGCCTGGTCCTACTTGCTGCCCTCCCGATACCTGCACGCCCTGGGAGAACGTCACGCCCGCATACTGCTGCTCCAACGAGGCAAGTGTCTGCGCCCGCTGCTGCGGGGTGAACGTCCCACCAGCCTCCCGCTGTAGCCGCTGGAAGTCCGCATTGAACAACTGCGGCAACAGGACTGCATCAGAGCCAAAGACGAAGTTGGAGCCTGGGATCTGATCGAGCCCCTGCGCCCTTGCGTTCTGGATGTTGCGGAACAACGGGTTGTTCAGCGTCCGCTGGAGAGCATCACGTTCTGCTTCCAGAGTCTCGAAGCCAGCAGGAGTCAGCCCGGTATCAGGATTCACCGGGCCTGTGTTGCCCACAGTGCGGCCAAGGTTATCGAGGTTGCCGATAGCCTGAGACAGTGCAGTATTCTGCTGCACCTCATCTCCCACCGCCGCTCCACGTAGGGCGTTGCCGTCTCCGATGTCCGCCCCGCCGCCTACTACCTGCGCATTGTCCAACTGCGCCTGACTGAGACTCTTAGAAGCGGCGGCGGCGCTGAGGCCGCCTCCCGTTAAAGACGTGCCATTCCCTCCGCGTAGCGTCTGATTCCCGCTACCTCCTTGTACCGTGTTGGGCCTGGTGCTACCACCAGCACCGCCTACTGCCCCGCCGTTGCTTGAAACGAAGCCACCCGCTCCACCGGGCTGCGCCAGGTTGGCCAGGGTTCCGCCAGCACCTCGTGCGTCAAGAGTCGGGAAGCCACCACCGGTGACGGCGTTTGATACATTGAGTTCGGAGTTTATTGCCGGTTCCTTATTGCCAACGAACTGCCCGGCCCCAGGTAGCGGCCTGAAGTTCTGCCCGCCTCCGATTTGTGCACCAGGAAGGCCGCCGACTGCCCCGGTAGCCCCGTCACCAGGCAATACCCCAGTGCCACCGAACGACACTCCGCTCCCCGGAGCCCTGTTGAAACGCGGATCACTCCTGCCGATCACCGTACCGTCAGGCAGGATTTGGGCGTCCTGCAACCCAATGTCGTTCCGCAGAGTCTGGTTGCCACCGCCGCCCTGGATGAAATCTACGCCGCCTTCATCCTGGTTGAAGATGTTGGGATTGAAGGAACCGCCGACGCCTGTTCCACCACCAAGATCCACGGTAGTGCCGGAGCCGTCGATGAGGTTGCGCAACGACTCTGCGACGCTGCCCGGAGGGGGAGGAGGATCGCCCGTAGGCCCGCTGGCCTGGAATCCCGTAGAGACACCCAAGCCTGTAGTGCCGCCGCCGCCACCGATCTGGTTGGGCCTGATGCTCTGCTCGCCCCCTACCTGCAAGGGCTTTGTAACCCCTCCGCCTACCTGGCTCACCAGGTTGCCACCGCCGATCTGATTCGGGCGTAAGGTTTGCTGCCCACCGCCTCCGACTGCCGGGAACTTACCGCTACCGCCGGGAACTGCCGCTAGCCTCTTGCGTTGAGGCATTTAGAACCTCCTTTTGTTGTTGCTCAGGCCGCCGAGAATAGCCAGCGCCTTTGAGAACTCTGTTTGATCGCCAAGTGGCTGCTGTTGCTGAGAATGCGCAGTAATACCGGGAAACGTAACAGTCCCGCCAACGTCGGGTTTCCCTTGATCTGGCGTTCCCGCATCTGGAATGTCGGGAATGTTGATGTCCACCGGATCGTGCCCTACGTTCCCGTCGTCCTGCCCGTCACCGTCGTCGCCACCCTCACCGCCACCTGGAGGTAGCGTCACTGGCGGTAAGCCTTCAATGGGATCGGGAACTACCGGGTTTACTGGGATGAACTCTACCGGGAAGGGATCATCCGTCGTAACGGCATTGGGCGGCGGCACCGTCTCTGCAACGTCAGCATTGTGCCCCCCCCGAGGATCGAACAGGCTTGCAATGAGATCATCGGGAATTGGCCCTTCGCCCGTGCCGTCATTGAAGATGCCAGGCCCATTCGGGAAGTTGGCGTTAGCGCCAGGCCCGAACTGGGCGTCCGGGCCACCAGGGAAGCCAGGCGAGAAGAACGGGTTCTGTGTATCAAATGCCGTCACCCCAATATCCATAGGCAAGCCACCGCCAGAGAACACCGCAGGTTGCTGCACGAAGGAGGACGACAGATCAATGTCGCGTGTGAAGTTATCGTTGAACAGCGGCAGGAAATGCTCCGCCAGCCCCGCCGTGGCAGCCAGCCGATCCGCTGGATCAATGGTGATGCCGTTCCTGTTGACGCCCTCGAAGGACTGCAACTCCTGCCCTTCCGGTGCGAACAGGGGGCCAAGCCCTCCTGCTACGCCAGAACCTAGTGCCAACTTACCCGCTGTTTCCAGTCCCATTTCTACCTGCCAGGTATTCGTCCCTCGTTAACTGCAAGGTGGACACTTTCAAATTCCTGAATCCTAGATGCTCGTCCAACCGCAACGCTCGCGTGTTCTCGCTCGGCACCTGCCCTACCAACGTCTGCAAGCCAAGCGTTCCGAAGGCCAGATCCACCGCTGCCTTTGCGATACGCACCGCAAGTGGTGAGTTCTGATGTTCCTTCGGCACTACGATATGGCATACCGCCGAGCCGTCCTGCTGGATATGCGTCGCTCCCACCGCCCCCACAGGCTCCCCGTTCCTGCTTGCTACGTACCACTGAATGTCGGGAGCCGACAGGCCGATCACCAGTAGTTCCCGGACGCGGAACTCCGTGGTGTCGGCAGGCAGACGCATGGAGGCCAGAATGCCGGGATCTTCCGACACCCATCGAGCCATCAAGTCGTTGTCGTCTAGCGTCCATGCTGCAAACTCAATCTTCATTGGCGAATGAGAGGGTGTAGGCCCATATCTTAGCGCCAAAGGTATCCGCTCCGAGATTGCCCATGCGAGTAGCCTGGTACAGCATCATCACGTCGCTGGTGCCAATCGGCACAGTGCCCATGTCCGTCTCTTGGAACAGATCCTCGTTATCGCCGTTGGTAGCTGCTGCTACTGCCGTCACGGTGAGCACGTCGTTGGTTCCCGTGTCGTCCTCCCCTACCTGCACCGGCAGGGTGAAGAGACGCAGTGTCACGTTGCCTGTGGTGGCAGCCTCAGAGTGCGCCCATGTCCACTTACACCGCAGTCGCTTCCCCTTCCACTGGGGCGGTATCGCCAGCACGCCCTGGATGCCCTCCGTGGCAGCGTCGTCCAGCTCGGCTCCATCTGCCTGCACGAAGGTTGGGGTGGGCGTCCCCGAACCTCCGCTGATCGTGACGGTGCCAATGGCCTGATGCTGTGCTACCTCTGCAAAGCGGATCTCCTGGAATACCGTGTCGTCGTCAACTGCCAGCTCGCCATCAGGATCAATGGCAGGGAGTACTCGATCCACAAGCCCTTCCAGCGTGTCGGCCACATCATCCAGCGCGTAGCGCAACTGCTTGTTCGTTTGCCATCTGCGCAGCAGCGTGGTGTTGAAGGGGAAGCTCATCGCCCTCTCTCCCCTGGGAGCACCTGATACCCCAGCGAAAAGCCCGGAACGCTCCAGGCAGCATCGTCAGAGTCGTCAGAGAACTTCAGCCGCATGGCACGGGATACGAGATAGTCACCTCCCGAATCCTTCAGCAGAACCTTTGTCTGTACGTGTGTGAGGTTCGTTCCGCTTTGGTTGACGGTAAGGGACGCTTCCGCTGTAGCGGAGCCATTCGCGTAGCCGTCGAACCACTCGACTGTAAGAAGGAGAGCAGACGCCTGAGCCCCTGTGACGATGTTAAGCCGACGCCATCGCTTGCTCTTGGCGATAAGGGGGCCACCGTTCTCGTCCACTCCCAGTAGCGGTTTCGTCCACCACTCTGCGTCAATGTCGGCACCTGCTGAGACATAGCGACTACTCTGCTTGTTGATGTAGACGAACCCACCGACGGCCGACGATGTTTCTCCCGTCAGTATTATTTGCTGGGAGGTGTCAGTGCTGATAACCGCACCGCACCGAAATGGCGTATTGGTGATCTCCGCCCACGTCCCCCACTTGTAGTTCCAGCGAAGCCCGTAACCGACATCGTCGTTGCCAGCGGACGCTAAGGGGAAATACCACGTCACCTCTGACTCTTCCGCGTCGTGCTCCGCCCATATCCGTTTCCTCTCCGTGTAGTAAGGCCTAGATAAGTCGGTTTGCAAGAACTCGTGCTTGGGGTATGAGATAACAACGTCATTGTCGCCGTCGAATAGATGAATTGTGTTCTTGGGTGAGAAGTATGCCCACGAAGATGCAGAAGTCTCCGCCGTTTCTCCAGTGGCAGTTGTGTACTTGGCCCCCGAAGGTACTTTTACGACGCTGCGATGCGAGACGCAGCCGATGGAGGCGTTGGTGCGCTCAAGTCGGAAGTCTGGGATGCCCTCAGCGATGATCGTCCCTGATCCAGAGACGCGGTACACCGAACGCTCCATCCAGACGATCAGCGAGTCGTTCACATCGCCTGTCATGCCCGTGATTACGTCACCAGATAGCAAGGGATCAGGTAGATCGAAGAAGTTGTTCGTGCCTACCGAGTCGGGATCGTTCGGGGAACTCCACCAGAGACGCCGATCCAGTGCGTCAGTGCGCCCCCACCACATCCTGTTGCGGTGAGGCTCAACAAAGTACATGTTGTCGGCTGGAGCCTCTCCGTGCTCGTCCAGCGGCCTGCCACGCACCAGCCTCTTGTCGAGAAGATCGTAGGTAACTGAGGCTGTAGCGAGCAAGTCCACGTATTGAGCAAAGTAGAATTCCTTGCCCGTGCCCGACGTGGCGTACAGTTCGTAGCCGGTGACGAGACTGTTGGTGTCGGCAGTCCACTGTAAGTCGATCTGCTTGTTCTCCACCTGTACTGCGGTAGAGACAGGCCCACCAATCTGGCGCTCGTTCCCGATCATCGACACCAGCTTGAACTCGTAAGTGCCGGAAGGGTTCCCTGCTGAGCCCGCAGTTGAGCTGGTGAACGTAGGCGATACTGTCCCGCCCGCATCTACGACAGTGGAGCCGTTGAATACCTGCGGTGTTCCCTGCCCTAGCGTGACGAATAGATCAGTACCGAAGGGGGCGGCGTCAGGAGGCTCGATAGCAATGTTTCCCAAGTCCCGCTCGAACACGAACGTATCCGGCAAATCGGCATCGGCCCAACTCCAGAACTCCACTTCAGTGGAACTTTTAAACACCCCCAGGAGCCCAGACTCCCCGTATTGAAATAGGCCCTGAACATCAGTGGCGTTGCCGCCAGTGTCGGTTATTAGTCCGTTGAGGCCCGTTCCAAACTGGGCATATCCCAGCACCTTCTTGATCTCGCCAGCCTTGTCGATACGCACGTTCTTGGAGTCGGCAGACGAGTAGATATCAGCCAGCGAGAGAACACCGATATCCTCATGATCCCCACCCGCTACTACGAAGTTCTGCGTCTGGATCGGATTAGGCATAGCCCAGCAGCTCCAGATCCTCGCGCTCTGCGACGAACTCGTACAACTCGGCACTCACGTCAGGGGTTCCTTCTCCGACGTTGAACGGCTCGATATCGTGCGTCTTGCCGGTGACAGCTTCCAAGTCCCGACGCAGCGTTTCCTGCTTGCCTATGATCGTCGCTGTCTCCATGTACGGTGCGAAGAATCGGGTGACGAAGTTGGGCTCGGCAGTCAGCAGATCGTGTACGAATTCCTCGAACCGTTCTGACTTGTACTTGCACGTATCCGCCATCATCCGGTGGTACGGGTTTGCGTCAACTTCAAAGTTGCCCGGTAGCGGTGATTCGTCCAGCCACCCGCTACGCTGGCTATGCGCCCACCAGCTTGCCAACCAGGTAGCGGGGTGCCGGATGAATACATAGGTGGGATACCGAGTCTCGGGAGCAGGCGAGTGGTTGTCAGCCATGTCCTTGATGATGGTGCAGCCTGCCGCTTGCAGCGCACGACGCACCCACGATCCTCCGCACTTCGGGATGTGGGTGACGACGAATGCGTTGTCCCAGAGAGCGGCCATCATGCGATTCTCGCAGCCTCGAAGGCAGTCAGGCGCTCAGAGAACGTCTGTACGTTACGTACATGCCCGGACATGAGGCTCAGCGCCACGCCACCGCCTATCCTGATCGCCGTCAGGCTCGAAGGTAGATTGCCGGAAGTGTCGGTTCCTCTGGACTGCCCCGACGTGACAAGCTCGAAGTCGTCCGCTGCGTAGATAGCTGCGATCCGCTTTGGCGTTGAATCGCCCATATCGTCCGCACCGCCAGCCGCTTGAATGTTGGCTTGCGTCCCGCCGATTGCAACGAAGTAGCCAGGCCGCGACGTTGCCCCGCTGTTCTTCCAGATCAAGTGGGCATTGGTGTTGTTGGTATCGTCCACTTGTAGTACGTATTCCTGCCCCCCGTTACCGTCATGGAAGTCCACCTCGCAGTAGATCACACCCTTGGCTTCGTTAAAGTTGTTGGCCGTGGGCCACGTCAGGGTGTCGGAGTTACGCACTACCGTCCCCGAAGTCGAGGGCAGTACCGACGTTGCGAAGCCTGCGGCAGCGACGTATGCAGCCTGTACCAGCACCTCGTCGCCACTCGTCACGATACGGATACCGAAGTCCGGGTTGGCGAGTGTCTGCTGAATAGGAAAGACGGTGAAGGTGGACGTGACGGCTACTGTCGTCCACGTAGAGCCACCATCTAGCGTCAGATCAATGTCGCCTGTGCCTGTTACTCGCTCAATCCACAGCACGCCGTTGGTAGCAGCAGAGCCGATGACACCTAGATCGTTGATGAGGGTGGCGTTGGCCGCTCCGGCAGTCAGCTTGGATGCCACGGAAGCCTCCCCTCCAACGCCAGTCTGTGACGCCAGTACCGTGACATTGCTGTTCGTCCAGGCTGCATCCTCGAAGTCGTCCGAGGGGAACAGTAGCTGAGTCCTTGCCAGTTCCGTCAGGTAGCCGTTCCCCTCGAACCTCTCATCTCCCGAAGCGTCGTCAATGATGACTCCCGAGTCCTGATCTACGTGCGTTGCGATAGTCGCCCGCGCTTGCGTCGGCTCTCCAATACAGCCTGCGTTGAGGTTACGCTGCAAGGGAGCGAAGAACAGACGCACTGTCTGCAAGTCGGACGGACAAGTCCCTGACGGCCAGTGGCGCTGCTCTCGGAATGTTGAAGTCTTGAACACTACTAGCGCCTCATCAGGTACATGTCGAAAGATCCGTGAACCTGGCTCCCTGCGCTGATCGCTTTACAACGCAGCATGATGTCGAGCTTCTCAGTCACCTTGATAGCAGGATCGAAGTTCACCTCAACCTCACCGTCCCCAACCGTCACCAGCGACATGGTGTTAATCGGCAGCAGGACATTGCTGTCCTCCGCCGCCGTCACCATCAGTTCGATATCCGTCGAGCGCGTAGCAGAAGTGTTGGCAAACGACGCCCTCATGCGCGTCACTACACCAACAACACCCGCCGGGACGGTGTACCAGGCCTGCTCAGTTTGTGTCCTCCCAGCCAAGATATAGGCGACACTCGTTCCGCCAATCGTGGCGGTGATGTTGCCCGCTGCCACATCCCCCGATCCTGCCGTCAGTACCTTGATGCGAAAGATGCGCGAGTAGGTGCCCGACGTAACGACATTATCTGTGCCCGAAAGCGTCACGGTTTCTTCTTGCTCCGCCTTGTCGGCATCGAGCCCGAAGCACCGAACCGTCAACGCGCCCGTGGCAGTCGTCTTGTTGTCGGCGTCGGATGAACTGGTGAGCGTCGCTACGCCTGGGGTGATGTCATCGACGCTAGGGAATGCTGTGGACAGTACCCACAGTCCGTCGCCTGCGGCGGTGGCCTCATTGCGGCCGAACTTGTTGACGCAGGAGGTGTACGGATCCTCGCCCATAGCAATTTCCAGCCACCCCATAGGGGTTCGGTTGCTGGAGAAATTGCTAGCAATGGGCATTACGGCCTGCCGTTCAGGTAGTGAGCCTCCATGATTACCTGAACACCACCAGTCCCGGCAGAGTGTGCCGAGACTTCAGACTTCATGAACTCCGACACCTCTGTCACCGTCACTGAGGCATCAGCCGACATGTTCGAGCCGACTTGATGGATCTCCGAGGTGGCTGCTGGAAGCTGCCCATCAATCGTGGATTGCTCCCATATCCTCACCGTGGCGGTGTCACCATTGAGTTGAACGTCGAGCTTTACGTAGTCCGCCCCTCCGACGTGCTGGTACACACCGTTTTCTGCGGCCGTAGCGCCGTCGTTCATCACGTACTTTCGGTACACATGGGAGCCTGATCCGGCGAACCAGAACACCTTGCCGTTGGCGGCCCCCGCCGCAGCGGTGTACTGCGTCCCTGTTGCGTCTATCCAGTCACCTGATGCCATCAGTTGCTCCAGTCTTATCCGACGCCGAGATGTACCGTCACGACGGCGTTGGTGATCTCGTTCGGCGTGGCGGTTACATCGACACATAGTCGATTCCCGGCAGCCAGTGTCAGATTTGCAGTAGTAGCGGTAAGCGCAGGCGTCGTGACGGTGTTAGCGGTAGCTGTCGCGTCCACCACGGCAGTTTGCAGGTCGTCGCCAGCGGCACATGCTTCCGTGCCCTGAAGGCGCTCTACCATGATGTCCATCGAACCCGTCGATTCGGCAACGCCCCACACCACGTCGATGCTCTTGACGGTAACGATCTTGTCGGTGACGAAAAACTGCGTGTCCAGCATGTCGGCAGCAGTTCCGCCCTGCACGAACGATACAGCGAAGTCACCAAGCGTCGTGGTGACGATTGGTAGCGTCGCTGTTGCATCGGCAGTCGGCTCACCAAACGACAGCGTCACCTCGAAAGCGTCGTCGGTAGTACCTTCGCCCACGATGGTGTTAGCGGCCCCGAGATAGAGACTGGAGGCGTCCATCGTGTACTCGACGGTGTCCGAAGTCGTGAACTGGAACTCAAGCTCCGAGTTCGGATCGTCGTAACTCAGCGTCATGATCGAGTCGTTGGCACCAGCACCAGCGACGAAGCCGTACGCCTGACGTAGAGACTGATCGCCCTGCGGGACGAAGGCTGTTGCCAGCAGTACCGTTACCGCCAGCGCGAATACGAGGGGTTTGCGTGTTCTCATGCTGCGCTCCTATCAGTAACTCGCGTACCGCAGGGTTGCGGGGCGGGCTCCTGTGCGTTGGAAGTTGGAAAGAGTTTCTATAAGTGGAGAGAAAGTCTGAAATGCCAACGACTGATAATCCTGCGTGGCGTCGTCGGTTCCAAGTGTCATCAGCAACGACATGAAGGTTGCCAGGTAGGGGCGTGCGATGTCGGGATACGGGACTGTGTCGCCCGCCCCCGTCAGATCAGCCTTGGATGCGTAGCCGTAGTAGCGGATCGTATGCGTCCCGTCCGGTAACGGTATCCAGCGAATGTTCGTACCGTCCGTGCTATAGCCGACCGGCCTTCCTGTTGCTGATGTAGAGCTGGCGAAGATGGGCGGATAGTAGGAATTCGCGGAGCCATCCTCGTAGTCGGGGTCCAGCGTGTAGGTAGGTAGTGATGTTGAAGCATCAATGAATCGCAGCCTGTCGATGCGCAGCACCCCGGAAGGGAAGGTCGTCGTCTCCGTGGAAGCCGACGTTGTCACCGTTCCCACCACATCTCCAAGCAGCCCAGGGTGCTGCGCGAGGAGCGCATCTAGGTGGTCCTTCGTCATGTTGAATGCAACAATCCCCTTGACTACGTCCTTCTCGCTGGTCTGTAGGTTCAAGTCCCTGTTGATGACTTCAACATAGTCGAAAACGGTTTGGAGTGTCGCCATCAGTCGGTCAGCATCTTGTTAGCGTTGACGGTGGCCCGATTGCCACCGCCTACAAAGGGCTGCGTGGAGCGCCAGTAATCCCCAGCCCACACCTTCGACTCGGCCGAGGCTTCTTCCTCGACCTTGTAGGCGTCCCGCTTCTTCTGTGCTTCTACCTGCTCGAAGCACTTTTTGGCACCGCCCCGCCTGGATGTATCGGCCATGTACACCGCCGCCATGACGCGGTTATCCAGCTCGAAGGGGCGGCAGTCGAACAGAAACCGCCACCCCCGGCACCATTCCAGCCTGATAGCCGATGCCCTCTCAAAGACGGCGTAGGTGCCGTTGTGAGCGTTGAACGCGAGATCCAGGTTGGAGTCCACCGTCTGTAGCTTTCGCCGCACACGGGCCGCCTCAGAGGCCCGTGGCCCATCTGGAGCACGCCCAGGTATCCAGAACTGGTGCATCGACTCCAACGCGTCCCGCTCCGACATGGGCGAGCCCTGCGGAGTCGCCGTGAACTTCGCCTTGCTCTCACGGGAGAAGCCGCGATCAGTGATGAGTTCCCCCGGCTCCGCCAGTGGGGACGCCTTTGCTTTGTACTTGTCCAGGGCTGAGTTCACGTCGGGAAGATCTCCTGATGCGCCAGTCGGTGATCGTCAACCGTCAACGGATCCTGAATCGCCTTCAGGTGCCTGCCCAGCTTGCCCCACGCCTGTGTTTCCGAACTGTTGGAGTTGGCGTCGAACTCGAAATGCTTCTCGCATACCGGGCACATCACGTAGGAAGCGATAGGATCGTCCTCGTTGGTGTTCGGAAACAGGCAGTTCTCCCGCAGGAAACGAGCCTCGGCAACGGGTTCCTTTACTTCCTCTTCGTCACCGATGCCCTTGGTGAAGTCAACCTGCTTGCGGGTAGCCGTGTCGATCAGGAACAGGGGTTTCCGAACCCGGCCACTCGAAGTGCCGGGTCCGGCCCAGTTGGCTTTCCCGCGAGAGTCAAACTTGAACATCTCGGGGTGAAAGCCTTTCCCCTGTGGATCTTCATGCTTGTGCTGAAGGAAACGCTCCTGCCGCTCTACCCACTCGCTGATGTGCTTGCTTACCGCATCGAAGCCAACCCAGCCTTCGATCTGGCCTGATGTCGCACGCTGTTCCAGCTCTGAGAACCGATCAAGGGCGTGCAGCACTGACGGTGCCTCATCCGGTGCTGTCGGGAACCCCGGCTTTGCTCGTGCTACGCCCCCAGGGGTGCCGAGGTGCTCTTGGATGAACGTCAGTGCTGCAACGGTATACAGCGGCGGATCAAATACGTTCTCCACTCGGGGGAACGTGTCATCAGCGAGTCTGCTCATTGCGTTTCCTTAGTATTGGTACGGATCGCCCTGATACGTGCTCGGCGGGCCTTCTGCTCGCTTCGGCACGTAGTCAATGATGATGCCGTACATGTTCATTTCCTCTGAGGCGTCGTCAACGTCCAACTCAAGGTTGAGCGCCATCAACGACATGGCGGCAACTTGTGCTTCCGTGACGGTGGCTCCGTCGAGGATGCCCCGTGGGGACTCCTGCCATGCGTCCGCCGTGCCGTTGTCGAGTTCCGCAGCAATCGCGGTACTGAGCGCGGTGGTGCCGAGCGCAAGGGCAGAATCTTCGTCAATTACGTCGTACAGCAAGATCCAGTGCCGATCATCTGCCGCCGTTGCCGAGGCGGACGAGTACCGCACTTTGAATCCGATGGAATGGAGCTGGTTCAGATCGTTCGGGATCGTCCAGTACCAGTCGTGCTCGTCGGCTGCGTCCATGTGCAGGCCAACCGCCGAGAGTGCTCCCGCCTCTGCTTCAGGCGCATCGCCCACGCCGGTTGATGCCGATACTCCGGCAGACGAGATCAGGCCGCGAGTACCTTCCTGATACCCGAGGAATACATGCTTGCGCTTCGGACGCCCCTTGTCGATGCTAGGCATTGCTTTTCTCCTTGGTGCCGTGTTGTTGGCTTACGCCCACCTCTTTCGAGGCCCGGTATACCGCTAGTACGTCTTGCCCTTCTTGCGCTTCTTCGCCATTACTTCTTCTTCTTTGTCTTGGCAGCCTTCTTTGGTGCCGCCTTCTTCGTTGCCTTTGCCTTGACTGGTGCCGGTGCGGGCTTGGGCTTGGGCTTCTTCGCCATCTCCTCGCGGAGATGCCGCATCTCCCGCTGCCCTACCTGTGACGACACGCCAGCCTTGTCAATGCAGTCAAGGAGAGCCTGTGCTGCCTCTTTTACGCTCACGTCTACTCCTCTGTTGCGAGGGGAAGGGGGCGGGCCGAAGCCCACCCCCTCTATCCCGCCTAGCTTTCCGCGATGTCCTCCAACTTGAAGTTGGCTGCGGGGTTGTCGCAGATCAACTGCCAAGCACCCCACCAGGCAACGTCGAACGTCGCGTTGGTGGTATCGCGGAAGAAGTTGGCCCGCGAGAAGGTGTCAGATACCGGCTGCGGGAACTTGTTCTGTCCGTGACCGATACTGAAGGTGGAACGGTCCACACCTACGATGGTGTTCGCTACTGCGAAATCGTCCATGTAGAGGTGGATGCCCGACAGTGACAGTTGCGTCTTGCCGTCGTCTCCGATGCTCTGCAAGCCCTTCGGGCCGAGCGATCCTGACATGCCGCCGCTCTCACCGTTGGTTTGCACGATGTACCGATCGTTGAGGAACAGATCGTAGTAGCGCCGGTAGATGCTCGGATTGGTAATCAGAGCGTCTACGCTTCCGCCACCCTTCAGGCGCGAGTCCAACGACCCCTGAATGATCAGATCCTCGGTGATGGTGCGGTTGGTGCCGCCGTTGCTGAGAACGACTGATTCCCAGAACTCGTTACCGGCAGTACCGCGATCGATCCCACCGTAGTCGCCTACAACAGCAGCAGGATCGTCGTTGTCCACGATTCCGATGATGCCGTGCAAGTGACGCGCCTCGCCCGCTGCTCCGTCCGTGGTGTCCTCACGAACGAAGTAGTCGCTTGCGGCAGTGCCAGTGATCGTGCCTGAGACGGTAATCGTGTTGGCTACCGTGTCTACGGCGCTGATCGTGCCCGAATCCAGATGCTTGGTGGTGTTGTCGGTGTCCATGATGTCAACCACCATGCCCTGACGAGCACGGATCGGACGAGACACCGTAACCGCCGACGTGTTGTCCGCTGCCGGAAGGACTGCAAGACGCCCACGGCCATCATCGAGGATGGCGTTATTGAGATCCTGCGCCCATGCCAAGCGGAACGACTTGTCGTGGAGTTCCACGAACCTCTCGAAAGCGAACTTGTTGGAACGCGCATCCGAGATACCCTTCCACGTAACGGTGTAGACGCCTGCCATTTCCTGCAAGGCAAACACCGCCTCCGCCGTGTTCGGGTTGAGGTTGGACGGCAACGAGCCGCCCTCGTCAATACCTACGATGCCCTCGGAGAGCTGGTGCAGGATCGGTACGATCCATTGCCCACGGCCCCCAAACGGGTGCATCGTCTTTTTGAACAGATTCCACGTACTGTGGGACTTGTTCATGAGACGTTCGAGGCGAGTCGAACCGTAGTTGTACTTCATCGCCTCGATGAGTTGTGCGGTAGTAGCCATTAGATTTCTTCTTCGTCGGTATCCTCGGTCCAGAAATCCGCAGGTTCAAGATCCTCATCAAGCGCCTTGGACGGAGACGCGATGCCTCCGCTGCTCGACAGGCCACGACGCGCTGCCTGGACCTCAGCCTTGTTAGCGGAAGCAAATGCGGCCTTCGCGCTCGTCCAGCTTTCATCCAGCATGTCTGGGTATGCTGCATCCAGATCGTCGCCCTCGTATGCTGAATAGAGATCCCGTGCGTGGTTGTCAAAGTGCTCTCTCGCACCACTACCTACTTTGAGGCGCTGTGCCGCCGCCTCGATGGTGGAGTCCAACCGCTGTGTGGCTGACGCAGTAATCAACGGATCGTACCTCTGGGCAGCACGCTGAGACTGCTGGTGCATGAGTCCTAGCGCACCGATGATCTCCTGATTCCGTGCTTCCATTTGCTGCAAGCGTTGATCGACACCGGCCACCAAGGGATCGAGATGATCTGCCGTCACGTAACCTTGCTGACGAGCAGCTTCAAACTGATCCTGCTGCACGGCTTGCTGCTGTGCCCGCTGCGCCTGTTGCGCGTAATGCTGCTGTAGGCGCTGCTGGTATGCCTGTGCTTGCTGATTGACGTTCTGTTGATACTGCGCCACTTGATCCCTTACTGACTGCGTGTCGGCTTGTCTCTGCCTCGTGTAGTCAGCCCTTGGAACGAAGCTTTGTTTGTATTCACCCCAGGTAGTTTCCACCCCGTCAACGAGGAACCGTGCGTTGTCATCCAGGTTCATCAATGCTGCGGCTTCTGCTACCTGCGTCGGATCTGCCATTGCGTCCTCCAAGAGTCGCCCAGTAGAGCGTGCCGAGTCCTTCCGATAGTTCCAGCAACGCTGGAGTCGTCCAGTTCGTTCGGTTTGCTTCTACCTGCGGAATTCCCTTTGGTGCCTCCACGAGTTCGCCACCACGAGTAGCGAGTGCTTCAGCGTTTCTTGAAACGTCATCAAAACTCTCTCTGTGGCTCTGTTTGGGCAATCAGGGAGTCAATGGACTGTCCCTGCGCCTGAGCCTGCCTGAGTCCTTCAAAGACGGTATCTTGCGTCAACTGGGCCACGTCGGCGGCAACGGCTGCTGCGGCCTGCTGTGCGGCCTGGTTGGTGATCGCCTCGATATTCTGGTTCTGCTGCAACTCCGCAGCCTGCTGCTGCTGCTCCTGGCCCATCTGAGCAAGGGCGGAGTAATACTCCTCGATGCTCTGCTGGACTTGCGGCGAGAAGTCGGGGAATTCGTCCGAGACAATGACGATCTGGAACTCGTCAATCATGGGAGCGAAGTCCATGAGCTGATTCGGAGGGATGGGCGGCTGTGCCGTCTTGAGCTTGCCGAGGATCTGGCCCGCCAGCTTCCGTGCACGTTGTTCCTTACCGGGCCGCGCTACCTCGCCAAACTGCCCCTCTGCCGCGATCTTTTCCTTGTCCCACTGTCCCTCGGAAGTCTGATACATCATCGGGAACGTATTCATCCGCTCAGCAAGAAGGGCTTGCTTGTCGGCTTGGAGTTGAGGGATCAGCGTGTCGCGCTGCACCGAGACGTTGTAGTTGACATCAGAGGGGAAGGCGTCCTCTCGGTGGTATTCCAGCACCTCGTTCCGTAGAGCATCGTCGACGAAGTGCAGCGTGCGGGAAGCGGGAGCGAAGTCTCGCCAGATATTGAGACGTAGCTGCTTGGAGCGGGAGAAGCGTTCTCCGAGGTGACGGTAGAGCGTGCCCCACTCGGTATCCATGATCTCTTGCAACCGCGCTACCACGCCTGTGCCGCGTAGCTGGCCGGGGAAGTTGGAGTTGGAGGTAAGATCAGCGCCGCCCATCAATTCGTCAAAGATGGTCATGAGTTGGTCCGGCATGTTGGTAAACCAGCCGGGAATCTGCGCCATCGGAGCCTGCATCACCTGCGGTACTCCGTCAGGGCTGATTCCCTTGGGTACGTAACGCGGCATGTCGTTAGGCGTGAAGTCAGCAGCATCTACCTGCGGGCCGAGAAGCATGGGAGCCTTGGCAAAGGCGTTGCCGTACTCCCGCATGTCACCGAGAGTGCGTTGAATCGCCTTGATGATCGACTTGCCCTTCTCTACGTACCCGCCAGTCCAGAACGTCGTGGTGACGGGGCTCCAGTGGTAGTCGATGATCGGAATCTCCGGGTACGGATTCTCGTCATCGAACAAAATGCCTTCATCGGGCACGAAGACGGTGTAGCGGCCACGGGGGTTTTTCTTGGAGCGGGCCATGTAGCGTTCCACGACAACCACCATGTCGGGATCATCGTCGCCTGCCGTGCCCTGGATAGCGGGAAGCAGGGACGACAAGTTGATTCCCGAGAGTGAATCCCCCACCTGGGTGAGATTGGTGAGGACGATCTTGATGTCCCTGCTCCCAGTGAGGTTGTCGAGGTTGAACTGGGCGGTGTCCTGCCCTTCCTCGCCCCAGTTCTCCTTAACCCACTCCACCGTCCGGGGCAGAGCGATCGATACAGACTGATCGGGGGCCAGCTTGCGGAGATCCTTTACCGAGTGATCGACAAAGACGTTGAGCGGCCCGAGCACATCCACCTGAATATCGCCCGTCATTTGCAACTCTTCGTGGATCTCGAACGTCTCAGGCGGGATACCTGCCGCTACCTGCTCCTCCACGATGGACTGCGGAACGATGGCGCTGGCAGGATCAGGCTGGGACAGATCGCGGAATAGCAGATCGCCTGCCTCGTCACGTACCGGCAACTGATCGACGCTTGAATCGGGCACCCAGCGGCAGTATTCAAACGCCACGCCGCCCAACCCGCACCATTCCAGAATCTCACGGGTGACGGAAGGCTGATCCAGGCGTTGGTCCTGCGCGATGATGAGGTTGGAGGCTACCTCGGCTCCAGCCGTCTTTTCAGCATCGTTGCCCTTGGGTTGGGCCTTGAATGACGGAGCAAAGGCAGAGAGCCTGCCTAAAACCTTGCCCATCCGTTGCCCGATGAGGGGGATGGACATGTGGACGCGGTGCTGGTCCTGGGGGGCCTGGCGCAAGATACCGCGCCGGACATACACATTCTCGCCATTGGCGAAACAGATATTCTCAAGGACTCGCGCCTCAACATTGCCAGTCGTAGAGTATTTCTGGCGCTGGAGTCTGCGATATTCCTTGCTTAGCGACTCAATGGTCGTCTTTTCAGTCGGCAAGAGCCCCCGCCCCTGTCGTGCGTATTATGGAAACTCTTTTGCACCATGTAGCACGGGGGCTGATTTGTCAAGTAGGGCTATGCCTTGCTCTGCTTCGTAGCTGCTGCTCCAAGCAACTGCAAGATACGGCTCAAGTCCTTCTCGGTGGAGGCCCAGACGGCAAGTTTCTGCCGACGAACGGCGGTGTCTGGTTCGATCTGGAATACGAATACGTGGCCGTCGTCGCCGTCCCATGTTCCTGGATCGTCGTCGGGTAGATCGTCGTACACCCTCATCTCAACACCCATGTGGATCTCCGTCCCGTAGATTGGCGGCAACTGGTGCCTGCTCTGGTACGTCGAACATGTGCATTACCGCCCGTACATCGCCGTGCAGGAGCGTGGTTTCGTCGTGGAGGCGCTTCAACGCATCGAATGTCTTTCGTTCGTTGGTTCTCGCATTGGCACGAGCGTCATCCACGTTGCAATGTAAGTTGATGAGATCCGTGCGGATTTCATCAATCAGGAAGAAGTGGAGGATCTTGCCCTTCAGCCACTTTCTAAAGCCCATGCGGATCTGTCCTTCCCTCGCCTCTCGGCGGCCCGAGTCCCAGTAGTGTTTCGATAGCGGTGCGTTTCTTCGCCTTCTTCACCTTGCTCCCACGGCCCCGCTGAGCGGCGATGTGCTCGGCGGGATCCAGGGTGTGATCCTTCTCCTTGATGCGTCTCCAGACGCCTGTGCTCGTCTCACGGGGTGGGTAGCGGGCCATCTCTATCTCGTAGGGGAGGATCTGGAGCCAGGGGGCAAACCACACCCTGTCGTTCTGGAAATACTCCCGCAAAATCTCGGTACGAGCTTCGGGGCCGACTCTGGCGGGCAGCAGCGTCATGCCGGAGGAGATAGAGGCGTCGATCTTCATTTGGGAGTTGTGATCCACCCAGAAGGAGCCGTCACCGCCCCAGTGCAGCGACATCTTGCGGGAGTTCTCGTACCAGTTGCCCAGCGTCATCGTCTCGTCTTGTTCGAGTTCTGTCGCTACGTATCTATAATTCGCCAGTTCATCGAGGAAAAAGAGATTCGTAGCATCCGCTTCGGAAAACGCTGCAACCACTGATGAATATTTCGATCCAGTATCGCCGCCGCCGATAATCTGCCAGTTGACGGGGATTCGGCAGTTTTCTCGGGTCGGCAGTCCTTTCGGATCTTTCCAGAGGTGGGGGTGAGTTTCGGTGTTGAAGACACGTTGGCCTCGCTGGTAGGAGTAGCAGGAACCGACATACTGCCCGAGCACTCCGTCGTGGGCGATGGCGTGCTTTTCCCGCGTCATAATCCGACGATCCTGCTCTTTTTCACGACGCGAGTAGGTGAAGGGATTTTGCTTACGAGCAACACCGGAGACACAGAACCATTCCGTCAGTTCCGCATCATTTCCAAGCTCGTGGTAGATCTCCAGCCATGCGGAATCGGGGGTGGTGCAGGAGATCATCTTGCCGTTTCGTGCCGTGAGGTTCTGCTTGATGTCGGTAAACCACACTATCCCTGGAAGCTGGTACACCTCACAGCCCAGGTAGCCGTCCCGCATCTTGCCCTTGAGTCCTTCTTTCCGCTCATAGGAACGGGCTTCAACCTGCGAGCCGTTGGATAGCTTGCACACCATGACGCCAGCGCGGGGACGATTCTGCACTGATACGGCATAGAGGCCAGCATGATCCGGTTTCTTCAGCGGCAGGTTGAAGCCCTGCTCGGAGAATAGAGCGTCGAGAATATAGCCGAATTCCGGCTCACAACTCGTATATTCTGCGCCGACGAGATCCCAGGAGACGCCAGGTATCAGCAACTCGGGAGCGACGAACATGGCCCCGCCAAGCGACTTGCCCCCCTTGAATGCGGCCAGATCAGCAGCGAAGCGTGCGGGGCCTCCTTGCCGCTCCAGTAGCATCCTCTGTTCGATGGATTTGTCGTCCAGCATGACGGCCATGCTGTGCTCGACAGAGGTGGGGATTTCGGTGAGTTCGTATCCTTCCAGGGCGGCCCAGATTGCGGCTTGATGGGGAAAGGGAGTAAAGCCCATTGCATCCCATAGCTGACGACGGAACCGGGGCGCTAATCTGTCGCGTTGCTCCCATCCGAGGTAGGCCATTACTCCTTCTTCTCAGTTGATTCTACGGGCGTTGCTGTGTAGCGAACTATGAACTCGCAATGGAGCCAGAAGTCGAGGCCGCAGGAGTCGCATTGAATAACTCGCTGCTCAGCGTCCACGAGCCCGTGCTTCCACAGTTCCTCCGACGCGGGGCCGAAGCAGGTAGGGCACTCGATGCTCTGCCCTGTCGTCGTTATCTCACTCACGATCCCTAAACGGGTTCGGAATCATCTCCCCCTCACTGCCCAGTAGCGGGTGTTATCCAACTTGCTCAGAGTGGTACGCCAGAAGTTCTCGACAGGGCCACCGCCGACAGCATCGTGTATCGCCTCTGCCATCAGCTCATTAATCGGCTCCGCGCCTCCCATTACCAACGAGATGTACTGGCGTGTGACGCCGATACGGTCAGCAACTACCTGCTGCGTAATGCCGTGCTTGAACATGTGAATAGCCAGTTTCGTCCTCATTTCAACAGCATTTCATGACTACTTGCTAATGTCAAGTAAGGTTGATAATGTGGGTGAAATGAAAGGGGAAGTGATGGACGACGCCGAGTTGGAAAAACTGGTAATTGCATGGAAAGCGAAGTGCGTGGAAACAGGCCACCCAGAACCTCAAGCGTTATCGCTCGACAATACGGATCCTGTTTACAAGTTGTACATAGAGATGGTGATGTGGCCCTACGTCGAGCAAGGCACCAAGGAGCGAAGTGAACGTGGGTGAATTCAGCACTTACCGAGAGGGGGAGCCGTGAAGCGGAATGAAACGTGGGGCTGGGCGATTGCAACAGCCGTTGTGCTTGGCGTCGCCGCTGTGCTGCTGATGGGGATGTGCGGATGAGCGAGGAACTGGACGAATTAATGGCGGCGTACCGAGCAGAACTGAAGAAGCGGGGGATGGGTTCCATGATGACGGATGCGCACTGGGAGCTGCATTACGACATGGTCACGAAACCCGCCATGCAACGACTCGTTACAGCGGCAATGCAGGAGGAAGAATAAGGGGGCCAATAGCCCTTTTTACCGGGGTGGTACTAAATTAGCATGTACCACAATCCCCTTTAACCACGCTACTTAGGTGCAAAATGGAGGAGCGCGCAGGAATGGTGTTAATCAACGAGCATGGACGTGAGGTTTTCGTCGTTAGCGAGGAGATAGTGCTAATCGAGCAGGTACAGCCCGTAGCATCGCTCCTGTGGGAAGTTACACTTCGTGGGGGAGCCAGCTTCTACATCCCCTGCCTGGAGGACGAGGGCAGCTGCGGCATCATGACACGCCTCGGTATCTAACATTCCCCTTTAAAATAGCTACGTTAGGCCACCCATGAAGTACATCGAACTAGACTCCATGAACCAAACCAAGTGCATGATCAATCTCAACAGCATCGCCTACGTCGAGGAAATAGGCGGTATATGCGCCATACACTTCGTAGGAGGCTCTGTAGCGAACTTTGACTCCTCCCTCCAAGACTTCCTCTACTCCGTACTCGACGCACTCAATGAATCGTAGAACCTTCCTACAACGCTCCACAGCAGCCCTCCCCCTCCTAGCCCTACCTACACCCCTATATGCAGCTATAAAGGCCCCTACAGCCGCCCTGGGGCCTTGCAGCACCTCCCCACGTACCATCCTCGAAGCCCTGAAATACACCTACGGCACCAAGCGGCTTGAGAGGCTCATGGTGCAGAAACACGATACCTGGAGGCTCTTTGCCACCACAGATGGCCATATACCCCCAAAGGGTTCCTCCTAGAGCCCTACAATGTATATGCCATGACCCCAGTACACCCCCACCCCTACTTACCCCCACCCCCCCCTCCGTATGGGGTAGGGGGTGGTAGCTGTTGGTTCCTGGGGGTGTAGGGGGTGTGTGGGTGGGGAGAACGGCCATGTAGGCCCTGAAGCCCTGGGAGGTAGTAGGCCCTGGGTGGAGGTAGTACGTGTCTCTACCGCTTCCCTGTGGCCTTACAGGGTATCTGCATTGAACGCGGTGCGGGGCGCGGCGTGGTGCGCGTCACCACAGTGCGAGCAAGTCCCCCGCCTTGGTTGGTAGGGCCTCGATGCACCACAGCAGCCGTCGTGCCTCCACGCTTCCTAGCTGTCTGAACGGCCATGTGTCGGGAGGATCGGTAGCAGACTGAGGGCATTCCGCCGGCTTCGTACCTGCTAGGAGTCCTGTCAGTATCTGCTGCGCTCGAGGTGCCGCGTCGGCGTCGGCTGCAACCTTGAGGGCGATAGCACGCTCCAGGAGTTCATTGGATAGCATCGTCGCCCGTCCAGGAGCCTGTAGTCGCCCAGTGGGCAACCTGCTCCTCTGTCTTGCCGGGGAACATCACAGCCATAATTTCCCGCTTGTTATCCAGCTTGCCGGTGATCCTGGCAAAGAGCTTGATGGCGTCAATCGTGTTGGTGGCGCTGGGAGCTTTGGTGCTGAGGTTCGCCATCCCGGCACCTATCAGCTTCCTCAGTCCAAGCTCCACGTCAAAGCTGATACCGAAGTGCTTGCAATGCCTCCCGACGCTGTTACGGGGCAGGCCATGTTCCCGCTGCACGTGCAGCACGGAGTAACCAGTCCGCACCATATCCTCGATATCAGCACGTGCCTCATGCTTGCATACCGAGCACCGCGTCTCATGCTGCGCCGTGGTTCCCATAGAACAGCACTATGCCACGCCTACCCGCCTATTTTCAACTACATGCATATTCCTACTTGACGGCCGCAAGTAACTACCCTATCCTTCCCATAGTTCAGGAACGGGCCTGAACAGAGCGATAGGAGAACACGATGGCACGATACGAGAAGCTAAATGAGTGGGAGCGGTTGGCAATCGAGGCAGCAATAGAACGCCAAATTGCTAGCGGGAAGATTCACAGTGAGCACGGGGCAACGTTGTTGAGCAAGCTTCAGAATGCCGACAGTATCGCCACCAAGCAAGCCGGATAGAACTACCACCCTCCGGCCCGGCGATGCTAAGCCGGAGGGTGGCCTAGGAGCTTCACACAGTCGCGGCTAGGGGCCGGAACAGAGCGATAGGAGATATACAGCAATGAGCGAAGATAACGCTTTCTATAACCCAGACGCGGTTGCCTACGTACCGCGACGATGCAACAAGGCGGCGTACCGCTTCTCGTTTATCAACGGATTCCGACGATGCGAAGCCTGCTACGAAGCTGCGCACCTGAACGATCAACGCTTGATGGTGATAGGCAACTTCGGCGCACCTGTTGGCCGCTGCGACAACCGCAACTGCTAAGCCCAACACAGCCACGCTAGGGAGCGTGGCTACAGCGATGGGAGATACAGCAATGCAGATAGACAAGACGCTGGATATCAGCGCAAAGGCAGCGGATCGCATGGCGTGGTTGCTCGCGTGCAGCACAACGGATTTACGACGCGACGCTGCCCGTATTCCTTCGCTGGCAGAGAATAGCGCGACGCTGGAAGCGCAGAACGACAGATGCGTAGCCGAGATTGACTGCGCAGACGCCTACAACCTGTTCCTCACTTCCTTCTACCAGACTTCCTAGCACCACAGCAGCCGCGACACTGCCGTCGTGGTTGCGACTGGTACTAGGAGCCACGCTAGGGGCGTGGCTACAGCGATGGGAGTAGAACCGATGAGCAACGTAGGGAAGTTACGAGTGCTGGTGTGGGTTGGTGGGTATGCCGCAATCCCGAAAAGTTTCGGCACCGTGCTGTGGGAACTACGCGCCACCCTTCGCGCCGCTACCTCGGAGGATAGCTAGCCATGCGCGTAGTCGAATCCAACAACTGCCCCGGCTTGATCGCGGCGTTGTGCCCCGGTGAGGCGGAGTTGTGGCAGAAGACAACGCTCAAGCTGTCGCAGCGTGAATGCAATACGCTTCGCTCCGCTGCCCGGATACTCAACAAGATCCGAGACAACTACTTGGATCCCGACGGCAACAACGGCAGCCAAGTGTCGTGCGATATCGCGCTAGGCGCATATGTCATGAACGACATTGCCGACGATGGCGAGATCGAACTACTCGGAGGATAGCTAGCAATGCGCCTTACCAACAAAGCACGCGAAGAACTCCGCCGCACACTACAGCAACTTGAGCGCGCCCACGACTTCATCATGCAAGACAATATGGCCGTTGCTCGCCGGGGCGGCCCTGCTACCACGTCGCTCCACTACATCCGCGACGATGGCGAAGTCCTGTATGAGATCAACAAAGAAGTGGGTTCAAACCTCTGCGGCCTGTCAATGGGTATCGACAAGCTTGCCGCCTTCATTGTCAGTCACTAGGGGAGGATAGCTAGCTATGCGCGCCGTATTGGTTTATCAGTGTGGCATTGCCAACGTGTTCCGCGTCGAATCGTACAACCTTGCCGACTACGGCCGCGACGCCGAGCGGTTGACGCAGCATTGTTTCGCGCACTGCGAAGCCTTCGCTCAGGGCTTGGTTGAGGCAGGTTGGGGCGTCAAGTCTGCGGCATGTAAACAGGCCGGGGATATCGCCAAAGCACGCTGGACGGACGATCTTGACGCCCAGCCGTTCAGCGACAGATTCTCACCCGTAGACGGCAATAACACCGGATGGGGCAGCCTTCTTGATGCTCCGGAGGATAACTAGCTATGAGTACCGAACTGTCAGGACTGGAAGCTAACCCGGTGCCGTACTTGCGTGACTGTTTCGCAGTAGGGGGGCATGGCCGGTTGACACGCGGTATCCGTGAGTGCGGCGTGAGCGTTGCTAGCGTCAAGGTAAAGCGACAGCCGGAAGGGTATCCGACACTGGTTATCTATCGCGTCACACTCGCAGACGGAACACGCGGCAGCATCTCATGCCGCAAGTACGCCCAATTCGTAGCAGGACGCCCAGCACCGGAAGGTAGCTAGCTATGAGTACAACCACGCCAAGAATGCCGTACCTACAACTGGAAGCCCAAGGTGACGAGTTCATGGATGATGAACGAGTCCCGGACTACTCATGCGACGGCGAAGCCACTGTCCGCATATCCAATCCCGAGGCTGAGAATGGCTGCGAGCAAGAACCGGGGCCGCTTACGTGGCTCAACTCTGCCCGCATTACTACCGATCCAGAAGACGACGCGGTGCATTGCCTAGTCTCTGTCGGTGATCCACGCGGGGCCTTCTGCTTTACCGTGCGACGCACGCCCGACGGCACGCTTCTACTGCACCTGCCGCACCCCGGCGAAGGCATGGCGCACGAATCCACGCGCCAGATATGCGAAGGCACGCTTGAGGTAGTCCACTACGGTACCGAGAAGCCTATCGACTACAGCGACAGCGACGATGAATGACTGGCCACAGGACATACCCGACGATATCAAGGCCCAGGAAGCCGACAGCGCCGCTACCTCGGAGGATAGCTAGCCATGCGCCTAGGATGCGACGGACTCGGCTATTGGCACGAAGAAGGCTCCGACGGTACGCCTACCAACGACACACGGCTACGGCGGGCCTGGCGCGAGTACCGCGCCCCCAAGCCTGCTTACGACGCTAATGTCGTGGGCTTCGCGAGGAGGGAACAATGAGCATCAAGAACATACGCCCGTACGAAGCCTCCGCGTTCAACCCGCGCACGCGCGGATTCTATGGCATCTGTTCATTTTGTGCGCATCGCTACGAAGGGCGACGCGCCGAATCAATGGGGACGGATCGAGCTGGCCGTAACTTCGCCCTGTGCCGCCACCATGCCGCTTCGGTAGTCGAGGTTCGCATTCCGCTCCCCGACGACGCCCGCCTCAGCAACGAGCTTATCCAGTATGCATGGGAGTCGGTGCAGGATGAATGACTGGCCACAGGACATACCCGACGACATAACGGCAGAGGGTGCCGACGACGCGGCTACACGGGCCGACAGACTCTACCGTGAGCACGTACCGCAACAGCAAGTCCAATGCTACGAGTGCGCTACCTACGTGCCAGCCACTACGGCCCACGTCCTGATAGGCAGCGACGGGGCATTCTGTACCGAGGAATGCCACGACGCGCACTACCGCAACCGTGAACTAGACAGACTCGAAAGGTTGGGAAGATGAGCGAACACGCAGCATTACCGTGGAGTTCTTGCCGTGAAGTTAAGCCACCTCACCCCGATCAAGGAGTTGTCATACGTTCGGACGCCGATACTTGCGACGGCGTTGGCTCGATAGTTGCTCCTCGCGTATGGGGTGACGCCAATGCCGCCTTCATTGTCCGTGCCTGTAACGCACATGATGAACTCGTAGCGGCGCTGGAGAACGCATGGCGCACGCTGGACAACGCAGCAGACGTGGACGGTGAGTTGTCACAGATTCACAAAGTCGAACTCATCGACGCGGCCTGTGCTATCCGCGCAACCCTCGCCAAGTCATGAGCCTACCAAGCAACATACCCGCCAACCCAAACGAAAGGTTGAGCCAATGAACGAACACACGCCAACACCGCTACAAGTAGAGGCTCCCGGCAAGTACACCGAAGGCTGGCAGATACGGGACGCCTACGGGCAAGTAGTAGCGCGCAACATGGACGAGGTACGCGCGCACACCGTTGTCACAGCCTGTAACGCCCATGATGAGCTGGTAGAGGCACTGGAAGGCTTGGTATCAATCGCGGAGATGTACCACAAGGGCGAAGCTGAAGGGCACCTTGATGCCTGTGAGAATCCCGATAACTGCGGCCACTGCCTTGCCATGCGCAAAGTAGAATCTGCGCTCGCCAGAGCTTCGGCAGGGGTGAAGTCATGAGCCTACCAAGCAACGTACCCGCCAACCCAAACGCCAATGCTGCGCCAGAGGCACCCGAGTGGGACGCGCTATCCCTCGACGTAAAGCTGTCGGACTTGGCGTCGAGAGTCGACTGCCTGATCCCCGACGATATGCGCGGTTCCGACTACCGCCGCGCCCTGGATACTGTCAGCAAGCTGGAAGAGTTGAGCGGGTATGTCTTTGAATGGATGAAGAACCACGGAGAGGTGCTGTGAGCGAACACTACACGTTGACGGAAGCACGCGAAGTTATCGACACTCACGACATGGACCCGCACCACAGAGAGCTGCTGCAATGGCTAGCCGATACCGCAACAGAGGCCGGCGAAACTCTTGATGCGGCTATGGGCATCGTCAATTCTGGCGACGTCCGGCATCTTATGGGCGAGCAAGGGGAAACGGCTCATTGCCACAGCGTTATCAATAGGGCCAACGCCGTGCGCTTGATGCTCAACAGATGACTCTCACGGGCTCCTGACAGCCCCACCAGAGCACGAACTACCCGGAAGGTAGGGGAACATGCCCGCAACAGAAGATAAGGCCCTCAGCGGGCCGAGACGGACGAAGATCAAACTCACTGTCGGACGCACCGAACACCTCATCGAAGGCAACAGCAACAACTGGGCTACCGGCCCGCTCAAGTTGGAGAAAGACAAGAAAGGGGAATTGCAGGAACGGTGCGGTAACCCGACGTGCTACTTCCAAACCCTGGACGGCCTCGCCAACCACTTGTTCGAGCTATCGCTACGGAAGTCCGACGCTACCTCAATCCTCGAACTGGTAGAGGTTGCCAAGTCGGTACGCTACGAACTCCGCGAACACTTCCAGCTACGGCTAATTCCATGATCCCGGCCCGGCCCCCAATCCTACGCTCCGCCGCCGTGTGAATGGGCCGGTGGCGTTGTGGGGGCCGGGCACCTTTCTTTGCCCATCGGCTTGCAGGTAGCTTATTCACCCTATAATATGGAGAACGCTATGAACGACTTGGGAATCTACACCATCGCCTTTCTGCTGGTGGTGATTGCGTGCTGCGCGGGTCTGCTGTCGGATCGCCTGTGGCTGTGGTTCGAGCAGCGACGAAAGCGTAGGAAGGTGCGCGCCATTATCAATCAGTCCCGCTCCATCTCTACCGCTGGGGCCTTGCGCTCTCTGCGTAACCGTGGAAGAAGGCCGCAATGAGCGAACTGACAGAGCAACGCAACACCCTTGTACGCATCTTGCGCGACACAGGGCGGCAACTCGATACCGCCCGTGCCCGTGCCATCGATCCCGCTGTAGGTATGCCTACCGTGCGCCACCACCTGCGGGGCGTTCTATCTACCCTGGAAACCGCCATTGCTATGGCAAAGGATACGGAATGAAAAGCAAGCTACTGCGAGCCGTCGTGATGTACTTTGCCGTCGTGTTCCTCGTGCTTGGCTTCAAGGACGCCCCCGAGATCAGCGGCAGCTTAGCCACCGTCTTCGCGTGCGCTGGCGCTCTCCTGATCGGCCTACGCTCATGAAAACCTGCCCTGCCTGCCCGTCCTACCGTGAACCTAACCCCGTCAACTCTGGCGACTACGTATGCAATGACTGCCAGTGGACTGTGGAGAACGACGCACGCAATGCCGAACTCATGCAACTCGTAGACGAACAAGCCGAACTCGGCACCGCTGGCCGTATGCGCCTGCGCACTGCCTTGGCGGCACTCGAAAGGCGGTACCCCGAATGAGCCTGAAGCGGGAGATAGAGACTCTGGCGACTGAGTTGGATACATACCGATTGGACGAGCAACCAGTTGACAGCTATCTCGTAGGGAGGGCAAGTGCCTTGGCTGCCAGCGTAGGAGAGATGGAAAGTGCCTTGGCTGCCAGCGTAGTAGACGTGGTTCGTATCACCACCGACATGCTGCAAGGGGAGGATTCCGAATGAGCAACGCTGTCTTTACCTCGCAACTACCTCAAGATCGGCTGCTGTACGTCGGCGAATTCAACGAGGCGTGGCGTTCCAAGAAGGACGACGGCATCAACTTCAAGGGTGCCGTTATCACCGACGAGTCAGGTGCCGAACATGCCCGTGGCAACCTCTTCCTGTTCGATTCCGTCATCAGAGATCGACAGCGAAACATGCAGGCCATTACCCAAATCTTCACCCTCGCAGCACGACACGATGAGGGTTCAGGGAAAACGTACTGGAACTACGCACCCGTCGATCTCAACGCAGACGGTACACAGGTTCCAGTAGTGGACGTTAAGGGTGCTACAGCAGGCCCGCCACAGGCTGCTCAGGCTCCGATCTCCCCTGCCCCTACCCAACCACCCCCGGCTCCTATCGCCGTGCCTCCACCGCTCTCTCAGGCCTTCGCGCAACCTGGCTTCTCTGGCAAGCCGACGATGGCGCAGTCCGACACGCTGCATGAACGGGCATTTGCAGAGGCGCTGTCGATGGTGCATCGAAGCGAGCGGGAATTGCTCGCCTGTGCGGCCGGACTGGATGGCGTGACGCTTACCGTGGATCTCAACGCCTTGACGTATCAGCGTATGCGGCTGTGGCAGGACTCCTCCGACTTCGATCCTGAACCGCCCGACTTGGCCTTCTGATGAAGCCTCAACCTAAGCCTGCTGCCCGCGTGAAGGATGCTCCACTACTCGCTCGTTTCAGGCATACACGCGATCAGTGCCAGATTTGCTGCAAGCAGGACAAGCTGGAGACACATCATCTTACCGATATGGAACGACACGGTATCTCTCGCCGCTCGGACGTGTTCGAGAACCTGATGCGGTTGTGTCAGAAGTGCCACCAAGTCAAGTACCACCATTACGGGCACTGGAGTAAAGCGGAGATGCGTCAGCACAAGGTGAACGATGAAACGGAGTTTGCAGATAGGTACGCCGATAACGAGCTGGACTACGACGGGGAGGTGCTATGGGCGAAACCATGAAGTTCCATGAGAAGTCACTACCCGGCAAGCTACGGCACATAGCTGCTGGCCTGGAAGAATGCCGCCCGCCGCTGTACTGGGACGACATTCTGGAAATCGCCAACCCTGACACGCTGCGAGAGATGGCGTCAGAGATGGAAGAGGTGCTGTCATGAGCACCCTAGGGCGACTAAGGCAGTTGGAGCAGGAGGCTACGGCGGGAGAGTGGTACGCCGACAGGGCGAACGTTCCATATCCGAGCGGCGTCTTGCCAATGTGTGTTCGTGCTTCCGAAAAGTTGACGGCGACACACGACGTA